>ENA-OPDZ01000111-OPDZ01000111.1-human-gut-metagenome-genome-assembly--contig:-NODE-111-length-26245-cov-3.908629_pt1 | contig 26245 bp, 18 predicted proteins | sample MGYA00241628_ERZ501519 | MGnify/ENA primary metagenome ERZ501519 (study PRJEB25962, sample SAMEA2042384) | human gut metagenome | biome: human gut; feature: human-associated habitat; material: faeces...
CGTTGTGTCTCTGCCTAACGGAACTGGTAAGGTTACACGCGTGCTCTGCCTTTGTACTCCTGATGCTGAAGCTGCTGCAAAAGAAGCAGGTGCTGACTATGTAGGTCTTGACGAGTATATCGAAAAGATCAAAGGTGGATGGACAGATGTTGATGTTATCATCACAATGCCGTCATGCATGGGCAAGATTGGTCCTTTAGGACGTGTTCTTGGTCCGCGTGGCTTGATGCCTAACCCTAAGAGCGGTACTGTAACTATGGACGTTGCAAAGGCTGTCAAGGAGGTTAAGCAGGGTAAGATCGACTTCAAGGTTGACAAGGCTGGTATCATCCATGCATCAATTGGTAAGGTTTCTTTCACTCCGGAACAGATCTATCAGAATGCGAAAGAATTTATCGCTACTGTTATTAAACTGAAACCTTCTGCTGCTAAAGGTACATACATCAAGAGTATCTTTATTTCTAGCACTATGAGTAAGGGTATCAAGATTGATCCTAAATCAGTTGAATAACTCTAAAAGTTTTGTAAGATGAAGAAAGAAGTAAAAGATACTATAGTTGTTGAACTCGGTCAGAAGCTGAAAGAGTATTCTCATTTCTACCTCGTTGATGTAACAGGTATGAATGCTGGTGCTACAAGCAAGCTCCGTCGCGAGTGCTTCAAGAACGAAATCAAGATGGTCGTTGTAAAGAACACTCTTCTTCACAAGGCTTTCGAGGCTTCGGATGTTGATTATGAGCCTTTGTATGGCTGTCTGAAGGGTAACACTGCTGTTCTCTTCTGCAACACAGCTAACGTTCCAGCTAAGATGCTGAAAGGTTATGTAAAAGAGAGTATTCCTGCATTGAAGGCTGCTTATGCAGAGGAAAGCATCTATGTTGGTGCTGACAAGCTGGAAGAACTCGCAGCTCTCAAGAGCAAGGACGAAGTTATTGCAGACATTGTTGCATTGCTGCAGTCTCCTGCAAAGAACGTTGTTTCTGCTCTTCAGTCAGGCGCTCACACCATCCATGGTGTACTCAAAACTTTAGGCGAGCGTCCTGAGTAATTTTAACACCCAAACATTAATATTTAAAAACATTAAAATTTAAAATAAAATGGCAGATATTAAAGCTATTGCTGAAGAATTAGTAAATTTGACAGTTAAGGAAGTAAACGAGTTGGCAACAGTCCTGAAGGACGAGTATGGAATTGAGCCCGCTGCTGCAGCTGTTGCTGTTGCTGCTGGTCCTGCTGCAGGTGGTGCTGCAGCCGCAGCTGAGGAGAAGACATCTTTCGATGTTGTACTCGCTGAGGTTGGTGGTGCAAAACTGCAGGTAGTTAAGGCCGTTAAAGAGGCTTGTGGTCTTGGTCTGAAAGAGGCTAAGGATCTCGTAGACGGTGCTCCTTCTACATTGAAGGAAGGTCTGTCTAAGGACGAGGCTGAGAACCTGAAGAAGGCTATCGAAGAGGCTGGCGCTAAGGTTGAGCTCAAATAATTGAGACAATAAAAAATATTTCGGGTTAAGATTCTCCCAGTCGGAGAGTCTTAACCTTTTTGTGTCTTTTATTAATACCATGCAGTCAACCACCGCTGCAAGGTGTAGGTCAAGATTCATGACTTTGAAATCTGCGGCCATTTATTTTCAAGGTGGCATTTTTAACGGTAATAAAAATCTGTAATGGCTTCAAAAATTGTTGATAACAGAGTGAATTTTGCCAGCGTGAAGAATCCGATGCCGTATCCGGATTTCCTCGATGTGCAGTTAAAGTCTTTCAGAGACTTCTTACAGTTGGATACTCCGCCTGAGGAACGCAAGAATGACGGTTTGTATAAGGTCTTTGCTGAAAATTTCCCTATCACCGACACACGTAATAATTTCGTTCTTGAGTTCTTGGATTACTATATCGACCCGCCCCGTTACACTATCGACGAGTGTCTTGAGCGTGGACTTACATATAGCGTGCCCCTGAAGGCTAAGATGAAACTGTATTGTACAGACCCTGACCATGAGGACTTCGGTACTTTCATTCAGGATGTTTTCCTCGGCACTATTCCTTATATGACTGATAACGGCACATTTATCATAAATGGAGCCGAGCGTGTTGTTGTATCACAGTTGCACAGATCTCCCGGTGTGTTCTTCGGACAGGGCGTTCACGCCAACGGTACGGTGCTTTATTCGGCACGTATCATCCCGTTCAAGGGCTCATGGATTGAGTTTGCAACCGACATCAACAATGTGATGTATGCATACATCGACCGTAAGAAGAAGTTGCCTGTTACAACACTTTTGCGTGCTATCGGTTTCGAGACCGATAAGGATATTCTTCAGATATTCGACCTGGCTGAGGAAGTTAAGGTCAACAAGAAGAATATGAAGGATGCCATTGGCCGTAAGCTTGCTGCGAGGGTTTTGAAGAGCTGGAACGAGGACTTCGTAGATGAGGATACCGGTGAAGTTGTTTCTATCGAGCGTAACGAGGTTATCATGGAGCGTGAGACAGAAATCACAAAGGATAACATCGACGACATTATCGACAGTGGCGCTTCGACAGTTCTTCTCCACAAGGATATTGATTCTGCAAGCAAGTATTCAATAATCTTCAACACATTACAGAAAGACCCGAGTAACTCTGAGAAGGAAGCCGTGCTCTACATCTACCGTCAGCTGCGTAATGCAGATCCTGCCGATGATGCAAGTGCACGTGAGGTTATCCAGAACCTGTTCTTCTCTGACAAACGTTATGACTTGGGTGATGTAGGCCGTTACCGTATCAACAAGAAGTTAGGTCTTGATACAGACATGGATGTCCGTATCCTGACTAAAGAAGATATAATCGAAATTATCAAATATCTTATACAGCTGGTTAACTCTAACGCCACTGTAGACGATATCGACCACCTCAGCAACCGCCGTGTACGTACAGTAGGCGAGCAGCTGAGCAACCAGTTTTCTATCGGTCTGGCACGTATGAGCCGTACCATCAGAGAGCGTATGAACGTTCGCGATAATGAGGTGTTCACTCCTACAGACCTTATCAACGCCAAGACAATATCGAGTGTTATCAACTCGTTCTTCGGTACCAACCCGTTGTCACAGTTCATGGACCAGACCAACCCGCTTGCCGAAGTAACTCACAAGCGCCGTCTGTCTGCCCTTGGTCCTGGTGGTCTGTCAAGAGAGCGTGCCGGTTTCGAGGTGCGTGACGTTCACTATACACACTACGGACGCCTTTGTCCTATTGAGAGCCCTGAAGGTCCTAACATCGGACTTATCTCGTCTCTTTGTGTTTACGCTAAAATCAATGAGTTGGGATTCATCGAGACTCCTTACCGCAAGGTTAAGGACGGAATTGTTGATCTCGACAATGACCATATACTTTATCTTACTGCTGAAGAGGAGGAAGACCATATCATCGGTCAGGGTAATGCTCCGCTGAACGACGACGGTACGTTTATCCGCGAAGTGGTTAAGTGCCGCCAGGACGCCGACTTCCCCGTAGTGCCTCCTTCGGAGGTTGACCTTATGGACGTATCCCCTCAGCAGATTGCATCTATTGCTGCCGGACTCATTCCTTTCTTGGAGCACGACGATGCTCACCGTGCGTTGATGGGTAGTAACATGATGCGCCAGGCAGTTCCTCTGCTTCACAATGAGGCTCCTATCGTAGGTACCGGTATAGAGAAGCAGGTATGCGTTGACTCACGTACTATGATCACAGCCGAAGGCGATGGCGTAATCGAGTATGTTGATGCAACTACAATACGTATCCTTTATGACAGAACTGAGGAAGAAGAATTCGTAAGCTTTGAGCCTGCTCTCAAGGAGTACAGAATACCTAAGTTCCGCCGTACTAACCAGAACATGACCGTTGACCTCCGTCCTATTTGCGACAAGGGACAGCGTGTAAAGAAGGGCGACATCCTTACAGAAGGATATGCTACAGAGGACGGCGAGCTGGCACTCGGACGCAACTTGCTTGTTGCTTACATGCCTTGGAAGGGATACAACTATGAGGACGCTATCGTGCTCAACGAGCGTGTAGTGCGTGAGGATATTCTTACTTCAGTACATGTGGATGAATATTCGCTCGACGTTCGTGAGACAAAGCGCGGTATGGAAGAGTTCACAAGCGACATTCCTAATGTCAGCGAAGAGGCTACCAAAGACCTCGATGACAATGGTATAATCAGAGTTGGTGCTCGTGTAGAGCCGGGCGATATCCTTATCGGTAAGATTTCACCTAAGGGTGAGAGCGATCCTTCACCTGAGGAGAAACTGCTCCGCGCTATCTTCGGCGACAAGGCTGGCGACGTGAAGGATTCTTCACTTAAGGCCAATCCTTCTCTTACCGGTGTCGTTATCGACAAGAAACTGTTCTCACGTGCCGTTAAGACACGTTCTTCTAAGCAGCAGGACAAGATCGTTCTGGCTAAGATCGACGAAGAGTATGCTGCCAAGATAGACGACCTGAAGGATATTCTTGTTGACAAGCTCCTCACTCTTACAGACGACAAGACGTCTATGGGTATCAAGGATTATACCGGTGCCGAGATTATTACAAGGGGAAGCAAGTTCACAATGGCTCAGCTGAAGAACCTTGAATATGACGGAATACAGTCTAACAACTGGACTAACGACGAACATACTAATGAGCTGATACAGAAGCTGATTATGAACTTCATCAAGAAGTACAAGCTCCTGGACGCTGAACTCAAGCGCCGTAAGTTCGCAATTACAATCGGTGACGAGCTGCCCTCAGGCATCCTGCAGATGGCTAAGGTTTACGTAGCCAAGAAACGTAAGATCGGCGTAGGTGATAAGCTTGCCGGTCGCCACGGTAACAAGGGTATCGTTTCTAAGATTGTACGTCAGGAAGATATGCCGTTCCTCGAGGACGGACGTCCTGTAGACTTGGTTCTTAACCCGCTGGGTGTGCCTTCACGTATGAACCTCGGACAGATATTTGAGGCTATTCTCGGTGCAGCCGGTAAGCGTCTTGGCGTTAAGTTCGCAACACCTATCTTCGACGGTGCCAAGCTTGACGACCTTCAGGAATGGACCGACAAGGCAGGTCTGCCGCGTCTCTGCTCAACACACCTCTATGACGGTGAGACAGGTGAGATGTTCGACCAGCCGGCAACGGTAGGTATCACATACTTCCTTAAACTCGGCCACATGGTAGAAGATAAGATGCACGCCCGCAGCATCGGTCCGTACTCTCTTATCACACAGCAGCCTCTTGGAGGTAAGGCACAGTTTGGTGGTCAGCGTTTTGGTGAGATGGAGGTTTGGGCTCTCGAGGCATTCGGTGCCAGCCATGTGCTTCAGGAAATCCTTACCATCAAGTCTGATGACGTAGTAGGCCGTTCAAAGGCTTACGAGGCTATCGTCAAGGGCGAGCCTATGCCTACACCGGGCATACCGGAGTCTCTCAACGTGCTGCTGCACGAGCTCCGTGGTCTTGGCTTAAGTGTTACCCTTGATTAATAACGAAACTCTTTACATAACAAATATAAACAAGAATTATGGCTTTCAAGAAAGATTCAAAGATAAAGAGTAATTTCACGAAGATTACTATCGGACTTGCATCACCGGAAGAAATCCTCGAAAGTTCTTTTGGCGAGGTTACCAAACCTGAGACCATAAACTATCGTACATATAAACCTGAGCGCGACGGACTTTTCTGCGAGCGCATCTTTGGTCCGACAAAGGACTATGAGTGTGCCTGCGGTAAATATAAGCGCATCAGATATAAAGGCATTGTCTGCGACCGCTGCGGTGTAGAGGTTACAGAGAAGAAAGTGCGCCGTGAGCGCACCGGACATATCGAGCTCGTTGTGCCTGTTGCACACATCTGGTATTTCCGTTCATTGCCTAACAAAATAGGTTACCTGCTCGGTATACCGACAAAGAAACTCGATTCTGTAATTTATTACGAGAAGTATATCGTAATACAGCCGGGTGTAATGGAAGGCCGTACAGACTCTGAGGGCGTTGAAATCAACGGTTCTCACAAGATGGACTTCCTTACTGAAGACGAATATGTAAACATCATGGACAACCTGCCCGACGGCAACGAATATCTTGACGATACAGACCCGAATAAGTTCATCGCCAAGATGGGTGCAGAGGCAATCTATGATCTGTTGGTAAATATCGATCTCGACTCTCTTTCTTATGAGCTTCGCGACCGTGCCAACAGCGACTCTTCTCAGCAGAGAAAGACCGAAGCCCTCAAGCGTCTGCAGGTTGTAGAGGCATTCCGCGGAAGCCGCAACATAAACAAGCCCGAGTGGATGATCATGAAGATTATTCCTGTTACTCCTCCTGAGCTTCGTCCGTTGGTTCCGCTGGATGGTGGCCGTTTTGCAACATCTGACCTCAACGACCTTTACCGTCGTGTCATCATACGTAACAACCGTCTGAAGAGACTTATGGAGATTAAGGCTCCTGAGGTTATTCTCCGTAACGAGAAACGTATGTTGCAGGAAGCTGTCGACAGCTTGTTTGACAACTCACGCAAGAGCAGCGCCGTTAAGAGCGATTCTAACCGTCCGCTGAAGTCTCTGTCTGACTCCCTGAAAGGTAAGCAGGGACGTTTCCGTCAGAACCTTCTCGGTAAGCGTGTCGACTATTCAGCACGTTCAGTTATCGTTGTAGGTCCTGAGTTGAAGATGGGCGAGTGCGGTCTGCCTAAGCTTATGGCTGCAGAGCTCTACAAGCCGTTTATCATCCGTAAGCTCATTGAGCGCGGTATCGTCAAGACTGTAAAGAGCGCAAAGAAGATTGTAGACCGCCGCGAGCCGGTTATCTGGGATATCCTCGAGAATGTGATGAAGGGTCATCCTGTATTGCTTAACCGTGCTCCGACACTTCACCGTTTGGGTATCCAGGCCTTCCAGCCGAAGATGATCGAAGGAAAAGCTATCCAGCTGCACCCGTTGGCTTGTACCGCGTTCAACGCCGACTTCGATGGTGACCAGATGGCCGTACACTTGCCTTTGAGTAACGAAGCTGTACTGGAAGCTCAGATGTTGATGCTTCAGTCACACAATATTTTGAACCCTGCCAATGGTGCGCCTATCACTGTGCCTGCACAGGATATGGTATTGGGATTGTATTACATTACCAAATTACGTAAGGGTGCCAAAGGTGAAGGTTTGATTTTCTATGGACCGGAAGAAGCAATGATTGCTTACAATGAAGGTAAGGTAGACATTCACGCTATTATCAGCGTAGTGGCTAATGACCTTGATGAAAACGGCAATATTGTGAAGAAGTTGATTAAGGAAACTTCTGTAGGTCGTGTCATTGTAAATGAACTGGTTCCAGATGAATGTGGTTATTTGAATACCGTTATTTCTAAGAAGTCTCTGCGTGATATCATCAGCGACGTTATTAAGGCTGTCGGTGTGGCTCGTGCTTGCGAATTCTTGGATGGTATCAAGAACTTAGGTTATAAGAAAGCATTCGAAGGTGGTCTGTCATTCAACTTGGGTGATATCATTATCCCGAAGGAGAAGGAAGAACTGGTAAAACGTGGTAACGAAGAAATCGAACAGATTATGATGAACTATAACATGGGATTCATCACCGATAACGAACGTTACAACCAGGTAATTGATACTTGGACTCACGTAAACAGTGACTTGTCAGACATTCTATATAAGACTATTAAGAACGACGACCAAGGATTTAACTCTGTATTTATGATGTTGGATTCTGGTGCCCGTGGTTCTAAGGAACAGATCCGTCAGTTGTCTGGTATGCGTGGTTTGATGGCTAAACCGCAGAAAGCTGGTGCTGAGGGTGCACAGATTATTGAAAACCCGATTCTTTCTAACTTTAAGGAAGGTCTTTCGGTGTTGGAATACTTTATCTCTACCCACGGTGCTCGTAAGGGTCTTGCCGATACCGCGTTGAAGACTGCCGATGCCGGATACTTGACTCGTCGTTTGGTTGACGTTTCACATGACGTGATTATCAACGAAGAAGACTGTGGTACATTGCGTGGTCTGGTTTGTACAGCATTGAAGAACAACGATGAAGTTATCGCTACTTTGTACGAACGTATTCTGGGTCGTGTATCTGTTCATGATATTATCCACCCGACAACTGGTAAGCTGATTGTTGCTGCTGGTGAAGAGATCACAGAAGACATTGCGGAAGAAATCGAAAAATCTCCGATTGAAAGCGTAGAAATCCGCTCTGTATTGACTTGTGAATCTAAGAAGGGTGTATGTGCGAAATGTTACGGACGTAACCTGGCTACCAGCCGTATGGTACAGAAGGGTGAAGCTGTCGGCGTAATCGCTGCTCAGTCAATCGGTGAACCGGGTACTCAGTTGACTCTGCGTACATTCCACGCCGGAGGTATCGCTGGTAACATGGCTGCCAATGCAAGTATCGTAGCTAAGAATGATGCTCGTTTGGAATTCGAAGAATTGCGTACGGTTGATGCTGTAGAAGAAACAGGTGAACCAGTGAAGATTGTTGTAGGTCGTCTGGCCGAAGTTCGCTTTGTGGATGTACATACAGGTATCATCCTTTCTACTCACAACGTTCCTTACGGTTCTAAGCTGTATGCTTCAGACGGTGAGGTGGTAGAAAAGGGTAAGCTGATTGCTAAGTGGGACCCGTTCAACGCCGTTATCGTAACAGAAGCTGCTGGTAAGATTGACTTTGAATCAGTAATTGAAAACGTAACCTATAAGGTAGAATCTGATGAAGCTACAGGTTTGCGTGAAATCATTATTACTGAATCTAAGGATAAGACGAAGATTCCGTCATTGCACATCTTGGATGAGAACGGTGGAATTATCCGTACATACAACTTGCCGGTAGGTGGTCACGTAGTAGTAGAAGACAAACAAACCGTGAAGTCGGGTGATATTCTGGTGAAGATTCCGCGTGCCGTAGGTAAGGCGGGTGATATCACCGGTGGTCTTCCACGTGTAACTGAGTTGTTCGAAGCTCGTAACCCGTCTAATCCGGCTGTCGTTTCTGAAATCGATGGTGAAATTACGATGGGTAAGATTAAACGTGGTAACCGTGAAATCATCGTTACATCGAAGACTGGTGACGTTCGTAAGTACTTGGTTGCTCTGTCTAAGCAGATTCTGGTTCAGGAAAACGACTATGTACGTGCCGGAACTCCGTTGTCTGACGGTGCTATTACTCCTGCCGACATCTTGGCCATCAAAGGTCCTACAGCCGTTCAGGAATATATCGTAAATGAAATTCAGGACGTTTACCGTCTGCAGGGTGTGAAGATTAACGATAAGCACTTCGAAATTATCGTTCGTCAGATGATGCGTAAGGTACAGATTGACGAACCGGGTGATACTCGCTTCTTGGAACAGCAGGTTGTAGACCGCATTGAATTCAATGAGGAAAACGACCGTATCTGGGGTAAGAAAGTGGTTGTAGACGCTGGTGATTCTCAGAACTTGCAGCCGGGACAGATTGTTACAGCTCGTAAGCTCCGTGATGAAAACAGTATGCTGAAACGCCGCGACTTGAAACTGGTTGAAGTACGTGATGCAGTTCCTGCTACTTCTACTCAGATTCTGCAGGGTATTACACGTGCTGCATTGCAGACATCAAGCTTCATGTCAGCTGCATCATTCCAGGAAACTACCAAGGTATTGAACGAAGCTGCTATCAACGGTAAGGTTGATAAACTGGAGGGTATGAAAGAGAACGTTATCTGCGGTCACTTGATTCCTGCTGGTACAGGTCAGCGTGAGTTTGAAAAGATTGTGGTAGGTTCTAAAGAAGAATACGATCGCATCTTGGCTAACAAGAAGAATGTATTAGATTACAGTGGAGTTGAATAATCTCAACTACTATCATAAAAAGAGCCGTCTCATTTGAGGCGGCTTTTTTTATGTGCTTATTCGATGTAAGCAAGCATCGTATATTTAAAGTTTTTCGTTACTCTGATAATTGACTATTGTAATTGTGTAGTAACTGTCATTTCCGCATTATAGGGTGGGGGAGATTGTATTTCGCTGATGCGTATGACCAGTTTTATTTCCTTTTCCAATATAGCAGGATGAAACGTCCTCCTGTGGCCATCAGCGCGAGGGAAAGTCCGGTATAAAAGACCGCAATAAAGCTTTCTGGCAGCAGACGTGCGGTACGGATAGTTATACCTAGTGCAATCATGAAAGTCATCACCAGCCAGCCCTTCACGTCAAAAAACGAGAGTGGACAGCGTTTGTTGGGGTTACCGGCTGTGATACGCTGTGCATGCTTGTGGTAGAGCTTGTGGAAAATCATGCAGAAGAACAGCAGGAATATCAGACTGGCCTCGCAGACCTTGAGCAGCCAGTAGTGCGCGTCCGTTATCCAGCAGGAAATGCCGATACGGAGAATGTTGATACCGGCAACCAGCCATACGATTCCGGCCGTAAGCAGCAGCGTATTGGAAGATACTCCGTATTTCATATACCCTCAGCTTAGAACCACTTTATTTTCCGGAAAATAACAAAGGCCGTTGCCGAGAGGAAGATGGAGAAACATACAATCAAGGCAAAGGCATGCGGCAGTCCTTCGATGTGAATATCCACGTTCATACCATAGAAACTGGCAATCAGCGTCGGTACCATCAGCACGATGGAAAGACTGGTCATGCGTTTCATGATGGTGTTCACATTGTTGGAGATGATGGAAGCAAAAGCATCCATGGTACCCGTAAGAATGTCGCTGTAGATGTTTACCTGATTGTGTGCCTGCTTCAGTTCGATGAGCACATCTTCTGTCAGTTCCGTATTCTGGTAGTCCTTCTCATTAAAGATATTTTGCAATTTGCCTATCATGACCTCATTGCCACGGATAGACGTATTGAAATATACCAGACTCTTCTGCAGGTTCATCAGTCGGAGCAAGTCCTCGTTACGGATACTGCGTTCCAGCTCCTTTTCTGCATTGTTCACTTCGTTGTTGATTTGTTTCAGGTATTTCAGGAACCATACAGCCGACGAGTAAATCAGTCGCAGAATCAGTTCGTATTTATTGGGCACGTTGATGCCTTTGCGCTGCGTATGCTCAATAAAGTCCGGCAGCATCTCCGTAGAGTGATAGCAAACCGAAATCACCAGTTCATTGTTCGTAATGATACCGATAGGCACCGTGGCATACGGCACTTTTGAATCGGGAGTCTGTACGGGAATACGCAGAATGGTCAGCAGCCAGTTACCTTCCGTATCCGTACGCGGACGTTCGTCGGTATCGGCAATGTCATTCAAAAAAGACTGGGGAACTTTTAATTGTTCTTGCAGGAAGTGAAAGTCCGCGGCATCCGGACATTCAATGTTAATCCAGCAGTTAGGTTGCCAGTTGGCTTTCTCTACAAAGCCAGCTTCACAAAAAAGATACTTTCTCATCTGTCTGCTCCTTTCCTTCATTTTAAGCCTGGAGGAGCATCTTCAGAGTAAAAGACAGGATTACTCACGACACCCCTTCAGGAAGTGGTTAAAATAATTGTAATACGTTCGCGAGTAATAATCGTCCATATTAGTTCGTTTTAGGGTATAAAAAAAGTTCGTTTATTCAAACGAACTCTCAAGCTCTTCAGGTTGGACTTGAACCAACGACCCTCTGATTAACAGTCAGATGCTCTAACCGACTGAGCTACTGAAGAAGGTTTTCCTTTAATTGCGATGCAAAGGTAGTAGGATATTTTGAATTATGCAATATCTTTGCAAAAAAAATGAAGTAAAATGGATAAAATTATAGGAATGGGCAATGCATTGGTCGATGTACTGGTAAGAATTGATGACGATTCCTTGCTGGAAAAGCTACATTTGCCCAAAGGAAGCATGCAGTTGATACAAGAAGACACCTTGTCTGAAATACGTAAATATACCTCAGGGATGAAAATTCATCGCTCTACTGGTGGTTCGGCCGGCAATACGGTCTGTGCACTGGCCGCATTGGGAGCCAATCCCGGATTTATCGGAAAGGTAGGTCAGGACGAGACGGGAGCTTTCTTTGGTGATACCCTCCGTCAGCGCGGGGTAAATGCCTTGCTGGCCACCTGCGATTTGCCGTCGGGCATTGCATCGACTTTCATTTCTACCGATGGAGAGCGTACGTTCGGTACTTATCTGGGAGCAGCTGCCACACTGAGGGCAGAAGACTTGTCGCGTAAAATGTTTGCCGGATACAATTATCTCTATATTGAAGGCTATCTTTTGCAAGACCATGACCTGATGCTGCGCGCCGTACAGCTGGCCAAGGAAGAAGGACTTCAGGTTTGTCTCGACATGGCAAGCTACAATGTGGTGGAAGCCGAACGTGACTTCTTCGACCAGTTGATTGTGAAATATGTGGAAATCGTGTTTGCCAATGAGAGCGAAGCACTGGCCTATACGGGAAAAGCCCCTCATGAAGCTCTGGAAGAAATTGCGTCCAAATGCAGCATCGCCGTGGTGAAAACCGGAAAAGAAGGCTCCCTTGTGAAGAAAGGCACAGAAGTCATTCAACTGCTGTCTTGTCCGATTGATAATGTGCTGGACACCACCGGTGCGGGTGATTTCTATGCTGCCGGTTTCATGTACGGCCTGACGTGCGGTTATTCGCTGGAGAAATGTGTGCAAATCAGTACCATTTTGGCCACTGCCGTCATTCAGGAAGTCGGTACCACCTTACCTGCTAAGAAATGGGACGAAATTAAGTTAAATATTGAATCACTTCTGCAAGTCTAACCGGAATAATGTGTTTATTTGCAAGGAAGAACAATTTTGTAAACAGACTATATATGAATGCAAGAAAAATGCTGGCCGGAGCCTTTATCGTGATGTTGGGGATGGGCATGACCAGCTTCAAGGAAGACGACCGTAATTTTCAGATATCAAAGAATCTGGACATATTCAACTCCATTTTCAAGGAACTGGATTTGTTTTATGTAGATACCGTGAATGCCGAAAAAATGATTCAGACCGGAGTGGAAGGTATGCTTTCACTGACCGACCCTTATACGGAGTACTATCCGGAAGAAGAGGTGAGCAGTCTTAAGGAAATGACTACCGGAAAATACGGCGGTATCGGTGCGGCCATCCGCTATTATGAGGCTAAAGACCGCATTGCAGTGGTAGAACCAACCGAAGGCATGCCGGCAGCCGAAGCCGGAGTCAAGGCGGGCGACATTATTCTCTCGGTAGGAGGAAAGGAAATGGTACGTGGCGACATGAAACCCCAGGAATTTTCTTCCAAGGTCAGCGAAGCGCTGCGTGGAGAACCGGGAACTTCGTTCGTCTTGAAAGTGCTGCGTCCGCTCAAGAACGACAGTACGGTGATGGAATTTAAAATCACCCGTAAGAACATCCGTACCAATCCGGTGCCCTATTACGGCATGGTGAAAGACAGCATCGGCTATTTGGCTTTGTCCAGCTTTACGGAAAATTCTGCCAAGGATTTCAAAAAAGCTTTCATCGAACTGAAACAGAAAGGTGCCAAGTCGCTGATTATCGACTTGCGTGACAACGGAGGAGGTTCCTTGTCGGAAGCGGTAGATATTGTCAATCTCTACGTGCCGAAAGGACAGGAGATTGTAGTGACAAAAGGAAAGGTACGCCAGGCACAAGGTTCTTATAAAACCCAGAATGAACCGGTCGATACACAGATTCCGCTGGCGGTACTCGTGAACGGTGCCACGGCTTCGGCTTCTGAAATCGTGAGCGGTTCGTTGCAGGACCTGGACCGTGCGGTAGTCATCGGTTCGCGCACCTTCGGAAAAGGACTGGTGCAGACCATCCGTCCGTTGCCCTACAACGGCACGCTGAAAGTGACCACTTCCAAATACTATATTCCCAGCGGACGTTGTATCCAGGCTATTGATTATGCCAAGAAGAATGCCGACGGTTCAGTAGCCCGTACACCCGACAGCCTGACCACCGTATTCCATACTGCTGCCGGACGTGAGGTGCGCGACGGAGGAGGTATCCGTCCGGACATAGAAGTGAAGGGCGATAAGATTCCGAACATCGTGTTCTACCTGATGAACGACGACCTGATTTTCGATTACGCCACCCAATATTGCTGGGATCATCCCACACTGGCTTCGGTAGACGACTTCAAACTGACCGATGCCGATTATGAGGCTTTCAAGAAACTGGTGAAATCACGTAACTTTACTTACGACCGCCAGAGTGAGAAGATGTTGAAAAGCCTGAAGGAAATAGCCGAGTTTGAGGGCTACATGACCGAGGCGGCAGAGGAATTCAAGGCGCTGGAAAAGAAACTCAACCATAACTTGGACCGCGATTTGGACTATTTTGCCAAGCCGATTAAGGAATATATCTCACAGGAAATCGTGACCCGCTATTTCTATCAGCGTGGTGCTGCGATGGAACGGTTGAAAGATGATACTGATTTGGAAGAGGCCATCAAGGTATTGCAGAATCCTGTCCGTTACCGGGAGATTCTTTCGGCACCGGTAAAGAAAGATGAACCTGTCAAGAAGGAAGAACCGAAAAAATAAGGCCTCAGAGAGGCTTCTGGAGAGCTTTCAAGTAAGGCTCGGAAAACGCAAGTACGTTTTGTTTCAAACGCAAGTGCATTTGGAGTAAAACGTCCTTACGTTTTGGAGAAAACGTAAAGGCGTTTGAGTTGAAACGCTTCGGCGTTTTTATTTGTCTCATGTACAGTTTGTTCCATACTAAATTTTAAAAAAAACTCACATTAGTTTATCAAAGAAGATTTGTTGTATTTTTGTAGAAAATATATGACGTATGGAAAGTTCGAAAACAGCCACAACTATACAAGAACAGATTGAGACTTTAAGGAAAAGAGGTATGAGTATTGACGATGAAGGGAAAGCCATTGAGAATCTTTCTGACATCGGTTATTATCGGTTAGGTTTTTATTGGTTTCCCTTTGAGAAAACATATCCACGAAAGGAACAAAGAGATCATACATTCAAAGAGGGAACAAATTTTGATTATGTCATAAAGCTTTATTACTTTGATTTTGATTTGAGAAACCTTTTCTTGCGTTATATAAGTAGAATTGAAATAAATTTCAGGACTACTTTAATTTATATGATTTCGAATAAGTACAAGGACGATTCATTCTGGTACATCAATCCAAAGGTATTAAAGCAGGACTTTATTGATAGTGACCTTTTTCAGAAGTCCATTAAAGATGTGAATAGCGAGCCTGTGATAAAACAGGATTTAAAAACGCATAAAAGAAAATATGCTCCTGCATGGAAAGCTATTGAATATATGAGTTTTGGTGTTGTCATTTCCATATATGATAATCTACTGGATGGTGGTTTGAAACATGGTATTTCAGTTGCTTATGGAATGCAGTCTCCATCTCAGTTTTCAAATTATATCAATACAGTGCGTAGACTCAGGAATTATTGTGCTCATGGAAAAGTTCTTTTTGACATGACACTTCCCGAAGCAATCAGCAATGGACCTCTGGGGTATTTAGGTAATCAAAAGAACATATTGGTTGGTGCCTATAAGGTATTTTGTTACTTCTTGGGCAGAATATCACAAAATAGAGTTACAGAGATGAAATCGGAGTTGTTAAAGGCATTTAATCGTGTTACATATCCAACTGTGAAGGATATCATATATAACAACTCTGGATTCAGGCCAAATGATTTATAAGTTAATTTTTGGTGGCAAAAGAAATTCTTTTTATCTTTGTCCCAGATAAAGTGCACTTGTCAGCTATAGGCTTTCATACTGCACTATAAAAGGAACTGATAAGGGACTGCCCTATAGGGTAGTCCTTTTTTTATGGTTACAAGACAATTTTATCTCTTTCAGTTTATAAGTAGAGTTAGCCAATTTCCCAGTGAACGGTAATCTCTGAAAAGGATATAAACTCAGTTATTGACCATAAGTATAAGCCCTGTACCTCTTTTGGTGACAATCTCTATATGAGGGTCTTCCGCAAACAGCTTTCTTAATTTGGTGATGAACACATCGAGGCTGCGTGAGGCAAAATAATCCTTGTCAGTATTCCAGAAACGGCCCAGAATGGTCTCTCTTGTTACCACATCACCTTTATTTTGCGCGAGCAACTGTAAAATCTGAGCTTCTCTTACGGTAAGATCCGTTTTATCGCCCGATTCGTGATTATAGAGTGTGGCATGTTCGGCATCCAGCGTATAATGGCCGAACTTGCACAATCCTTCTTCGTTGCGGGTCTTACTTCCTTCCTTCATTTTCAGGATGGCGTGCAGATGTGCATCCAGTTCATCGGGGATGAACGGTTTCTTCACGTAATTATTGACGCCGATATCATATCCTTTCCTGACATCCTTGGGAGAGGTAAGTGCGGAAGCAAAAAGAATGGGGGTATCCACGTCGGTTGCCCGTATGCGACGCACCATTTCAAAGCCATCCATCACCGGCATATCAATGTCGGAGATGATGATGTCGGGGCGATGTGCCTTCCAGGCTTCCAGTCCCTCTTCCCCATTACAAGCGGTAATCACCTCATATCCCCCGATGATGTCCTGGAGGCCGGACTGTACGATGTATGACAGATTCTTGTCGTCTTCTACCAATAACAGTTTTATCATTATTTTTGCAATTATGAAACAAATGTATGGAAATATGTGGAATATACGGCATCTCAGAAACAGATTTTGTGTATATCGTCAGTCTTTGCAAATATAATATTGGGATTACCAACCTAAATTGAAACGCCGAAGTATTAACATAAAGATAACGTAAGGATAACCTAAAGGCTAAAGATTCCACCTTACCTTTGCAATAGTCAAATTAAAAAGTATGTAACAATGAAAATATTTACAAGGAAAACGAATCGGCAAAAGGCATTGATTTCATACGGAAGAGGGCCCGAAGGGGAAGAAGTGATGATAAACATCACGGAACCTAAACGGATAAATGTAAAAACCATTGTGGCCTTCGTTATTATCCTGTCAGTGATAATGTGGATGTTTTCGACCATTTATGGAGTTGACAGCCTGAATGTCACTTCGGCGAACTATTTCAGTAAAGGCAGGTATGTAATACTCTCCAGTGTGCTTTGTGGTGTCTTGTTGAACTGGTTAATACAGGCTGTCGTTTATGTTATTGTCAGTCCTAAGTCAGATAGAAAATTTGCGACAAGATTCTTCAAACATTATAATACCTTACGCTTCTTTTGTGAAGGAAATTTGAAGGTCATTCATTTCCGTATAGCGAATATACTTGCTCACTGTATCTGTGGATATATCCCTTTACTGTCAGGTTTTATCATAGGGGACGTTTCTGTTTGTTACTTTGGCCTTCTATCAATGATGTTCTTCTTTGATGAGACCAGCCTTGTATGGAGACTGCGTCGTTACAGCGGGCAGGCTTTGTGCAGATATAAGGGAGATGAAAATATGGGATAGTATACGGTTGATTATATAATATTATATTGATTGTATGAATAAGAAGTTAAGTTTTGCAACTTGTTTATTGTGGGGGATGCTATGGGGAATAGTTTTGGGTGTTGCGATAGATAAGTTGGCTATGGGTATTGCATTAGGTAATATGTTCGGTACCATGTATTACTTATTTTCTGCCAACTCAGATAAAAACTCAAATGATGAGAATAAAGAAAATTCTTAAAATCATACTGTCTGATGGAAAATAATACTTTTCATAAAATACCGGTAACTTTCTTTGAGGAAAGCTATAATAAATATCAGAATGAGGTAATGAATCTGTTGCATTTTATCAGGTTATTTCATCCTGTCAGTATAGTTAATCCTGAAAGAGTCAACAGATTTGAAAGACAGGCAGAGAAAATCTGCCATGAAATGAAAGGTGTGATAAACTTGCAGCACTTCCAGTTTGCCTTGAATTCTCTGTTAGCCATACTTGAAGACGCACATACTTATTTCATGCCTGAAGATGGATTAATTTATCCATACGAGATAAGATATTATGAAGGCTGTTTTTATCTGTATGCCATAGATTCTAAATATCCTGATTTTACGGGAAAAGAGATTGTTTCCATAAATGGCATATCCGTTAAAGATATCAGGGCGGCTATGCGTAAGGCAATGCCCTCGGAGAATGAAGTAAAGGCAGGATTATGGAGTTTTTATCTGAATCGTAAAGCATTATTGCATCAGATAGGACTAGAAACTGCAAAGGGAGTTTGTCTTGGCTTTCATGATGGGAGTAGCTTGCTTTTTGAGTCGGAAACAGAGAATCGCTCCGGATGGTATCAAGTGAAATTTCCTTCCTATCCTGTTACTGTGAAGCGTGATGATTTGTTTTCCTATCAGATAATTGAAGATAAATGCTATCTGCAATTTAATGCGATGTATGATTTACAGTCGTATTTGCAACTATGCCAGATTACGGATGCCAAAGTGGAAGATAATTATCTGAACTTTCTGCCGTCATTTCTTGAATTTATAGATAAGATGAATGCCGATTTAAAGCAACATCATATACAAAAGCTGGTGGTGGATATGCGTTATAATGGTGGAGGAAACAGTATGCTTGGCGACCAGCTTCTCCAATATCTTGGGGTTGATACGGACAGCATAATAAAATATAAGACATTTGTCAGAAAATCAGATTTTCTTTTCAAGTGTATGCCTAAATTCTACGTTTCCAGCAAAAGCAAATCTGGAGAACTTGTTTTAATGGAAGATTTTGAAAACTTGCCATTCCTTCCCAAAATAAAGAACCATTTTGAAGGGAAGGTAATATTCATACAAGGCCAGAACACTTTCAGCAGTGCAAATTATTTGCTTACAACTATAAAGGATAATCATCTTTTCACAATTATAGGTACTCCGACTTCGCAGAAGCCTACTTGCTTTGGTGATGTATTGCCTGTTGAATTGCCATTTACGGGTACAAAGGGATACATAAGTCACTCTTTCTTTGAAAGACCGGATGTAAGTCGCAATGAGGAAGATTGTTTATATCCTGATTTTCATATACCTGTGTCTATGAATGAAAGGTTGAAGGGTATTGATAAATGCTGGGAATGGGTTGAAATGAATTTGTCTGATGAGTCGATAATTGTGTAATATATTGCTGTAAATAGTTTATTATAAAGATTCACGATGGTTATGAAAATGAAGTTTATAATTTCAGGCATTCTGATTGCCGCTATCGGACTGGTACTGTCGCACACATACCGTCCGTATGTATATGAGAACCATATCAATGATTATCATCTAGCAGATGTGATAGGAAGTGTCGTTTGCGTACCGGCTGCGGTATTATGCGTCTATGGCATTGATAACAGATATTCGATAAAGCAGTACACAATTGGGGCTGCAATAGTCTATATTACATACGAGTTTCTCGGACTTTTCCATATACATGGCACTTTTGATATATATGATATTATTGCCATAATAATAAGCAGCCTTGTTTTTTACCGATTGTGTCTGTTATTTGGAGTTTCAAGCGGCAGATAGATGGTAAATTCTGTAAATTCTCCTTCTGTGCTGTTTACGAATATTCTTCCCTCATGCGCCTTTATCACCTGGTCAACAAAGTTCAGACCGAGTCCGAAGCCTGAAGCTCCGTTTCTGCGGCTGCGCTTTGCCGCCGCTGCACGTTCGTATTTCTGGAAAATGATTCTCTGGTCGGCTTCGGATATGCCCAGCCCATTGTCACGTACTTTCAGGATGGTGTAGCGTTCGCTCTCTTCAGTCGTGATGTGTATTTCCACACTCTCCTTTGAGTACTTGATGGCATTGTCAATCAGATTGCTTAATACTTCATCCAGATAATCTTTGTCGGCATAAGCTGTTTTGGCCTGTAAGCTGATGGTAAAGTTTACAGGCTTCTGAGCCTTGGCTTTGAATTTATCAGTCAATGTCTCTATTATAGGAGTAAGCTCGACTTCTGTTTTGTTCATCTCCAGTTTATGGTTCTCCAGCTTGGAGATGGTCAGTATCTTGTTTGTGAGAGCAAACAAGTGGTCTGTCTCGCTTTTTGCTATACTCATATATTTGTTCTTTATCTCCGGTCTGGCATCAAGCCTTCCGCTATCCAACATATCCTGTACCATCATAATAGTACTTAGGGGTGTTTTCATGTCATGAATCATAGCGTATGAGAAGTCTTCACGGATTTGGGAGATTTTGTTTAGCTTTGATATGATCTTTATTTGATATACTATGCATCCTATTATAAAAATCATCATGATTGCTGTTGCAATAATGAGTATCAACATTTGTCTAAAAATATTGTAATACGGAATTGTGATAATGGCTTGTACGTTTGATGAATTATCTAGCTTTATCGGTATTGGTTGTGTCCTAATAATGCCAAATCGTTTAATATTCCCTTGACGTGTTGTTTCTACAATATTTCCGTTTTTTATTTTTTCGATATACAAATCAGTCTTTATTTTATGCTCAAAAAGCATTTCTTTAAAAATAGAATCCAGACGATTAATATTATTAGTAATGCCATATGTTCCTAAGCTTTCTAATAAATAAGTTACCTCTGGGTATGTTCCTGTTTTCTTGGTTCTTGGAGCACCGAGAAATTTTGTTCCTTTGGGGAGTTCTGAAAAATGCGATGTCGCTTCTTCTAATGTTGCTTTTGCAAACAAATTATTGATGGATTTTTCTAATTGGTTTTTATACAGATAGAAGGAGTTTCTAAGCCATATTCCTTGGAGTGTTAATGCAAGAAATATACTTATGATGGTTATAATTCTAATATAAATACGTTGCATAATTAACAGAAAACATTGTGATAACGAGAAGTTACTTGGCGTAGAAAGTTTAACTTTTACCTTTACAAAGGTAACATTAGAAATTGATATTATATGGAAACAGAAAGAAAATGTAAGTGAATTATCTTTTGAGGAGTGAATGGGCGGAATGAATCTTATATAGTTATCTATTATTTGGCCTATTGTCAGAGTGGTTATTGCACAACAGAGAGATTTAGGTGGGGTAATGGATTGTTTGGAACAGTGAATGGATATATTCAGATGTAACATTATGGAAAGGAGATTGAATATTTTTTTGAAGGTTGTATTAACCTAAAGATAACGTAGCGATAACATAAACTCTTGCACTTTGCGCCTACCTTTGCCGCATAAGAAATAACGAAATAACATTAAAATATCAATTATGAGAAGAATAATGAGACTGGCTTTTGTAGCCATTGCAGGATTTGCCTGCTTGCCGGCAGTTGTAAGGGCACAGCAGATGCCTCCGGTACCGGTGGACAAGGAAGTGAGAATCGGTAAACTGGATAACGGACTTACATACTATATCCGTCACAATGAATATCCGAAGAACCAGGTGGACTTCTATATCGCCCAGAAGGTGGGTAGTATCCTGGAAGAGGACGACCAGCGCGGATTGGCGCATTTTCTTGAACACATGTGTTTCAACGGGACCAAGAACTTTCCGGGAAACTCTATGGTCAAGTGGCTGGAGTCTGTAGGTGTGAAGTTCGGTTATAACCTGAATGCCTATACCAGCATTGATGAAACTGTATATCGTATCTCCAGTGTACCTACGGAACGTATCGGGGTGCAGGACTCCTGTCTGATGATTCTGTCCGACTGGGCTGACGGCCTGTTGCTGAATGGCAAGGACATTGACGAGGAAAGGGCTGTTATCCATGAGGAATGGAGAAGCCAGCTGCCTCCAAATATGAGAATCTTGGAGAAACTGCTTCCGGAGCTTTATCCGGACAGCAGATACGGACACCGTCTTCCTATAGGAACCATGGAAGTGGTGGACCATTTTCCGCATCAGGCTTTGCGCGACTATAATGAAAAGTGGTACCGCCCGGACCTTCAGGGAATAGTCGTAGTGGGTGACATTGATGTGGACCGCATAGAAGGCAAGATCAAGGAACTGTTCTCAAAGATTGAGAAGCCTGTCAATCCGGCAGAGAGGGTTTACTATCCTGTGGCCGACAATGAAAAGCCGATTGTAGCTTTCGGCTCGGATAAGGAGCAGGATAAATATGTGGCTCAGATCATGTTCAAGTATGATGCCTTGCCCGATTCATTGAAGGGCACAATGGCGGATGTCACAACCGCTTATCTGCTCGATATGGCCCAGATGATGCTTCAGATAAGACTGAACGAACTGGGACAGAAAGCTGATGCCCCGTTTGCGGCGGCTTCTGCATTTTACGGTGAGTTTATTATGGCAAAGACGAAACAGGCTTTCCAATTTGCTATGCTTCCAAAAGGTAACAGTTTCGACGAAGGACTGAAGGCGGTCTATCGTGAAGCTCTTCGTGCAAAGAGGGGAGGATTTACTGCCACTGAATATACGCGTTGCCGTACAGAGTATCTTTCTCAGCTTGAAAAGGCATACAATAACCGCAACCAGCAGGAGAACAAGACGCTGGCAGAATCGTATGTGCGTAATTTCATCGACAAGAAGCCGATACCGGGTATCGAGACGGAATATCAGATGATGAGCATGATTGTGAACCAGATTCCTGTGGAAGCTGTCAATCAGGTGTTCTCGCAGATTGTTTCGGACAAGAATCTGGTGGTTCTCGGTATGATGCCTGCACGCGAAGGTGAGTCCTGTCCTAAGGATGAAGATATCCTCGCATTGCTTTCTCAGGTGGAAGCCGAAAACATTGCTCCTTACGTGGACAATGTGAAGGATGAACCTCTGGTAAGCGAGTTGCCGGCAGCCGGAAAGGTGGTGAAGGAAAACATGCTTTCTGATTTCGGGGCCAAGGAATGGATTCTTTCAAACGGTGCCAAGGTGATATTGAAGAAGACCGACTTCAAGGCGGATGAAATCAGTATGATGGCCGTGGCAAAAGGCGGTACTTCGGTTTATGGGAACGACAAGGCTGCGGACTTGATGTTTATGCCTGCTGTATTGGAACAGCACGGTCTGGGCAGTTTCACCAATTCGGAGCTGACCAAGCTGATGGCCGGCAAGCAGGTTTCGCTCAAAGTAAGTCTGGATGATTATGTACGCAGACTGTCGGGAAATACGACTCCTAAGGACCTGAAGACTTACATGGAGATGATTTACATGACTTTCACCGGACTGACAGTAACACCGGATGAATTTATCGCCATGCAGAATCTTTATAAAGGAGTTATTCAGAATCAGGCACAGAACCCTAACTTCGTTTTCCAGAAGAAGGTGCAGGAATTCCTTTATTCTTCGCCCAACAAGCAGGTGTTTGGTGTGAGTGACATTGAGAAGGCAAACCGTGAGGATATCCTTTCCATCATCCGTGAGCAGCTTGCCAATGCAGCTGAGTTTACCTTCGTATTCAGTGGAAACTTTGATGAAGCGGAATTAAAGGCTCTGGTTGAGCAGTACATCGCCTCCTTGCCGTCGGTGAAGGGAAAGAAACAGGAATTGAAGCATAACCCTGCGGTTGAAATCAAGTCGGGCAACGAGGAAAAGGAATTTTCCCTGAAGATGGAAGTGCCTCAGGGTAGTGCGGCGGTTATCATTAGCGGAAAGATGCCTTACTCGTTCAAGAACAGGCTAATGGCTTCCATGTCGGCACAGATTATCTCTGCCCGTCTTTTGAGTGAAGTCCGTGAGAAAGAGGGAGCTGTTTACAGTATATATACGCAGGGCTCTCAGGATCGGTTGTCTGAAGTGTCTGTTGTCTATCAGACCATATTCCAGGTGAAGCCTGAAAAGAAAGACCGTGCGCTTGAAATCATTCGCAGCGAGTTTGAGAAACTGGCAAAGGAAACGCCCGTGGAAGAACTTGACAAGGTGAAGGAGTTTATGGTGAAGCAAATTACTGGAGACGAACAAACCAACAGCTACTGGTGCTCCATGATGGCCGGCAACGAGCTTCTGCCTTCTGAAGTCTGTGTGAAGGCGGAACAGGTCATCCAGTCCATCACCCCGAAAGAAATCTCCGGCTATGTGAATGAAGTAATGAAGCAGAATAACTATAGGGTTCTGGTAATGATGCCTGAAGAGTAAGTAGGATATTTTTTCAAAGGAAGCACATATTCTATTTTTATTCTGCCTAAAACAAAACCGTCTGCATGCCTTGAAGAAAATCTTCACGATGCATGCAGACGGTTGTGATGTGTAGGCTAGGGAGAATCAGTCTCTATAATCTCCGTTTGCCTTAATCAGTTCAATCAGTTTTTCTACAGCCTGTTCTTCCGGAATGTTCTTTTCAATGCATTCCTTCTTTTTGTACAGGCTGATTTTACCTCTTCCGGCACCTACATAGCCATAGTCGGCATCGGCCATTTCACCCGGACCGTTGACGATACAGCCCATGATACCGATTTTCAGTCCCTTGAGGTGAGCCGTAGCAGCCTTGATGCGGGCAATGGTCGATTCCAGGTCGTACAATGTACGTCCACAACCCGGACAAGAGATGTATTCGGTTTTGGAAGTGCGGATACGTCCTGCCTGCAGGATGCCGAAGGCGGTTTCGTCCACTTTCAGGTTGCTGATTTGGTTGCCGTGGTTATAGAGCAGGATACCGTCGCACAGGCCGTCGATAATCAGGGCACCCATGTCTGCAGCCGACTTGATTTGCAAATCCTCTGTTTCGGTTTCCTGATACAGCTGGAAGAATACCAACGGGTTTTTCAGTCCCTGATTCATCAGCTGGTGTGCCAATGCACGGAACTCGCCTAAGCGGTTGTAGTGGTTGCTTTGAGCCACGATGACCACTTCCGGATGCAGACGCAGGCAAGCCATTACCTCTTCATTCAGTCCTAAATAAGAAGTAAAGAGGAATTTCATTTTTGCCGGATGGTGATGAAGTTCAATCAACTGCTGGTAGTTGAAAGCCGGATAGGTGTGTTCGCTGCCGTCCCAGGCACAGGCATCGACAATGTAACCGATGTCCGTTCTGCGGTTTTCGGGCAAGCGTTGGCCGCAGTACAGGTAGTCGGGCTTGAACTGTTCGCTTACTTCCAGGTCGTTGTTCAGACGGGCTGAGATGACTACCGGAAGCTGGTCGCCTCCGATGTTACCTACGGCTACGGTTTCTCTTCGGCTGGGGTGCGTGTAGTTGAATTCCGGAGCTTCGGTTGCTGGAATGTAGGGATGTCCTTCGCGTTTCAATACATAATCTACCAGTTTGCGGGCTACGGGAATTTCTGCTTCGGGCGCTTCACTCAGTGATACGCGGATGGTGTCACCCAGTCCGTCGCATAGCAGGGCACCGATACCCAAGGCTGATTTGATACGGCCGTCTTCTCCGTCGCCAGCTTCTGTCACTCCTAAGTGGAGCGGGAAGGCCATGTTTTCTTTTTCCATCTGTTCTACCAGCAGGCGGACGGTGCGTACCATGATGACCGTATTGGAAGCCTTGATAGAGATGACCACGTTCATGAAATTTTGTTCCACACAGATGCGCAGGAACTCCATGCACGATTCTACCATGCCTTCCGGAGTATCTCCGTAGCGCGACATGATGCGGTCGGACAGCGAACCGTGGTTCACTCCGATGCGGATGGCTGTGTGATTTTCCTTACAGATGTTCAGGAAGGGGATGAAACGGTCGCGTATCTTCTGGATTTCTTTTGCATACTCTTCATCCGTATACTCCAGTTGCTTGAAGGTGCGGGCAGCATCTACATAGTTGCCTGGGTTGATACGTACCTTCTCAGCGTACAAGGCCGCTACCTCGGCTACTTTTGGGTTGAAATGTACATCGGCTACTAAAGGAGTCTGGTATCCCTGGGCACGCAGAGATGCATTGATATGCTGCAGGTTCTCTGCTTCACGTACTCCTTGGGTGGTGAGACGTACGTATTCTCCTCCCGCCTCAATGATACGCTTGGCCTGTTCCACACAAGCTTCAGTGTCCATGGTGACGGTATTCGTCATACTCTGTATACGGATAGGATAAGCGCCACCCATAGGAGTGGCGCCTACATATACCTCGTTCGCCTGTCGGCGAGAATAGTTGAAGTAATTCATTCAGTTAGTTTGTCTTATAAGCGTATTTGACTTCTTTCAACTCTTCGTTGGCTTTTACGATTTTGTTTTTCAAACCTTCCTTGTAAGCTGCAAACTTTTGAGCCAGTTCTGCATCGCTCAGGGCCAGCATCTGTACGGCCAGGATTGCAGCATTCATGGCACCGTTGATGGCTACTGTAGCCACAGGTATTCCGGGAGGCATCTGGATGATAGAGTAGAGTGCATCTACACCATCGAGTACAGAACCTTTTACAGGCACTCCAATAACCGGAAGGGTGGTGTTGGCTGCAATTACTCCCGGCAGTGCAGCAGCCATTCCGGCAGCCGCGATGATTACCTTGATGCCACGTCCGGCAGCTTCTTTCGCAAACTTCTCTACTTCAGC
>ENA-OPDZ01000133-OPDZ01000133.1-human-gut-metagenome-genome-assembly--contig:-NODE-133-length-24521-cov-3.270539_pt1 | contig 24521 bp, 18 predicted proteins | sample MGYA00241628_ERZ501519 | MGnify/ENA primary metagenome ERZ501519 (study PRJEB25962, sample SAMEA2042384) | human gut metagenome | biome: human gut; feature: human-associated habitat; material: faeces...
TATAAACTTTGGTGAACCAAAACTATATCTAAATATTTCTTTAAAAGGAATAAAATTATTTCCAGTGGGAATTACAGCGGTGGTATCAGTTGCTGATAATGGCGGAAGCACTGGTCTTCTTCGTCGTGAGTTAAAAATACCTGCGGTTGGGGATATAACTAAAGTTATGCTTAGTATGGCTGATACAAATCAAGATGTAATGGATTTAATGAATTATCGTTTTACTAAATCTAAAACTTTAGGTATTCATTCTGTAAAAAACTTGTTATTAATGGCTTTGATGGATTTAAAAGGTAATTTTGCTAGTGCTATGCCTGTTATGGAAAAACTTCTTGATGTAAAAGGTAATATTTTGCCATTAACTGAAGATAATGTTAATTTAGTTGGTTTTACAAGTAGTGGTAAAAAAGTAATCGGAGAACATCAAATAACTAAATGTGCAAGTAAGATTGTGGAAGTAAAATATGATAAAGATATAGTAAGTGTTAATTCAATTCCGGATGTTAGAGGATATGATGTATATGATGTAGTATCTTTTGATGAACTATTAGATGTTAAGAAAAATATTAATAAACCAATTATGCATATAGTACTTAAAAATGGTGATGTTAATTTATTCTTTATAACAAAAAATAATAATATGTATGAATACATGATGAGAAAAAAGAAATAGGTAATAAACGGAATTATATTGAATTATCCAGTTTCTCTTTAATGATGAATTGTAAATTAAAAAACATCTGTTTTTTCTGAAAAACATATGTTTTTTTCTTGATTATGATATTTATTTTTGATATGATAATAAAGTATTAAAAGAAAGGATGATGTTTATATGAAGTATGTTTATGCTTTTAAAGAAGGTAATGCCAGTATGCGTAACTTACTTGGTGGAAAAGGTGCTAATTTAGCCGAAATGACTAATTTAGGATTACCTATACCTCAAGGATTCACAGTTACTACTGAAGCGTGTACTGAATACTACAATTGTGGTAAAAAAATAAGTAAAGAAATAGAAGAAGAAATATTTAAAGCAATTGGAGAATTAGAAAAAATCCAAGGAAAGAAGTTTGGAGATAATGAAGATCCACTTTTAGTGTCAGTTCGTTCTGGTGCTAGAGCTAGTATGCCTGGTATGATGGATACAATATTAAATCTAGGACTTAATGATGAAGCAGTTGAAGGATTTGCTAAAAAGACAAATAATCCAAGATTTGCTTATGATTCATATAGAAGATTTATTCAAATGTATTCTGATGTTGTTATGGAAGTTAATAAATCTTTCTTTGAGAAGATTATTGATGAATTAAAAGAAGAATTAGGAGTACATTATGATACTGAACTTAATGTTGATAATTTAAAAGAACTCGTTAAAAGATTTAAGAAAGTTTATAGTGATCATATGAATGGGGAAGAATTCCCACAAGATGCACGTGAACAATTAATGGGAGCAGTTAAAGCAGTATTTAGATCTTGGGATAATCCAAGAGCTATAGTATATCGTCGTATGAATGATATACCAGGAGATTGGGGAACTGCCGTTAATGTTCAAGCAATGGTATTTGGTAATATGGGAGATACATCTGGAACAGGCGTTGCATTTACAAGAAATCCATCTACTGGAGAAAAAGGTATATATGGAGAATATTTAATAAATGCACAAGGTGAAGACGTAGTAGCAGGTGTTAGAACCCCACAACCTATCACTAAATTAGCTGAAGATTTACCTGAATGTTATGAAGAATTTATTAAAATTGCTACAAAACTAGAAAATCACTATAAAGATATGCAAGATATGGAATTTACTATTCAAGAAGGTAAATTATATTTCTTACAAACAAGAAATGGTAAAAGAACAGCACAAGCTGCTATTAATATAGCATGTGACCTAGTAGATGAAGGAATGATTACTCCTGAAGAAGCTATTTTAAGAATAGATGCTAAATCATTAGATCAATTATTACATCCAATGTTTGATAAAGATGAATTAGCAAAAGGAGAAGTAATTGGTTCTGCACTACCTGCATCACCTGGAGCAGCAGCTGGTAAAATTTATTTTACTGCAGAAGATGCTAAAAACGCTGGAAAAGGTGGAAGAGGAGAAAGAGTTATTCTAGTTAGACTTGAAACCACTCCTGAAGATATTGAAGGTATGGTAGCTAGCCAAGGTGTACTAACAGTACGTGGTGGAATGACATCTCACGCTGCTGTTGTTGCTCGTGGCATGGGTACTTGCTGTGTATCTGGATGTGGCGAAATAAAGATTAATGAAGAAAAGAAAGAATTTACTTTAGGAAATTATACTTTCCATGAAGGAGACTATATATCATTAGATGGATCTACTGGTAAAATATATAAAGGTGATATTAAAACAGTTCCGGCTTCTGTTACTGGTAACTTTGGTAGAATTATGGCTTGGGCTGACGAGAATAGACGCCTTAAAGTAAGAACTAATGCTGATAATCCAAGAGATACTAAGAAAGCTGTTGAACTTGGAGCAGAAGGTATTGGACTATGTCGTACAGAGCATATGTTCTTTGAAGAAGATAGAATACCTAAGATTAGAAAGATGATTCTATCTGAAACAGTTGAGGATAGAGAAAAAGCATTGAATGAATTAATTCCATTCCAAAAGGGTGACTTTAAAGCTATGTATAAAGTACTTAATGGCCTTCCAATGACAGTTCGTTATTTAGATCCACCATTACATGAATTTTTACCTACAGAAGAAGAGGATATTATTGCACTTGCTAAAGACATGAATATTTCTGTAGAAAAATTAAAAGAAAAAATATCTGATTTACATGAATTTAATCCAATGATGGGACATCGTGGATGTCGTTTAGCAGTAACTTATCCAGAAATAGCTAAAATGCAAACTAGAGCACTAATGGAGGCTGCTATTGAAGTAAGTGAAGAAGAAGGAATAGAAATAGTTCCAGAAATAATGATACCACTAGTTGGAGAAGAAAAAGAACTTAAATTTGTTAAAGATATAGTTGTAGAAACAGCAGAACTTGTTAAGAAAGAAAAGAATAGTGATATGCAATATCATATTGGTACAATGATAGAAATACCAAGAGCTGCCCTAACAGCAGATGCTATTGCCAAAGAAGCAGAATTCTTCTCATTTGGTACAAACGATTTAACACAAATGACTTTTGGTTTCTCAAGAGACGATGCTGGAAAATTCTTAGATTCTTATTATCAAAATAAGATTTATGAATCTGATCCATTCGCTAAATTAGATCAAACAGGTGTAGGACAATTAGTAGAAATGGCTGTAGAAAAAGGTAGAAAGACAAGACCAAATATTAAACTTGGTATATGCGGAGAACATGGTGGAGAACCATCATCAATAGAATTCTGTAATAGAATAGGACTTGATTATGTATCTTGTTCACCATTTAGAGTACCTATTGCTAGACTTGCTGCGGCACAAGCTGCTATCAAAGCGAACCAAGAATAGTACTTGGAAGCGTACCTAAATAAAAAATAAAAGACTCAAAATGAAGTCTTTTTTGTTGGAAACATAAGGAATTATAAGAATTGTAAAAAGAATAAAATCAGGTTAATTGCAAAAATTTAAAATCAACTTTTTTCTAAGAAAAATAGTCACCGTTTAATTAGGGTGGCTATTTTTGTTGGAAAAAATAAAGGAGGAGATATTATGAATAATTATTTTAAACCAACACTTAAAAATTTATCACAAGGAGCTAGACTTGAGTATGTAAGAAAACTTAGATATATGTCTAAGGATGATGTAGCAGATTATTTTGATTTAGGAGGTGAAAGAAAAGAAAGAACCATTAGCAAATATGAAAACAATAGTAGAGTACCTAGTAATGAAAGATTAAAAGAATTAGCAAAACTATATAATGTGAGTGTTGATGCAATCAAAGAATACAAATATGATGATCCAATAGATACAATATATATGCTTATGTGGTTAGAAGAACAATTCCCTTATTATGAATTAAACTTAGATTATGATTGTATTAAAGTAACTGAATATAATATGACCATCAAAAAAGGATTATCTGAATGGATGAAAATGAGAGATAAAAGAGAAAATGGTGAAATAACAACTGACGAATATATATATTGGAAATTAAATTATAAAAATAATTAAATTAAACAAAATAATAGAATTATTATAGATTTCAAAAAAATATTGACATTTTGTAAAAAAAGTATATAATAAACCATCAAGTTAGGGGGATATTATGCTTATAATAAAAATGTTAAAGAGAATTACAGGTTATAATCAAGAAGAACTTGCAAATTATCTAGGAGTATCTAGAGCATCAATTAATTTATGGGATAATTCTGATGGTAAAATGACAACATATCAAAAAAATATAATATCAAATAGATTGGATATCCCTATTGAATATTTTGATAATGATTTGGTAAATAATTTTGATAAAAGTAAAGAACTATATCAAATTATTCAAATGAGATGGAATTTACAAAATCAATCAATTAAACCGATTGATACTGAAGATGACCTATTAAATGCAATTGAATTTCAAATTAATAAAACAGAAGAAACAGTCTCAGAGTATGAAATTATTGAAGGTTTAGTAAATGGTTATAATCCATATACTGGTGAAGTATTTGATGAAAATCATATTTTAAATGATGATAATATACATATGTTTCTATTTAATATTAAAAATAAATATTTTAAATATGGTAATAAGAATTTAACAATAGACGATTTAAGTAATACTCAATATAAATTATTTGAAGAATTACGTAAATGGAGAAAAGATATGACTGTTAAAGAGGGGTTCTTTAGTGCATATATGGTTTTTACAGATAAGGAATTAATTAATATCATAACCTCAAACACAAATAAGAAAGAAGATTTATTAAGTGTAAAGGGAATTGCTAATAAAAAATATGATAAATATGGAGATGATATATTTTATATTTTAAAAACAGGAAGTTATGATTTTAATATAAACGTATAGATATAAAAGGGGGATTAACATGAATTTTGAAGTATTAAAACAAATAAGTGAGTATTTTTATGTGGATTTTAAGGATATTACTGATGGTATTAAAACAAAGAATGAAAATATAAACAATAAATTTAGAATTGCATTTGAAGAACTACTATGTCAAATTAATAATGTATATAGTTTTATTCCTGACGGTTCTAGTTTTTACAACAGAATAGTTAATAATTATGATTTTCAAATGCATATGATTAATAAATATAAATGTGATTCAAAATTAATGGGATGTTTAAGAAAAATACAAAAACTTGGTAATGAAACAACTCATAATTCATTAAAAGTATTTGATGAAAATGATGTACGAGATTCTTTTCTTAGATTATTAATTCTTTCTAGAAAAATTTTGGCATTTGAAAGAAATGGATTAAAATTGGATTTTACATCTAACCAAATTTATGAAGAATTTGACAAACTAATTAATTACGAAATTGAAAACAAAGAAGTTAAATCAAAAGAAAAATTTATAGAAACGATAAAATCATTAGATGAAAAATTAGTTTTAGAAACTATTAATATATATACAAATAGTGAAAAGAAAGACGACATTATCGATGATTTCAAACAATTAATATCTATTACATTGAATTATATATTGTCTTTTAATCCGAAATACTTATCATTAGAAGATTTAAAAATTAGTAAATATTCTGATTTATATAAAGCTTATAATAATATTGAAAACATAAAAAATTATGATGATATAGAAGATGTTGTTGCATCGCTAATTGATTATTCGTATATCATAAGAGATATACTGTCTCTAGAATTTAATATAGAAATATTAGATTGGATTTTTTCAATTAAAAATGTTAATTTTGATGAAGATAATTCATCATTATCTGAATTTGAACAAATAGCATATGCTATTGATGAATGTTTTGATAATACAGATGATAATGTAGATGTAAATGGTGTTGTATATTATGTAGAAAGTCAAAGACAGTTTATTATAAATAATAAAAAATATTATACTGTAAACTTAAAAAAAGCATTAAAAGATAATGCAAAAAGTAATACGGTATATTCAAAAAATAAATTGCCAGATAATTATGCATTAGAAATTTCTTTAAAATCAAAAGATATAAAATTATTAGACAATAACATACCTGTATATGTAGTAAAAGATTATAAGATCGCTATTAGACCTTGTGAAATAAAGTGGCTTGTATATGCTATTACTGGTGAAAAAATAAAAATAAGTAAAAATTCAAATTTCTATAAAACATTTATGAATTATTTAAATATAAATAAATGTACTATTTATGATATTTTAACAGCCAAAGAAAAAAAATATCAGGATTTTATGAATCAATTTAACGGAATAATTATTAATGATTCAAACATATTTGAAAAAGCAATGAATAAAGCTAGACAAATTCTAGTAGAAGATGAATTTGAAAGTGGAGCAAATTTGTTAAGATATTTTACTAATAAATTAAATAATACTGTACTAAGGGATCAAATTTCAAAAAGTGATAAACCATTTAAAAATTTGTATTTTTCAAATGGTTCGTATAGATTTGATAGAAATCCATTTTCATTTAGTTTAGTAAAACACAACATTCCTGTGAAGGAACTTTATCATTATATAAATAATTCGGTTTATGAAGAAGATATTTTAGTTCGTAAAATGAATAATAAAATGATTGAAGATGAAACATTATTTATAGATGGAAAAATTTATGGGGATGATGTGGCAGAAAAGATAGATAAATATAATAGTTATATAGAAAATTTCAATTATGATAATTCTGGAAAAATAGGTAATATTAATAATTATTATTATAAAGAAGAAAACATCAAATGTATAAATAGTATTTTAGATCAATTAATTTTAAAAACAAAATTTTCTGAATTTAACTATAAAGAAATGTCTACAAAAATAATTGAAAAAGGACTTGATTCAAAAAATAAAAAAGACATATTAATTAATTCATTTAATAATTCTAGTATTGCACTAATAATGGGAGAAGCAGGTACTGGAAAGACAGAATTACTATGTAATTATTATGTTAATATATTTAAAGGAATGAAGATACTTTTTATATCAAATACTCATACTTGTAAAAATAATATGATAAGAAGAGTAAAGGAAAAAAGTGAGTGGTATGAGGAAAAATATGAAGCTAAAACAGCAAGTTCAATTTCAAAAAACAAATATTTTTTCGGAGAATATGATTTAGTTATTATAGATGAATGCAAATCAATATCTAATAGAGATATTAATGAAATATTAAAAAAGATAAATACAAAGTATTTGATTTTAGCTGGAGATATCGGACAAATTGACGCTATTGATTTAGGAAACTGGTTTGATATAGCAGCACAAATGTTAGATAATAAAGATATATTTGTATTAACAGAAAATTATAGAACAAATAGTAATGAATTAAGAAATGTTTGGGAAAAAGTTAGAAATAAAGAAGCGGATACTTTAGAATATTTGTTAAAAAATAATTATATTGAAATGATAAACTCTAATATATTTAACAAAACAAGTGATGACGAAATTATTTTATGTTTAAATTATAATGGAACATTTGGTATTACAAGTATTAATTCATATTTTCAAAATCAAAATCCTCACGAAGCAGTAAAAAATAATTTGGATTGTTATAAAGTAGGTGACCCTGTTGTCTTTAATGAAAATGCAAATAACAAAGAGTTATATGGTGAATATTTATATAATAACTTAAAAGGAATAATTAGAAAAATTGTTGTAAATGGTGAATATTTAGAATTTGAAATAAAGGTTGAAACATATATCCCTTTATCAGAAATGAATGTTATAAGTTCAAATAAAGAAGAAGATTGGTCAATAATAAAAGTTAAATTTAAAAAATATGTAGATAAACCAGAAGATGAAAACGAAGAAGAGTATCAAAGTCCATTTGCAGTAACATACGCTTTATCAATACATAAAGCACAAGGATTAGAATATAGTTCAGTTAAAATTATTATTACACCTGAAGGCGAGGAAAAAATAAATAATAGAGTATTCTATACTGCAATAACTCGTGCTAAAGACAACTTAAAAATTTATTTAACAAGAAATAACCAAGAAAATATGTTAAATATATTAACTGAGAAAGATGATAGAAAAGATGTTGAACTATTAAAAATAATTAGAGGCGATACAAATGTATAATTTTAAAAGTGAAATAGGTTATGGAATAGAAATTAATTTAGAAGAAGGTATTGAAATTATTAATAATGAAAAAAACTTAGAAATGCTTTCTATTAAGTTAAAATTATCTATTTTCGATACCAGAAAATTATTAAAAGAATTGCAATCAAAAGGACTTATAAAAAATTATTTATTAAATCAATACTTACCATGGACTGAACAAGAAGATGCTCAACTGGATATTGAGTTAAGTGAAAATCTAACAATTAAAGAAATAAGCGAAAAGCACGGGAGAACTGTAAACTCGATTATGTCAAGAATAAAAAGGCATGAGATAAGTAAAAATGAAGAAAAGTTAATCAACATAATTGAACAAGATTTGAAGAACACAAATAATTAAATGTGTTCTTTTAATTTTGTAAAAAACGCATCCTAAAATATTTTAAGAAAAAGTGCTATTTTCATTATAGAGGTGATTTAAATGAAAAGAAAAGTAGCAATATATGCTCGTGTATCTACTGAACACGAAGCACAAATATCTGCACTAGGTAATCAAATTCAATATTATGATGAGATATTAAAAACTCATCAAGACTGGCAATTAATTGCAAGATACATCGACGAAGGAATAACTGGAACTTCAACAAGGAAAAGACCAAATTTCATGAGAATGATCAATGATGCTGAAAAAGGACACTTTGACTTAATTGTAACTCGTGAAGTTTCAAGATTTGCAAGGAATACAGTAGATGCATTACAAGAAATAAGAAAATTAAAGAAGATTGGAGTTGAAGTATACTTTACCGAAGATAACATTTGGACTTTTAATGATGACGATGGCAAATTAAAACTAACATTAATGGCAACATTAGCACAAAACGAATCTAAGAAACTATCTCAAAGAATAAAAGCAGGGCAAACAATCACTTTCCAAAACGGTGTGTTCTATGGAAATGGAAATATATTAGGTTATGATAGAGTAGGAAAAAATGCAGTTATTAATGAAGAACAAGCTGAAATAGTCAGATATATATACTCAGAGTTTTTAAAAGGAAAAGGAACTACTGAAATAGCAACTAGTTTAGAAAAACAAGGAGCGCTGACATCAACAGGTCTAGAAAGATGGTCTGCTGCATATATAGCAAGAGTATTAAGAAATCCATTTTATTCGGGAACTGTAATATATCGAAAACAATATATACCAGATTATTTAGAACAAAAACATAAAACAAATTATGGTGAAGTAGAAAAGATTATTGTAGAAGGTAAACATGAACCTATCATATCTAAAGATGATTTTAAAAAAGTACAAGAAATAATGGATAGCCATACTAGACAAATCAAATTAGGTAGAAAAAGAGGAATAGGTGTTGCTAAAAATATTTGGAGCAAAAAGTTAGAATGTGAATGTGGATCACATTTTAATAAATGTGTGTATCATCGTAATAAAAACAATATAACGTATAGTTATATTTGTCACAATAGAAAATCTCATCCAAAAGGAAGAATATATAATGATGGACATATTCCATGTGATATGAAAGAACTCCAAGAATGGAAACTTAGATTAATGGTTGAAACTATTTTTAGAAACATATCACGTGATGCAAATAATAAAAATGAAATTAAAAGAATACTTATGGTAGGAATAAAGATAGATGAAAAGTTAGAAGAAAAAATAAAGAAAAGAATAAAAATATTAAGTGATTTAATAGAAACTGAAAATGCTAAATTAGATAAAGTACTTGATCTATATTTAATAAATCAAGTAAGCACATCTATTTATGATAGATATCAAAAAAGAACATCAAATAAAATAGAAAAATATAAAATAGAAATTAATGAATTAGAAAGAAAATTAGAAACTTTAGAAGTACCAGAAGTAAGACTAGAAAAAGCAAAACAAAGTATTAAGAAAATACTAGATTTCGATTACAATGGTGTTAACGATCAAATAATAGAAGAAATAGTAGAAAAAGTAATCGTTCATAAAGATTATTTTGAATGGAAATTAAACTTTATGACAGATACTATAAAGTTACAAATCATTGGTAAAAATAAAGCCGATTGTTATGTAGCTGACTATGAAAAAAAATAAATATATTATGATAAAATATATATGAGGTGTAGTTTATGAATAACGAACAAGAAAAAAATAAAGTGGATGCATATATAACTACAGAAAACTTAAAAGAAAATGAAGATACATTATTGATGCCAATACCAGAACATTTCGACGCTTACAATAATGGGTTATCGAATACTTTAAAGCAAATGGCAGATTTTGGATTAAAAATATCTAAAATCTATATTGAAAATTTGCCCAAAATGGATATTATGATAAAATCACTTACTGAAATTTCAAAAAAATTAGTTGAAATGTACGACACTAATATGAAGACAGTTCTATCTAATATTACAAGTGTATTTGAAAAAATAGATTGGTCAAAGTTCGATTATATTTATAAAGAAATAGCTTTAAAATATTTATTTAATGGATTTTATCCGTATCGACACACCGAGATTAGATACGATGAATTGCTTAATACAAATAGTAAAGTAAAACAAACCAAAATTATAAAAGAAGGAGTAAGAATGGATATTATTAAAAATAAAAAAATATTATTTAATACATATCCACAATATAAAAAAGAGTTAAACGAAATATACAAGTTATATAAAAATCACAATTATAGATTATGTATACTATCACTGATTAATGTAATATCAATAATTAATAATTCACAATTTGAATATATTGATTTTGTTGAAAAGGATAAAGTAAGAAAAAAACTTTTAGAAAAAAATATTATGAAAGATAAAGAAACAAACTATATGATATTCTCACCTTACATTGAAGATGACGATTTAGTTTCTGCAAATATATTAATACGAAATCACAAATGGAATCCCCAAAAATATTTAGATATTCCATTTAATAGAAATGCAATACTACATGGATATTCAAAGAAATTTGGTACTGAACAAAATTGTTTAAGGTGGTTTTCAGTTCTATTTAATACAATGGAGATATCAATAAAAATCAGCGAAAATAATTAAAAAATAAGAATATATACGAATTATAAGTAAATGGTACTAGAGTAGCGTACTATATAGTCTCCCAAATTAGTTATCCTCACAAGCTGCTATCAAGTCCCACCAAAAATAGAATGAGAACACACTCCAATAAATAAAAAATCAAAGAACCGAAAGGTTCTTTTTTCGTTGGAATAAAAGGATAAAATGGAAGGATGATAATATTATATAAATAATAAAAATGGGTTGGGTGGTGTGATGCCATAATAATAAATTTTTATGCAGGAAAGTAGCAATAAGGTTAGAGCTACTTTTTTTGTTGGTGAAAAAGTAAAACGAAATGGAGGTAGATAGAATGTTTTACATTAAACCTAATTTAAAGAATATGTCTCAAGGAGCCAGACTTGAGTACATAAGAGAAGTCAGACATATGACTAAAGAGGATGTGGCAGCTTATTTTGAATTTGGAGGAAATGAACCGAATAAAACAATTCGTGAGTACGAAAACAATACTACTAGTCCAAGTCCAAGTAGATTGGAGGAATTGGCAAAGCTATATGAAGTAAGTGTGGATGCAATAAGAAAATATGATTTTACAACTCCTATAGAAGAAATCTACTATCAAATGTGGTATGAGGAACAATATCCATATTATCAATTAAATATAGATCCAGATAGATTTGCTGGTTCAGCATACAACATAAATGTATACAATGGAATTAATGAATGGTTAAAAATGAGAGAAAAAAGAGAAAAGTATGAAATAACAGATCAAGAATATATTGAATGGAAATTTAATTTTAAATTAGAAAATCCATTAAAGTAATCATAAGATAATATTTTTCCAAACAATTAGTATTCCATTGTAATTTGCATTTTTTATAAAATGTGTTATAATATCGATTGTTCGAAGGAGAGTTTTATATATGAAAGAAAATGCAAAAATACTAAAAGGATTTCCATATCATCCATATCCACATGAAACAACAGATCCTATAAAAATTATTAAGTTTCCTGATAATTATGAATTTACTTCAGATGAATTAAGAATATTAGAAGCTAGGTTTAAAAAAGAAAAAAAGATAAGCAATAATATTTTAGCATCTGGATTGTTCATTGATGAAGATTATAATGTTTTTGTTAATTCAGAATATGGAGCATTTTTTTATAATACAAAATGTAAATCTATACAAGAGGAAATTGCTTCTTGTCAAAATATGCCACCAATTATGAATTATCACGTTTATGTTCCACAGGAAGAACTATTAGGGTATATTGATGCAGGATATGAATTTGTTATAGGACCATCTGTTAAGATATTTGATAATGATGATTCATTATGTGGTGTTTATTGTTCAAATTATAATAAAACTTTAGGAAAGAAAAGATAATACTTAAGCGATTTATTAAAATGATAAGTCGCTTTTATTTGATAATAGTTTTTGATAGAAAAAGTTTGAAATTTTTTAATATTTTATACTAATAAGAAGATGAAAAATCTTCTTTTTCTTATGTGCAAAATCGCATCCTAAACTTATTTTTATAAAAGTGATAATTTATTTGTAGAGGTGAAGAAAATGAAAAGAAAGGTAGCAATATATGCTAGAGTTTCAACTGAACATGAAGATCAATTATCTGCTTTAGATAATCAAGTTCAATACTATGATGATATTCTAAAGAAAAATCCTGACTGGATTTTATATGATAGATATATAGATGAAGGTATAACAGGAACATCTACAAAGAAAAGAAAAAACTTTATGAGAATGATGGAGGATGCAAAAGCAGGAAAGTTTGACTTAATAATTACTCGTGAGGTATCAAGATTTGCTAGAAACACAGTTGATACATTGCAAGAAACTAGAAAGCTAAAAAAGATTGGAGTAGAAGTATATTTTACTGAAGATAATATATGGACATTTAATGATGAAGATGGAGAATTAAAACTTACTATTATGGCAACACTTGCTCAAAATGAAAGTAAGAAAACATCGCAAAGAGTTAAAGCAGGTCAGATGATATCATTTCAAAATGGAGTGTTTTATGGATCAGGTAATATTCTAGGTTACAATAAAGTTGGTCAAAACTTAGAAGTAAATGAAGAGCAAGCTGAAATTGTAAGATATATTTACTCTGAATATTTAAATGGAAAAGGTACAGTAAAAATTGCAGATGAATTAACTAAAAAAGGTGTTCCAACTTCTACAGGTTTAACAACATGGAGTGCTCCATACATTTCAAGAGTTTTAAGAAATCCATTTTATTCAGGTACTATAGTTTATAGAAAATCATACATACCAGATTATCTAGAACAAAAGGCAAAGATAAATTATGGAGAAGTAGAAAAGGTAGTAGTTGAAGGAAGACATGAGCCAATTATATCTAAAGAAGATTTTAAAAAAGTTCAACAAATAATGGATAGTCATTCAAGACCAATTAAATTAGGAAAAAAACAAGCGTTAGGAGTTCCTAAAAATATTTGGAGTAAAAAGTTAGTATGTGAATGTGGATCTAATTTTAATAGAAAGATCTATCATAAAAATAAAAATGAAACTACATATTGTTATATTTGTTATAACAAAAAAACTAGACCTAAGAATAGATTCAAAGATAGTTGTGATATGGGTCAAGTACCAGAGTGGAAGTTACAATATATGGCAGAAGCTATATTTAGGAATCTTACACAAAATTCAGATAATAGAAGAGAATTAGCAGAACGATTATTTAAAGGAGTTGATATAGATGAACATCCTGAAAAGAAGATGTTACAAAGAATTGATAAATTGAATCAATTAATTGAAAATGAAACAACAAAGTTAGATAGATTAATGGATAATTATTTGGATGAAACATTAGATATAAATTTATATGATATGTTTCAAAAGAAATTATCTAGTAGAATAGAAAAATATAAATTAGAGATATTAGAATTAGAAAAGAAATGTTCATCACTTGAACCATTGGATGTCAGAATCGAAAATGCTAAAAAGAGCATTAGAAAATTATTAGACATTAATTATAATGGTGTAGATGAAAAAGTAATAGAAGAATTTGTAGAAAAAGTAATAGTTCATAAAGACTACTTTGAATGGAAATTAAACTTTATGAATGAAACAATAAAATTAGAAGTAGATGGAAAAAGCAGAAAAGATGGATTCTTAATAGAACGTACAAGCAATAGCCAATAACGTAATATTTTGTGATATAATATTTTTAATGAATTACTACTTTTTAAAATTAGAGGAGGAGATAATATGGTATATAAAAACAGTTATATTTTTCTTAAAAGAAATGAAAAAGAAAAAGTAGTTCCTAAGAAGGATAATACAATTATAATTAAACTATCTCCATCCTTTAAGTCTTTATTAGAGAAGACATTTGATAATATAAAATTTGATTATGAAGATAGTGAAGATATTAATAGTGGAAGAATTGTGTTAAAGAAAAATAATAAGGAAGTAGAAGTACAATTTAAATATTATAGCGTTAAAGGTAATTATTATTTAGATGTAATGATTGATACAAAAAATGTTACATCAGCCGTAAGTATATTTAATGAAATAAATGATATTTTATTTGCTAAAAAGAATTGTTTTGATGAATCATATGTTTCAATTATTTCTTATGATTTTTCATCAGAGTATTATTGTAATAAATTATATCCTTTACTAAATCAATTTGAAAGAAAATTAAGAAAGTTACTTTTTAATATCTATACGTTGAATTTTAATTTAGATTATTTTTCTGCTATACCAAGTGAGGAAGTAAAGAATAATATTAAGCATGGTTCAAAGGAAATTAATAAACAATTAAATGAACTGAATAAAGGAAATGTACCTGTCGATGATTGCATGATTAAATATAGTTTCTATTCATTAGAATATAGTGATGTTGATAAAATGTTATTTACAAAATATATATCACCTGATGATGAAGAAAAAATTCAAGAATTCTTAGATAATAATAAAGATTTAAGTAAGTTAGATGATAAAGTATTAAGAAAAAAATTTGAATTATCAAAGCCAAAAAATGCATGGGAAAGGTTTTTTGGTAATAAAAAAATGGATGATAATTTTCAGGAGATATTTGATTTAATAAGAATTTTTAGGAATAATATTGATCATTGTAAGTTTATAAGTAAAAAGCAGTATAATGAATGTGAAAAATTACTGAAACAAGAAATTAATTCATTAGATAGAGCAATTTTAATAACTGAAGAAAAAGATTTCTTTAAAAAGAATTTAGAATTGCGATTAGAATCTGCAGATAGAATTTCAAAAATGCTACGAGAAATAGTTATGAATACTTATAAACCACTTATGGATAATATTGAATTGATGACTCAACCAATGAAAGAATTAAGTGAAAAAATGAAATCAATTGTTAATCCTATGACTTCAATTATATCTAATATTCCAAGTATAGTATTACCAGAAGTTGAATTATCGAAGTACAATATTCCTGATTATTTCAGTAATATAGAAAATGAAATAAAAGAAAAAGATGAATAATAAATTAATAAGTCATTTTAGTCTGTATGGAGTGTAGTCACATTCCGTTAAGTTATCCTTGGCTTTATGGCTCACAAGCTGCAATTAAAAGTAAGGGGTCAAAGTAACCTAATAAAAGACTAGAATATGAAGTGAACCCCATTTTGGACACAAAAATAAAAAACTAGTTATATAATAAAAAAGAAATCATTTGTTTTGATTTCTTTTTGTTTTTAATCTTTTTGTGTTATAATTTATATAGGATGTGATAGTATGATTGAATGTTTGAAATACTTATTTGATAATTTTGATAAACTTACAGATGAAGAAAATATTTATTTGTCTAGTATTATAGATCAGTTAATTAATAAACAAGTAGAATTAGATGAATTAGAAAAAAAATTATTAATTAAATATGCAATAAGAGAAAAATGCCAATATTATGGCTATCCAATTATAAATGTTGAATTTTTAGATGAGAAAAATGTTCCTGAAGATAAAAAAGGAACTGGTGGATGGTATGATCCAAAAAAAGAAACAATAATTATTACTCACAACACATTAAAAAATTTTTTTAGAGAAGACCTAGGTTATCCATTTTATTCTGAATTTAGTAATGAACTTGAAAGAATGATTTTTGCCTCATTACATGAATGTGAACATTATTTTCAACATTATGATTTTGTAAATAATCAATTTAATTTAAGAACATATTATTGGACAATATATAAAATATCTAAGATGAATAATCCAACTGAATATTCAGTTAATTATTCTTATAAGCAAATTGAAAATCATGCAAATATCCATGGTTGGCATGATACAGGTGTATTTTTAGCAAAACATCATTATAAAGGAAATACTGATATTATTCCTTTTTTTCAATCAACTGCAAGGCAAGAGTTATCACATCAAAAAGCAGAAAAAACCGATTTGATTGAATATTATAATGTTTTATGTTTGATTTGGAAATGTAAAGAAAGTCCATATTTAATTGAAAATTATCCAATATTAAAAGAGTTTTTTGTTAATGATGGAAATGAAAAAGGATCCTTAAAAAATTTGAATTTGTTAGTATCTCAATACAATCAACTAGAAAGGCATCATAAATCAACTGAAGAGAAGCAAATAATATATCATGAGTTTTTTAATTTCTTATTTAATAAAGATATAAATTTAATTAATAATAATTGTGGATTAATAGTTTTAGATTTAATAACATCAGATTTAATATCCTTACAAGGCATTTTTGATTATACAAATTCAAAGGAAAGTGAAAAAAGAAATGTTATTAGAAAAAAAGTAAATAGAATTATTAAATACTATGATGTTATAGAAAGGTTAAATCTTTTAAACGTACAAGATGCTTTTGGTAGCATCATTGATATAATTACTGATAGATTTAAAGAAATGTTGAAAGTGTATGAAACGTCGAAATCAATGTATAACAATTATGATGAGAAAATAGAAATAATAATTAATGAATTGCGTAACAGATTTAGTTATTTCGATGTTGAATTAAGAAATGAAGAAGGCAGAAAATCTGCAATTAATATTTAGATAAATATTAAATATTAAAAATATTAATAGTTTTATGCTATAATATTGTTGTATGATAGTGATAAAATGAGTGAATTAAAAAGTGTTAGTTATGATCAATTTAGTGATATTCCGTCTACAGATGACTTAGGATTACAAACAAAAATTATTTTTAGTGATGATTGTTATTTGAGATTATTACAAATGATATCTAAAACTAATACTAGCAATAACGAAACTGGATCATTTTTTGTTGGGAAAAAAAGCAAAGAAGATCCATTTACTATACTAATTGATTATTCAGCATCTGAATTTGCATGTGTTGATGCACATGTGTCAGGTGGTGGAGCTGAGCCTCAAACTATAAATTATTCAGAACTAAATCAACAAATATCAAAATATAAATCGATTGGAGAAGTACCTGTTATTTTTTTTCCTTACGCACCCAAGAGAATTACATTATGAATCCTTTTCTGATCAAGATTTATCAATGTATGCAAAAATGCAATTGGATAATCAGAATGTTATAACTTTTGGAATGTTAGGATTTCCAATACCTAATGGAAATATGACTAATGGTTTTAGCATAGTACAACCTGTTAGATCACAAAGAAATGGTGAAATTGTAACCGCAGAATTTTATATGTATCCAAATATATATTATTGTACAGGAAATGAAATATATAAAGTTGGTCAATTTGATAAAAAATATCACGGAAGAATTCATGAACAAGATTTGGAATTAGGAATTGTAAAAAATGCTAATAGTACAATTAAACCTAAAAAAGTATGTGGAGTAGAACTTGATCCTAATATCAAAGAAAAAATTGAAGATGAAAGTGTAGGATATATTGATATAAATAATGCTTTAAATTTTCCAACTGAAAATTTAACATTTTACTTTTCTAACTTAAGTCCTCAATACTCAAGTGGGATACATAAATAATAAAATTTAATATTATTATAAAGATAATCGATGTTTAATTAAACTATTTCTATAAAGTTGCCCCTCTAACTTGACGGTGATACAAGCTGCTATCAATAATAAGTAATTACTAAAAGATTGAGATAATGTTATTTCAATCTTTTTTATTTGAAATTTAAACACCAAACAAAAAAACCGCTATCTGCGATTTTCTAGTTCTTGTGATTCCAAGCTTTAGCGTTAAAGTTAATACAATCTGGATTAATATCAAAAAGTTCTCCAATTGTATGCTTAACTATATCATTTCTATTATTATAATCACGTGTAGCAATTAATTCATATACCTTATCATTTATTACTACAAATTTTTTCATTTTTCCGTATTTTGGTAACTCAAAATTTAATAAACATTCTGGTCCTTCTTCTAATACTTCCGTACTACATCTAAACACAATTGTTCCTTTTATAAGTATTGTGTTTTTTCCATATAATTGTCTTATCTCCTCAATAGTTGTAGCTTTGTTTTTAAAAAAATTTATCATATCTTTTTCTATAAATATTTGCTCAATAGGTTTATTAAAGAATTTACTAATTTTCATTGCTAAATCTAATGAAATATTATTCTTATTATCTTCTAATGAAATAATAGTTTGTCTAGAAACACCTAATTCATTAGCTAATTGACTTTGAGTTATATTCTTCTCCTTTCTTAATTCGGAAATTTTATTAATGATCATTTGTTATTTCCCCTTTCGAAAAGTATAATAACACGAATAATATGTAATGTCAAGCAAAATATACATTGCATTTAGAAAAAATATGATATATAATATAAATGAAGGTGATAATAATGTCAAAAATTGTTGATTCTATTATAGGACTTGCTATGGGTGATGCAATGGGAGTACCACTAGAATTTTCTATAAGAAAGAAATTAATTGAGCATCCAGTAACTTCTATGCTTGGATATGGTTCACATGATGTCCCGGCTGGTTCTTGGTCTGATGATACCACTATGACAATATGCGAAATAGAATCATTTAATAAAAATAATAAATTTGATTATGATGATATAATGAAAAACTATATTAAATGGGTAATGAATGGAGAATTTACTCCAACAGGAGAACTATTTGATATAGGAAGAACATGCTTAAAAGCAACAAGAAAGTACGATGAAGGAAAAACAAGTGCTACCAAGTGTGGAAGTACATCAATTGAATCTAATGGAAACGGATCATTAATGAGGATTTTACCAGTAGCGCTATATTCATATTATAAAAATTTAGATGAATCAAGTATTATTAAATTAACTAACGAAATGTCTTCATTAACACATGGACACGATATAAGTAAATTAGGTTGCTACATATATGTTAGATATATTATGTTTTTAATTGATGGATTTACTAAAGAAGAAAGTTATTTAAAAATAAAAGAATTAGATTATTCTTCATATAGTAAGGAATCACTAGAAGTCTATGAAAGAATATTAAAAAATGATATAAAAAATTATAAACTTGATGATATTTATTCAAGCGGTTATGTTGTAGATACATTAGAAGCATCATTGTGGGTACTATTAAATACAAATAGTTATAAGCAAGCAATTATTGGCGCTATTAACTTAGGACAAGATACAGATACAATTGGTGCAATAGTTGGATCCATGGCAGGCGTAATTTATGGGATTAATGATATTCCAAAATCATGGTTAGAAAATCTAAAAAGAAAAGATTATTTAATGGATTTGGCATTAAGTTTTGATGATTTGATAGTACCCAAGATTAAAGACCCTGTACTTGGGAGTTCTATTGGGGATATTATTGGTTCAGTTTACGAAATATCCGATTGTAAAACAAATAAAAATTTTAATCTATTTAATAAATATGATAGATTTACAGATGATACTGTTATGACATTTGCTGTCGCAAAATCGTTTTTAAATTGTAATAATGATTATAAAAATTTAAAAAAAGTGTCTGTTAAAACAATGACAGAAATTGGAAGAAAATATCCTAAATGTGGATATGGACCTAGTTTTTTAAAGTGGCTGTTAAGTGAAGAACATGAGCCTTATGGAAGTTATGGCAATGGAGCTGTTATGAGAATAAGTTCTATACCAATGTTTTCGGATAATTTAGAAGATATAAAAAAGTATTGTTCAATAATAACTAATTTATCTCATAATCATGAAGAAAGTATTAAAGGTGCTGAATCAGTTTGCACAGTAATTTATTTGATTAAAAATAAAAAAACAAAAGAGAATATAAAAAAATATATTGAAGAAAATTATTTTAAATTAAATGAAACTGTTAATTCTTTAACAGAATCAAAGAAAAAAATAATCATTAAATCTTTAGACACTGCTAAAGCTTCAATTCAATGCTTTTTAGAGTCGTATGATTATGAAGATGCAATAAGAAATGCAATATCTATAGGTGGAGATAGTGATACTATAGCCGCTATCACAGGTGGAATGGCTGCTTCATATTATGGAATACCTAATGATATATATACAACAGGACTGTTATATTTAGATGACTATTTAAGAAATATTTATGATGAATATTTAAAGCAAACAAATTTGAAATGGGAGTAAATATAAAAATTCTAAGCGATATGCTTAGTTTTTTCTTATATATCAATGTAAATTTACACTTTTTATGATATAATTATAAATGGGTAGATTCTGGGGTGAATTATGGGAAAATTACATTTAACATGTGGTGATTATATTTCAAATTCTTTAGATATGAATGCAATAGTAAATGCTCAAAATAAATATATGCAAAATGGTAGTGGAATTTGTGGAGCAGTGTATAGAGCATCTGGAGTTGAGTTGATGGAGTATTGTCAAAATAAATATAAAGAAAATATGATCAATGGGGAAGTTAGAATCACACCTGGATTTAATTTACCATCGGATATAATACATGTTTTGGCACCAAAATATTATGAAGAATCCGATCCTATTAATTCACTTATGGATTGTTATGATAATTTACTTTTAAGTATAAAAGAAAAAAAATATAAAAAAGTATTAATTCCTAGTCTTGGTACTGGTGTTCATGGCTACAAACATGAGGATGTTGTAAAGCCTTTAATGAATCTTTTAATGGGCTTTTGCAAAATGAATGATGTAGATATATATTTGAATAATAAGTTACCAATACAAAAAGATATTTATTTAAAATATTATTTGCAAATTAAAAATTTGGATTTAAAAAATGACTTAAAAGAAAAAAGTATTAGTGAAATAAAAAAATATTTAGAAGAAAATGAATTATTGGAAAATAATATTATTTCAAAATATAATGATTTTGTTAAAGGAATAGATTTACCAGATTTATGCTTATCTCAAAAATTATTATGTTTACAATATATAATATATAATTTTAATTTAGATAGAAAACAACTTGATGTTTTAATTGATAATATGTAAGAAGAGGTGAAATATAAATGAATGACTTATTATCGTTGACAGATTTATTTAATAGAGCAATATTTAGAATTCCAGATTATCAAAGAGGATATTCATGGGAAAAATTGCAATTAGAAGAATTTTGGAGTGATATTTTAAATCTTTTGCCAAATAGAGAACACTATACAGGTATGATTTCTTTGAAAAAACTAGATAGAGAATATACTAGTGATGAAAAGTGGAACGATGAGAGATGGCTTTTAGATAATTGGAATTACAATGCTTATCATGTTGTAGATGGACAACAAAGATTAACTACATTTGTTATCTCAATAAATGAAATTGTTTCATTCTATAAAAGAATTAATCCTAATAAAGAAATGAATCAGATATTTATTAATAGCATTCCACTTAATAAAATAGAAGAAGATTTCTTAGTTATAACTAAGCCTGATTCTGCAGATATAATAAAGACATTTAAGTTTGGTTATGAAGCAGATAATCCAAGTTATGAATTTTTCAAACATAAAATATTAGGTGAACCAAACTCTGGGCTTTTAAGTGAAACTTTTTATACATTGAATCTAGAAAATGCTAAAAGTTTCTTTGCTACAAAACTTCAAGAAGAATATGAAACAAATGGTATTCAGTCAATTGAAGATATATTTAAGAAAATTACTCAAAAATTAAAATTTAATATGTATTATATAGATAATGACTTTAATGTTTTTGTAGCCTTTGAAACAATGAATAATAGAGGCAAAAGACTGTCTAACTTGGAACTTTTAAAAAATAGGTTAATATATCTTTCAACAGTATTTGATGAAAGCGATGATGTTAAAAATAGAATAAGAAAAGATATTAATAATACTTGGAAAGATGTTTATGGTTATTTAGGTAGAAATAAATTAAAACCATTAAGTGATGAAGATTTCTTACAAGATCACTGGATTATATATTTTGGCTATACGAGATCAAATAAAGTTACTTATTCATCATTCTTATTAAATGATTATTTTAATCAAAATAATATTTCTGATAAGTATATTGCCAAGCTAAAAGAAGAGAATAGTGAAGAATATAATATTGATGATATGGATGTTTCTGAAATGGAAACAAGCGATGAAGATTACAATATAGATAATAAAAAAGAAAAATTAACTTTAGGTAGTATAAGTAAATATATTAATAGTATAAAGTCATTAATTCCATATTGGTATATTGTACAAAATCCTGATGAATATGAAACAAGTAGCGAAGTTAAAGCAATGTTACAAAAACTAAATAGATTACAATTTGTTTATTTTAAACCTTTAATAACGGTTTTATTATCAAAAAAAGATATTACCGAATCTGAAAAAGTAGAATGCTTAAAGAGAATAGAAAGGTTTATATTCTTACATTTTAGATTAGTAAATTATCAATCAACATATAAAAATAGCTTCTTTTGGAATCTAGCTCATAAGTATTATATAAATGAAGTAACATTATCACAGATAAATGATGAACTTAATGTAATTGACTATTTGAGTGATAATAAAGTTGCTAATATGAATGGTATTTTAAATAATATTAATAGATTCTTTAAAAATTATAAAGGATATTATTCTTGGCCTGCTAAAACATATTTTCTATATGAATATGAATTATATTTAATGAATAATCAGGCTAATCAAAAAATATATCCAGAAAACTTGTTTAAAAAAGATGAAAAAGACAAAGTTTCTATTGAACACATTTACCCACAAACAGATACTAATGAATACTGGGTATCAAGATTTGGCAATTATACTGAAAATGAAAGAAAATATTTAAATGGTTCACTTGGTAATTTGTTGCCACTATCATTAAGCATTAATGTTAAATTACAAAATTATTCTTTTGATGATAAGAAATTAGGATTAGATAGAACAAGAGGATATATTAATGGTTCACATTCGGAGATGGAAGTCGCTAAGAGTTTAGAATGGACTCCAGATGAAATATTAAATCGTGGACTAAAAATGATTTCTTTTATGGAAAAACAATATGATTTTATTATTCCTAATAAAGCTGAAAGAATCAAAATGCTAGGCTTAGATTTTATGATTAAAGAAAATGATGAAGAAACTGATGTTACAGATCCTATAAATAAAGTTGTTGAAAATAATTCGTTAAGAGAAGTAATTTATGATGAAAATCAATTTAAGAAAATTTCCAAAAATTCTAGTGCAGAATTAATGAACATTTATAATGAACTAGATAATTATATAATGTCATTAAACTCTGATATAAAGAAAAATACTACATCAGTGTATTTATCATATTATTATGGTAAAAATTTTATTGAATTATGGTTTCAAAAAAATAGTTTAAAATATGTTCTTATGACTGGTGATTATGATGATCCACAAGAAATGGTAGGAGAGCTTGCAGAAAGTTATCAATGGACTCATGATAGGTTTATTATTGTTAATCAGGATTCAGATATTGAATATGTAAAAAATATATTAAAACAAAGTTATGAAAAAAATTTAAAATAAATTATGAAGGAATAAATAAATTAGTATGGAATTAGTTAAGATAAATAAAATAAGTATAAATAAAAATGACTATTTTGAAATTGATGGTATTTTGGATTTAGAAAATTTGTCATTCCAATTTAATTTATCTCTGGGAGATTATTTTACTATTTTTAAAAGTTCTTTTCTTCAACAATTACCTATGATGAATATATTCCTTATTGATGAAAATTGCATAAATTATTCTTGCATAGGTTGTTTAATAGGATATAAAGCAAATTCATCAGTAACTTTAAAAACTGTTAGTATTAATTATATTTTTAAAAATTACATTGGAGAAGAAGAGAATGTTTTAACTAGCAAAATAGTATTTGAAACTTCATATCCTAAAAATTATTCTTATAATTGTTATATAAAAAATTTTAAAGTAAAATATACATCTAAAAAAAATATAT
>ENA-OPDZ01000179-OPDZ01000179.1-human-gut-metagenome-genome-assembly--contig:-NODE-179-length-20535-cov-7.331055_pt1 | contig 20535 bp, 19 predicted proteins | sample MGYA00241628_ERZ501519 | MGnify/ENA primary metagenome ERZ501519 (study PRJEB25962, sample SAMEA2042384) | human gut metagenome | biome: human gut; feature: human-associated habitat; material: faeces...
AACACCGCAACCCCTCTGCACCGCCGCTGTGATACGCAAGCTGGAAAATGTGCCGGGTGTGTGATAGAATGAGACTGACAAATCGGAATTTGCGGAGGTATGGTATGGCAGGAAAACAAGAAAAAATCCAATTACTGTTGAGGATTGCACATCGACTGAACGAGTCTCATGTCGAATGGGCCTTGGGTGCATCCATGCTGCTGTATTTCAAGGGCATCACCTCCGACTTCCACGATATTGATCTAATGGTCGCTGACCATGATGCGGAATGCGTCCGTACGATCCTATCGGAAATGGGAGAGTTATGTCCGCCTAATCCTAAACCGAACCCCATGTACCGGACAAAAGCCTTTATGGAGTTTTTGATCGATTCCGTCGAGGTCGATGTGATGGCTGGTTTTGCAATCGTGAAGGATGGAAAGGTTTATGATTGTGCTCTGCGCAAGGAACAAATCGTGGAGAAAATGCCGCTGGGAGAAGAAGTTATCCCACTGCAATCACCGTTGCTGTGGTGCAAATACTATCGGCTGATGGGAAGGCCCGAAAAAGCTGAGATGATTGAGAAGGCAATGGAAAGATAACAATTCCAGCTTGTACGTAGGAGAAACAGAACAAAAACTCGGGATTTGCGAGGGGAACAGAATGGACACAACGATACAGGATACCTTGTTTTTCTTTGATCGGCATCAGGCTGTCTATCCGCTGTATGCGTGCTTTCAGGAAAAGCTGCTTGCCAGATTCTCCGAAAGCCGCATCAAAGTGCAAAAATCCCAAATCTCATACTACAATCGGCACCTTTATGCCTGTGTATCCTTCTTGAGGGTGAAAAAGAAAACGGAGCTGCCGGAAGACTATTTTGTGCTGACGCTGGGGCTGCCCGCTCCGCCGGAATCCGACCGGGTGGCGGCAAAAACCGAGCCGTATCCGGGACGGTGGACGACGCATTTTGTCATCAGCAATCCGTCCGATTTGGACGAGGAGCTGTTTGATTGGATCGAGCAGGCTTATCAATTTGCGCAGGCAAAGTGATGCAGTACGGCTTCCGGCTTACCGGCTTGAACACCGCAACCCCTCTGCACCGCCGCTGTGATACGCAAGCTGGAAAATGTGCCGAGTGTGTGATAGAATGAGACTGACAAATCGGGATTTGAAGAGGTAGTTAAGATGAAAGACGGAAAACATCCAAACCCCAATACGATCCATCCAATTGCAGGGTATGACAAAGAAATATATGTGAAGCCGACGATTACAAATCCGAACATTATTGTTGGAGACTTTACATATATTGCCGATTCGGATTTTGAAAGTCATGTTTCACACTTATACGAGTGGAATGATGACAAACTCATCATCGGAAAGTTCTGTCAAATCGCCGCCGGAGTTGAGTTTGTGATGAACGGTGCAAACCATCAGATGAACGCCGTCTCTACATTCCCGTTCTATACCTTGGAGGGATGGGAAATGTCGCCGCCTGCAAAGACGGATCTGCCATTAAAAGGAGATACCGTTATCGAAAATGATGTTTGGATCGGGCAGAATTCGGTAATCCTTCCCGGCGTTCACATTGGAGATGGTGCAATCATTGGTGCAAACAGCGTTGTGGGAAGTGATGTTCCACCATATACGAAGGTCGTTGGGAATCCTGCAAGAGCAATTCAAAAACGCTTTGACGATGAACTGATTGAATTGCTGCTGAGATTCAAGTGGTGGGATAGGAGCATTGACGAAATCAACCGGCTGATTCCAATCTTGACTTGCAGTGATTTGGATAAAGTGAAAGCTGAAATCAAAAAGCAATTAGGCTGACAAATTCCAGTTTGTCGAACTACGGCAGCCTTTCAATAGGTTGCCGTATTCGCTTTTCGGAAGATTTTCATTTGCACATTTGCCATGATGCACATCTGCGGATACCATCTGCTTAGCCGCCTGATTTGAAATCGGGCGACTTTTGCGTGAATGGTGAAAGCCTGTGCAGACACGCATAATTGCAGCTCATATAGGCTAAAATATAAGTGCATCGTATTTTAGCCTGAAATCTATTGATTTCTTCTCACTTTTAGGCTATAATAAAGGTGCATCGTATTTTAGCCTAAAGGAGGCGGAGCAATGTATATTGAGAGACAGCTTGAAAAGAAGTTTATTGCAGTCAATGAGGAGTACGCCTGTGTGCTGCTGACCGGCCCGCGTCAGGTCGGAAAATCCACCATGCTGCGGCATCTGATGGAGGGGACGGCACGAGCCGAGGTTTCGCTGGACGATTTAGAGGAGCGCAGACTTGCCAAAACCGATCCTGCGATGTTTTTGAAGCTGCATCCCGCGCCGGTTCTCATCGATGAGGTTCAGTATGCACCGGAGCTGTTTTCGTATATCAAGATCGCCGTGGATAACGGCGCTGCACCCGGCTCCTATTGGCTGACCGGCTCTCAGGCGTATCGCCTGATGGAGCTGGCACAGGAGTCGCTGGCCGGAAGAACTGCCATTCTTCATATGTCGGCACTGTCACAAGCCGAGCTTTGCGGTGCAATGGAGGTTTCACCCTTTTCGTTGGAGCTTGACGAATTGCAGAAGCGCAAGGCGTTGCTTTCCCCAGCCACACCGAACGAGATATACCAGCGGATTTGGGACGGCGCACTCCCCGGCCACAGGAGCGGCAAGTATAAAGACCGGGATGTGTTTTACAGCAGCTATATTCAGACCTATATCGACCGGGATGTGACCACCGACATTCCCGGTGTGGATAAGTTGATGTTTGCAGACTTTATTCGTGCTGCCGCCTGCAGAAGCGGCCAGATGCTGAACCTGCATGACATCGCCGGGGATGTGGGCGTCAGTGATGATACTTCAAAGCGCTGGATGAAGGAGCTTGAAAAATCGGGGATCGTGTTCTTCCTGCACCCCTACTCCAACAACCTTCTGAAGCGAACGATCAAAACGCCGAAGATGTATTTCTTTGATACAGGGCTGGTCTCCTATCTGACCCGGTACTCAAGCCCCGAAATTCTGATGAATGGCGCAATCAACGGAGCTGTCTTAGAAAACTATGTTGTGTCGGAAATTATAAAAACCTACAGCAACAGTGCGCAGGACTGTCTGCTGCATTATTACCGGGACAAGAACAGCAACGAGATCGACTTGATTATGGAGAGCGACGGTCAGCTGCACCCCATCGAGATCAAAAAAAGCATCAACCCGCCCACACAAATCACGGGTGCTTTCAAGCTGCTGGATAAGGCCTCCGTGCCGAGGGGCACAGGCGCGATCATCTGTCTTCGGGAGACATTGAGCGCAATCGACAGCAGCACATACATTGTCCCCGTGTGGATGATCTGATTTCGTTCCAAAATAAATATTCTATACACAGCCGCTTGGTTTCCAAGAGAAATCAGGCGGCTTTTTCTATAGAGCGTGTTGTTCAAAAAGCATAAGGAGGAAGCCAAATGACAAACGAAGAACTGAACACCGCGTTATATAAGAAGGTGTTCGCAGAACAGGAGCAGTACCGGGAATGGCTGCTTTCCCAGCCGCCCAATGAAATCCTGAACCACTGCTACGAGTATAAGAGGCCTGAAAATCGGAAATGCTTTCCGGATACCCAAGGTCAATGTCATTGAGTATGTCATGGATCAGGGAAAAAGTGCGATTTGAACTCTGTTTTGATGATCGCATATTTGAGTATCTCCCACCGACCGAATAAAATATAGATGTCGGGGGGAGATGCCTGTATACAATTTAAGATCACCTCGGCAAATGTAATGGACAATATCCTGACTCTGCCGGACACAGGGCAGACCGGCTGGCACACTTGAGCTCTTGCCGAAAATCATGTACGCCGATGTGACCTTGAGAGAAAAAAGCCCAGTCATATGGGCAAAAGCCTTGATATGACTGGGTTTTTGGCGGAGAGGATGGGATTCGAACCCATGTGCGATTGCTCGCAAACTGATTTCGAGTCAGCCCCGTTATGACCACTTCGATACCTCTCCATGTATGTTAACTCGGGAAACCGAGATTAACGCAAATATTCGGTTGTATTAGAATTTCTGTTAGAACTCACGGTATGCCTGCGGCGGGCGAATGCCCGAAACCCGCACGGTTAAAGGCTTTTCGGAAGACGGGCTTCCGTTTGCCGAGGGAGATTTCGAGTCAGGGCCGTTATGACCACTTCGATACACTTCCAGATAATTCGCGCCGGGATTCTCGCCTCGGCTCAGCCTGCTTTGCACAAGCTCATACATTTTAGCATACTTTTTACTGCTTGTCAATAATTATCTGCGGTCTTACGGCTTTTCTTTTCGTTTTTCAGGTCGGCGACGATTTTCTTCCGGGCTTTTAAAATCTATAAGTCGCTAAAACCTCTTTGTTTTTATCGTAATTTTGCGATTTTATAAAAAGCCGAAACTTATCGTTTTCATTGCAAAGGTTTTTGTATTACAAAGGTTTTTGCGCCAAAGTAACGGCTTTTCGCTTTTTAATATCCTATGCTTCCGATAGATTTGTTGTTTTTTGAGGGCAGTTTTGAAGCTGCCCGTAAAGCCTAAATTTCTTCGTTTTCGGGTGCTTCCTGCGATTCCCGAGTCAGAGTTTCGTCTACGAGATCGCTGATTCCGGCGAGAAGCATTATTATTCCCTGAACTTTCTTTGGATTGATAACGTACAGTCCTTTCTGTTTTTCGGTTTCAACGACGATATCCGCGGCAAGAAGCGGTTTCAAGTGATGATAAACCTGTCCGGTCGATCCGAATCCGCATTTTTCGACGAGAGCCGTAACCGTTTTCGGTTCGCGAAGTATTTCAGAAAGTATTTCGAGGCGGTTTTGATTGCCGATACATACCAGAATCTTTTCCGCGACGTCGCTTTCAATAAGGGAAAGCAAAGCATCGGTCGAAACGCCGTTCCGTATCCAGTTCGATTGTCTTCCGCCGGAATTGTACACGCCGAGATAGGTTACGAGTCCGCTGACGTTTTCCTCGTCGGTTTTGCGGCATAATTCTTCCATTTGTTCTCCGAGCCGTTTGTCCGGATGCATTTCGCGCATAACGTGAACTCTGTTCGGTTTTTCCGTCGTAGCTTTGTTCGGGAGCGAATCCTTAATCATTGTCTGCAATTTGTCGAGTTGAGGAGTTATTTCCTCCCGAAGCCGTTCCATTTGCCGTCTGAGTTCGTCGATTTCTTTGCCGAGATCTCTTGTCATAGCGAGTTCCTCCTGATTATTATATTACGCAATTCCGTGACTACGGAATTGCATATTATCATAGATTTAATTATCCGTCAAGGATTTTTCATATATTTTTTGAAATAATTGACTTTTTTGTTCTTTTCCGCATATCGATATACGAGAGTTCGGGTTGACCGATTGTCTGGGAGCCGCAAAAACGGCTGAAAAGGAGGATTTTATGAAGATTTTCGATTTGCATAACGACGCGCCGAGTCTTTTCGTTCGTCTTTCGGAGGATGAAATAAAAAACGGGCTTGACGAAATAATGGCAAAATATTATCGCACGGATAATCTCTGCGGAGCGGTTTTTTCCGTATTCGTAAGTAATTGCGAGGTTTTTTCGGGCAAAGCACGAGAATCGGCGTTCAGACAGATAGATATTACGAAGAAACTTATAAACGAAAGCGGGAAGTTCGTTCTGGCGGGCGGAAACGACGGAACCGAAAAGATTCTGAACGAAGGGAAGATTCCCGTTATTCTTTCGCTCGAGGGCGCCGATCCGATAGATTCGCCCGAAAGGCTTGAAGAATTCAGAGAGGCGGGAATTTCTTTTCTTTCGCTCACGTGGAGCCGCGATAACGCCTATGCGGGAGGTTGCAGACTTTCAAGAATTTCGGGAGAAAAGGGACTTACGTCAAAAGGAAAAGAGCTTCTTGCGGAAGCGGAAAGGCTCGGAGTTTCCGTCGACCTTGCTCACGCGGGAAGAAAGACCGTCCGCGAAATTCTGGAGAACTTTTCGGGACGAGTTCTTATCAGTCATACGAATTGCCGCGCTTTGAATGATCTCGACAGAAATGCGGACGACGAGGTTATAGCCGAAGTCGTGCGGCGGGGCGGAGTGGTAGGAGCGAGCGGGGTAAGTATGCTTTGCGGAAGCGGAAAGGCGGAGCTTGCGGAGCATATTCTGCGGACGCTTGAACTCGGAAACGGAAAAGGAGCGGCTCTCGGACTCGATATATCCGATACGCGCGTTTACTACGGAAGAAACGACTCGTATCGTATAGACGGAAAAACGGTCGAGGCTTTTGACGTTATAAGAAATTACGACGACGGAGATTCGCTTGCTTGCGTCCTTTCCGAGCGAGGACTTTCGGGAAAAACGATAGCCGAAGTCTTTTTCGGCAACGCAGTCGGCTTTTTCTCAAAATAACGACAATATCGATAAAAATGCACTTAAATTTTTTTAAAAACGGCTGAAAAGAATTTGAAATTATCGAAAAATTGGGCTATAATATAATAAAAAACGTTCTGCTTTCGGGCAGGCGTCGGTCGGAGATGAGAAAAAATGAAAGGATTTACGTTTGACAGGGGCGTGCATTTTCCCGCGAAGAAGGAACTGAGCGGAAGCAGCCCTATCGAAAAGCTCGAACCGGGCGATAAGGTCTATCTCAGCGTTCAGCAGCATATGGGAGCGCCTGCCGTACCCGTTGTCGGGGCGGGCGATACCGTTAAGTGCGGACAGCTCGTTGCCGAAGCCGCGGGCGGTTTTTCGTCGAATATTTTCAGCCCCGTCAGCGGCGAGGTAGAGGGAATCGTAAGACGGAAAAACAATATCGGCGTCGATACCGATTACATAGTCGTAGTCAACGACCGGAAATACGATACGGTCAGGCTTCCGGAGATTGCCGCGGACAGAGAGAGTATTTTAAGCAGGATTTTCGAAGCCGGTATAGTGGGAATGGGCGGCGCGGGATTCCCGACTGCCATAAAAGTCAAACCGAAAACGCCCGTGGATACGCTCGTTATAAACGGAGCGGAATGCGAACCTTATCTTACGTGCGATCACAGGGTTATGCTCGAATATACCGAAGAGTTCGTTAACGGAGTCCTTTTGCTTGCGACCGCCATAGGCGTAAAAAGAGCGGTTATCGGAATAGAAGTCAACAAACAGGACGCTATCGATAAAATCAACGATCTTCTGAAGAACAAGGGACTTTTTATCGAGAGCGGAGGAAAGCTCAGGAAGGAGCTTGCTTCAGGAAACTGCGGAAGGGAAGGCGTTGCGGTTATGCCGCTTAAATGCAAATATCCGCAGGGTTCGGAAAAACAGCTGATTTACGCCTGCACGGGAAGGAAAGTCCCTTGCGGCGGGCTTCCTTCGGACGTCGGAATAGTCGTTCAGAACGTTCAGACCGCGGTCGCGGTCAATAACGCCGTAGACGAGAATAAGCCTCTTTACGAAAGAGTGATGACCGTTTCGGGCGGAGCCGTAAGGCAACCCAAAAATCTTCTCGTCGCGAACGGCACGCCTTATTCGGAAATACTCGAAGCCTGCGGAGGCGTTACGGAGGACGTAGCCAAGCTTATATGCGGAGGACCTATGATGGGGCTTACTCTTCAGGACGACGGCGGAGTTACGACCAAGACCGAAGGCGCTCTCGTCGCGCTTAAAAAGGGAGAAGCCGATACGACTCAACCTACACCCTGCATCAACTGCGGAAGATGCGCTCTTCATTGTCCGATGCATTTAATGCCTATGTACATAGATTTCTACACACTTGCGGGAGATTACGAATCGGCTGTAAAATACGGAGTCAGGAATTGTTTCGAATGCGGAACGTGCACCTATGTCTGTCCGGCAAAAAGAACTCTTATGCAGAGCATAAAGCTTTGTAAGGCAAAACTCAGAGAAATGAAAAAATAAACGGGAGCGGAGATAACTATGGAAAAACTTATTTATTCGGGTTCTCCTCACATAAGAGGGAAATCCTCGACGAAGCGCATTATGATCGACGTTTTCATCGCGCTTCTGCCCGCCTGTATAACGGGCGTCTGCTTTTTCGGGCCGAGGGCCTTGCTCGTGCTTGCGTTGTCTGTGGTATCGGCGGTTGCGTCGGAGTTCGCGTACAATCTGCTTATCAACAGGAAGAGTTTTAAAAACTGCGCGGAGGAATTCGATTTTACGTCGGTTGTAACGGGACTTCTTCTCGGAATGAACCTTGCGCCAGCGATAGACTGGTACGTCCCCGTACTTTCGGCGATTTTTGCCGTCGTAGTAGTCAAAATGATGTTCGGCGGAACGGGAAAGAATCTCTTCAATCCCGCGATAGCCGGAAGAGTTTTTGCTTTCATAAGCTTTTCGGCGGCGATGACCAAGGCGGCTAATTTTGCGTCGGGCAGTATCGTTCTTCCCGAATCCGGAGCTACGCCTCTCACTCAGCTTTTAAATAACGGAAATATCGGAGATTATACGCTTTTGCAGATGTTTCTCGGAAACACTCCGGGCTGCATAGGCGAAACGAGCGCGCTCGCAATTCTCGCCGGCGGACTTTATCTCGTCGTTCGCGGCGTTATAGATATAAGATATCCGCTGCTTTATCTCGGTTCGCTCGGACTTATCTCGGTATGCTTTGCGGGATTCGATTTCTCGGTATTTCTTCCTTCGATTCTCGGCGGCGGAGCAATGCTTTGCGCGTTCTTTATGGCGACCGATTACGTTACGACGCCCGATACGGTCAAAGGAAACGTAATCTATTTCATAGCTCTCGGAATTCTTACGGGAATTTTGCGTTATTCGAAGACGAGCGACAAGATCGAAGCGGTAAGCTTTGCTCTTATGATGATGAACATAACCGTTCCTCTTATAGACAAATTCGTGGTTAACAAGCCCTTCGGCTACGTTAAGGTCCGCGGAAAGAAGGAAAAGGAGGCCAAGCAATGAAAGGTTCGACAAAAGCCGTTCTGGTTCTCGTAGTAATCGCGCTTTGTTCGGCTCTGCTTTTGAGCGTTCTGAGCGACGTTCTCTATGTCAGCGACGACGATAAGGACAATATGAAGCTTAAAAGCGTCCACGCAAGCGCAGTCACGGAAAGAATCACGAACGTTTCAGAAAAATACGGAGAAGCCGCCGAAAACGAAAAATACGGTTCGGTTACGGGCGTATACAGGTGCGAAGACGGCGCGGTCATAATCAAAGCAAAAGGCACGGGCGGTTATTCGGGCGGATGGGTGGAAACCTACGTCGCGATAGGAAAGGACGGAGTTATTCTGAACGTAGTCGTTTCGGGCAATAAGAACCAGTCTTTCATTTCTTCCGTAAAGCAGTCCTGGCTGGACGGGCAGTTCGGAGGAAAATACGCTGACGGAGAGTTTGTTTTAAACGTAGACGTTTCTCCCGCTTCGGGCGCGAGCAAATCGTCCAACGCTACGGTAAACAGCGTGAATATGGCGATTTATTTTTATAATAACGTCATTAAAAACGAAGAAGCTCTGGAAGAAGAGAATTACTTAAAGAGCAACGTTCTTAACGAAAATCTCACGAAGAAAAACAAGTTTTCCGAAAGTGATAACGCGATTATCTGCGGATATTGGGAATCGGCGTCGGGCAAAGCCGTCGTCGCCGTTAAAAGCAAAGGCGAGGAAAACGCGAAGTTTTATATCGTAATATCCGGGGAGAAGATTCTGAAAATCGTCATCGTTTCGGGATTCGAAGAGCTTCGTTCGAACGAGTCTTTATTGAATAAAACGCTGAATTCGGACTACATAGGGAAAAAGAAAGGCGAATACGGCAAGGGAGATTCGGGACTTCTTGCGGATCCTTTCGACGAAATGGTGGATCTTGCCTTCGAATGTTACGGAAATATAGGGGAGGTTGCGTAAAAATGAAAAGAAACGAATTCCGTAAGATTGCTCTCGACGGTCTTATACGGCAGAATCCGGTCCTCAGGCTCGTTCTCGGAACCTGTCCGACGCTGGCTCTTTCTACTGCCGTCTCCAACGCGCTGGGAATGGGAGCGGCGGTTACTTTCGTTCTTGTATGCTCGAATATGATGATTTCTCTTCTCAGAAACGTCATTCCGGACAAGGTAAGAATACCCGCTTTCGTTATGGTCATAGCTACTTTCGTTACCATAACTCAGCTCGTCGTTCAGAAGTTTTCGCCGGAGCTTTACGAGAGTCTCGGCGTTTATCTGCCTCTCGTCGTCGTTAACTGTATAATTCTTGCCCGCGCGGAATCTTTCGCGTCTGCAAATAAAGTCATTCCTTCTATGTTCGACGGTCTGTTTATGGGGCTCGGATACACTCTCGGACTCACGGTAATCAGTACGGTCAGAGAGATTCTCGGATTCGGAACGTTTCTCGGAATAGAGCTTTGGAGTTTCAAAATCGGATTCTTCGCGCAGGCTCCCGGAGCGTTCTTCACCTTCGGAATGGCTATACTGATTTTCAATCTCGTCAGCAATAAGATCGAGAAGAAGCGCAACGCGAAGTATCATCACCTGAAACTTACCACGGTCGCGGATAACGAATAAGGAGGGAAAGCATGAATTATCTGATGCTTATAATAGGCGCGGTTTTTGTCAATAACTTCATTCTCGTGCAGTTTCTCGGAATATGTCCGTTTCTCGGCGTTTCCAAGAAGACCGAAAGCGCGTTCGGAATGGGCGTTGCGGTTACCTTCGTAATGACCTTGACCGCAGCCATAACTTATCCGCTTTATATGTGGGTGCTTAAACCTCTTTCTCTGGAATTCATGACGACCATAGTCTTTATCTTCGTCATAGCGTCGTTGGTTCAGATGGTCGAGATGGTAATAAAGAAGATTTCTCCGTCGCTTTATTCGGCTCTGGGCGTATATCTTCCTCTTATCACGACCAACTGCGCGATTCTCGGCGTAGCCACGCTTCTTATCGAGGGCGAGATAAAGGGAATACTCATAACCAATCTGTTCGAAGCCGTTTCTTACGCCTTTTTTGCCGGAATAGGTTTTCTTCTGGCTATCGTACTTATGTCGGGCCTCAGGGAAAAACTCGACAGAAGACACGTTCCGCAGGCAATGAAAGGCTTTCCTATGACGCTTATAACCGCTTGTCTTATGGCTATGGCGTTTTCGTTCTTTTCGTTTTGAGGTGAATTATGACGAGTAGTTTGATTTTTGTCGGGAAATTATCGGTCGCCGGAGTCGCTCTTCTGAGGAGCGTCAATTGGAACGTCGTTCTCATCGCGCTCGGGATAATGGGCGGACTTGCGATTCTTCTCGGGCTTTTAATAATTCTCGTGTCCAAAGTCTTTGCCGTTAAAACCGACAGCCGTATAAGCGAAATCGCGGCTCTTCTTCCGGGAGCCAACTGCGGCGGCTGCGGATATGCGGGATGTCAGGCTCTTGCGGAAGCGATAGTTGCCGGAAAAGCGACTCCCGACGCCTGCGGAGTCAGTTCGAGCGCGAAGAAAGCCGAAATCGCGGGCGTTATGGGAATGAGCTTCAGCGGCGGAGAGGAAACGGTAGCCGTAGTCGCCTGCTCGGGCGGAAACGATTGTAACGACAGATACATATATCAGGGTTACGGCGACTGCCGCAGTCAGAACATAATGGCGGGCGGAAGAAAACAATGCCCCGTCGGCTGTATAGGAAGCGGAACGTGCGTCGACGCTTGTTCTCACTTTGCGATAGAGGTAAAGAACGGCGTTGCCGAGGTGGATTCGGCTCAATGTATAAGCTGCGGTGCGTGCATTATGGCTTGTCCGAAAAAGCTCATAAAAAGAGTTCCGAAGAACGCGAAGGTTTACGTCGCGTGCTCTACGCCGTGTAAGGGAAGGGACGTTACGCTTATGTGTAAAGCCGGTTGTATAAGCTGCGGCGCGTGCGTCAGGAATTGTCCCGAAGGCGCGATAGTTATGCAGAACAACGTTCCCGTCATCGATTACAGAAAGTGTACGGGGTGCGGAACCTGTCGCGAAAAATGTCCCAGAAAGGTAATAAAGGAGTTGAAATAATCGGAAAAAACTCATAAAACACGTGATTTTTTTCAAAAAAGGGTATTTACAGTGACGATTTTTTATGTTATAATCAAGGTGTAGAATAATGTCTTCGTGCCGTTAATGGCAGCGAGCAGAGGTGAAAATGGAAAGAATTGCGTTAATTGATATGGGTTCCAATACCATCAGACTGGTGGTTTACGACGTATACGAAGGCGGATATTACATACCCGTGGACGAGATGCGCGAATCCGTAAGGCTCGGCGAGACCGAGAAGGACGGCTCTTTGAAGCAGTCCAGAGTGCTTCAGGCTCTCAGCGTTCTGAAAACCTTTAAGAAAGTATGCGCCGTCGATAACGTCGAAAAAATCGTTGCCGTCGCGACCGCTGCGGTACGTCAGGCTCGCAATCAGAAAGCTTTTTTGAGCGAAGTTTACAACGTCACGGGCATTAAGCTCAGAGTTTTAAGCGAAACCGAAGAGGCGACGTACGTCTATCAGGGAGTCATCAACTCTATGGATATTCCCAAAGGTCTTATAATGGAGATTGGCGGAGGAAGCACTAAATTCGTTTATTACAACAGAAGGAATATTCTTCAGATAGCCATTCTTCCTTTCGGCGCGCTTACGCTTACGGAGAAATTTCACGACGGTTCTACCTCTCAGTACGAGATAACCGAAAAAGTCGAGAAGTTCTTTGCCGAGTATCTCGAAAGTCTTCCGTGGCTTAAAGAGCTGGATCCGGATACGCAATTCATAGGCGTAGGCGGAAGTTTCAGAAATATCGCTCGTATCGTCAGAAAGGTGAACAACTATCCCTTGGATATGGTCCATAATTTCCACGTGGAAAGGAACGAAATCGTCGGGGTTTACGAAAAGATGCGCGGACTCAATCTCGATCGTCAGATGAGGATAAAGGGAATAAGTTCGTCGCGTGCGGACGTTCTTCCGAGCGCGCTTGCCGCTATCAAGACCGTCATAGATTACTGCGGATACGAAAGCGTAACTACGTCGAGCTGCGGACTTCGCGAAGGATTTATGTTCAATTACGCCGTTCCGTCTACGATTGAAAAGCCGCTCAGCGACGTGCTCGGACATTCCCTTCTGACCTACGTTACGGTTCTCGGCGAAAACAAACAGCATTGCGAGCAGGTTTTTGCCCTTTGCATTCAGCTTTTCAAACAGCTTCGCGTTCTGCATAAATTCCCGCGCTCGTACGTGAGAATACTCAGATGCGCGGCGTTTATGGTTGACGCGGGCAAGCGTTTCAAGTTCTATAACAACGAAAAGCACGCGGCTTATATGGTTCTTAACAGCAATATATACGGAGCTTCCCATCACGACCTGATTATGGCGGCTCTCGTTCTGGATATGTACGTTTCGGGTGAGGTCAATAAAGCCGACTGGGAAGCGTATAAGAGCCTTATTTCCGACGAAGATCCGGAGGTTGCGAAAAGACTTGCGGTTATGCTCAAGCTTGCGAAATGCTTCGACAGGAGTCATACCTCGGCGATTACCGAGATTAACTGCGACGTTCTCGGCGACAGCGTTATTATGAAGACGGAAATCAACGGCGACGCTTCTCTGGAACTCAAAGAAGCCAACGCTGCGGCAAGGGATTTCAAGCGCGTTTTCAGGAAGAATCTCGAAATACTCTGATCGACGGTATAGCGGATAATTTTTCGCGCGTCCGTCCGTGAAGGTTCTTTAACAACGAAAGGGGGCGGACGCGTCCCCTTTTTCAGGTTTTATCGATAAAAGGAGCAAATTTGGATAATAAATATAAGCTTGCGCTGTCCGCGTCTTCCGGAATGGAAACCTGCGTCAAGCGCGAAGCGGAGAAAATGGGATTCGGCAATTGTCCCGCAATAAACGGAAGGATTTTCTGCGAAGGCAGCGGCAGGGATATTCTGAAACTGAATATGGGACTTCGCACAGCCGAAAGAGTTATGATAGTGGTTGCCGAGGGTAAAACCGAAAGTTTCGACGAGCTTTACGAGCGAGCTTTTTCGGCGGATTGGAAGAGATTTCTTCCTAAGGACGCAAAGCTTCTTGTAAGCGGGAAATGCGTTAAGAGTAAGCTTTTTTCGGCTAATTCCTGTCAGAAAATAGTCAAAAAAGCCGTCGTGGATAAACTCGGTCGTCAGTATGCGGTCAATTCTCTGACCGAAACGGGAGCGGAAGCAAAAATCGTTTTTGCTCTTCACGAGGACGAACTGCTTTTGACGCTCGATACTTCGGGAGAAGCTCTTCACAAAAGAGGATACAGGGATTTGAGCGTTCAGGCGCCGATAAAGGAAACGATTGCGGCGGGGATTGTTATGCTTTCGGACTGGGGTTTCAAGTGTCCGCTCGTCGATTTATGCTGCGGAAGCGGAACGATTCCCGTGGAAGCGGCTATGTATGCGGCAAATATCGCGCCGAATAAAGGAAGGAGCTTTGCTTTCGATAAATTTGAAAACGCTTTGAGCGAAAAAGAAAGAAACGATATTATAGAAGAGTTTGAAAGCAAAGAATACGAAGGCAGCTACGATATTCTCGGAAGGGACATAGATTCCGACTGCGTGAGCATATCCGTCCGTCACGCGAAAAGAGCGGGCGTCGGAGATATGGTGCGTTTCGAAAAGGGCGACGCAGCCGATTTCCGGTCGGAAGCAAAGGGCGGAACGATTATTTCCAACCTTCCTTACGGAGAAAGACTTATGACGGCGGACGAGCTTTTCCGTTTCAACAGGTCTCTCGGAAGGACGTTTTCGACGCTCGATTCCTGGTCGGGATACTTTCTGACGGCTTCGCTCGTTTTCGAGAAGGAATTCGGGCGTCCCGCCGCAAAGAAGCGGAAACTATATAACGGAGATATAGAATGTCGGGTTTATACCTATTACAGGAGGTGCGGAAAATGAATTTATTCGAAAAGCAATTTACAGACTTATATACCACGCACATAAAGCGCGAAGGTTCGCAGAAATTTCTCGAGTATCTTAAAAGCACGGATTTCTTTACCGCGCCCGCGAGCGCAAAGTTTCATTCGAATTTCACGGGCGGGCTTTGCATTCACAGCATTAACGTTTTTAACCGTGCGGTGAGGGAGTTCAGAGAGGAATACGGCGAGAATTTCGAAGAGAAGTTTCCTATGGAGAGCATAGCGATAGCGTCGCTTCTTCACGACGTATGTAAAATCAACTTCTATCGCGAGGAAACGAGAAACGTTAAGGAAAACGGCGAATGGGTGCCCAAGAAATTCTATCTTATCGACGACAGTCTTCCTTACGGACACGGCGAAAAATCAGTCTATATGATAAGCGGCTTTATGAAGCTCACGAGAAACGAAGCTATGGCAATCAACTGGCATATGGGCGGTTTCGACGCAAGAGTCAAGGGCGGAGATTATTCCTTATCCGGGGCGTTTTATAAGTATCCGTTCGCTCTTATGATTCATATTGCCGACGTAAAAGCAACTTATCTCGACGAAGAGGAAAACAGGAGATAACCTGATGGACGTTAATCTTAATTCCGAAGCCGCGACCGGAATGCAGTACGCTTCCGAAATAGGCAGCAAGAACGGCAGTCCCGAGATAGGAACGGAACACGTTATTCTCGGAATGCTTCTTCAGGGCGGAAGGACTTCGCGCATAATGACCGATCTCGGAGTAAGAAGCAGTATGCTCAGCGTAACTACGGGGTCGGGAGGAGAAATCCTTTTTTCCGCGCGGGTATGGAAAGCCTTCGACGAAGCCGTCAAGCTTGCCGCCGATTACGGAGGACAGGTTACGGCTCATCATATACTTATCTGTATTTTCGGAATGAAAGACGCTTACGGCGTTCGTATGCTCGAAGAAAACGGAGTCGATACGGACGCTCTTATCCGTGCGCTCGAAGAGGATCTGAAAGTTATCATCGGGAATCGGAATTCGCTTCCGGACGTAGTGAAGCGGAACGGTCGGCAGGTCGGGGGCATAGAGGATTTCGGAACGGATCTTACCGAGCTTGCCCGTGAAGGCGGAATAGACGCGGTTATCGGAAGGGAAAACGAAACCGAGCGTCTTATAGAGATTCTCTCGAGAAGAACCAAAAACAACGCTATTCTGATAGGCGAAGCGGGCGTCGGAAAGTCCGCGATAGCCGAAGGACTTGCGCTTTCTATCGTCTGGGGAAGGGTTCCTCCGGAGATTGCGGGGAAAAGGGTTTTTTCTCTCGACGTAGCCGCGCTTCTTGCGGGTTCGCGTTACAGAGGGGACTTCGAAGAAAGACTCAGAAAGCTTATCGGCGAAGTCAGTCAAAGAGGAGATACGATTCTCTTTATCGACGAAATCCACAATATGGTCGGAGCGGGAGCCGCCGGCGAAAGCAAAATGGACGCTCTCGGAATATTGAAGCCCGTGCTTGCCCGAGGCGGACTTCAGCTGATAGGGGCGACCACGTTTGACGAATACAGGAAATTCATAGAAAAAGACGCGGCGCTTGCGAGACGTTTTCAGCAGATAGTCGTAAACGAACCTACCGTTTCGCAGACCGTTTCCATACTCGAAGGAATCAGGGATAAATACGAAAAACACCACGGAGTCGAGATTACCGACGACGCGCTTTTTGCCGCGGCTTCGCTTTCGGACAGGTATATTTCGGACAGATTTCTTCCCGACAAGGCGATAGACCTTATCGACGAAGCGGGATCTGCCGTAAGACTTCACGGAGGAGGAAGACCGGTCGACGCGAGAGTAATAGCGCGGCTCGTCGAAAGAATAACGGGGATTCCGCTCGAAAGACTTACCGAAAGCGAAGCGGACAGACTTGTTTCTCTCGAAAGCGAACTCGGGAAACGCATAGTCGGTCAGGAACGCGCGGTAAAAGCCGTTTCTTCCTGTCTAAGAAGGAATCGCGCCGGACTCAGGGATCCGGGTAAGCCCATAGGAAGCTTTCTGTTCTGCGGATCTACGGGAGTCGGGAAAACCGAACTCGCAAAGGCTTTGCAGAACGCTATGTTCGGAGAAGAAGCGTCGCTTATCCGTATAGATATGAGCGAATATATGGAAAAGCAAAGCGCGGCGAAACTTATCGGCGCGCCTCCGGGGTATATCGGTTACGACGAAGGAGGCGGAAGACTTACCGAAGCGGTCAGGAGAAAGCCGTACAGCGTCGTGCTTTTCGACGAGGCGGAAAAAGCTCATCCGGACGTAATGAATCTGCTGCTTCAGATTCTCGACGAAGGAAGACTTACCGACGGAAAGGGAAGAGAGGTCAGTTTCAGAAACTGTCTTATTCTTCTGACGACGAATCTTTGCTCGGATTTGGCGGAAAACGCCGATTCCGTATCCAAAGAAACTCTGATAAGAGAGCTTTCGCGATTTTTCAGAACGGAGCTTCTCAATCGTTTCGACGACGTTATTTTGTTTTCGTCGTTGACCGTCGGCGATTGCGAACGCGTTGCGGGTATGGCTCTGGACAATCTTCGGGCAAGGCTCAACGAAAAGGGCGTGGGCTTTGCTTTCGGCGAAAGCGCGATCCGATATATAGCCGTAAAGGCTCACGGAAGCGGATTGGGAGCAAGACCTGTCAGAAGAATCATCCGCAGCGAGCTTGAAGATCCTTTTTCGGAGGATATTCTTCGGGGAAGATTGATTCGGGGCGACACGGTCGTGGTTTACGGCGGAGAAAACGGACTCAGATACGATATCGAAGGCTGTCGGGAAAGCTGATTTTCCGAGCCTTTCGGGTTGAAGGGAAAATATGCTTGACCGCCGCGATAAAAAGAAAAGGTTAAGAGTATACGAGTAAAGAGCGATTAAAGCGAAAAGTGATTATGGAAGAATTATTGCGTAATTTTTTGGCTGTCGTTTCGGCTTACGGAACGGAAGGAGAGATAGTGAGGACGACGCAGAATATTAGCGTCGTCACGGTCTTTCTTTACGAATTCCTCGGTTACGGCGCGCTTCTTACGGGAGTCTGTTTTTTTCTTAAGAGAAAGGGCGAGCCTTTACCGACCTATACGCTGCTCGTGCTTTGGGCTATCGGAATAGCCGTTCTTTCTTCGCTCATACAGAAGCTTTCCGAATACAGGGATTATTACGCTTATGCGTTTTATCTTTCGATGCTGATTCCGATATTGTTTTCTTTTTCCGACGGGGTATCGAAAAAGGTTTTCGTTTTCTGTTCGGCGTTTTTTATGGAAGTCGTTTTTTTAGGGATATTCCAGACTCTTTCCTGTACGATTTTCGGGGAAGAATATCTTTCCGTCGGATTCGCGCTGTTTATAGTAAGGTTTTTTATAGCCGTTTTGCAGATATTTATTTTCAACTATCTCCTGAAAGGCGTTCTTTCGATTGCTAAGAAGTCTCTTCGGGAAGACATATGGTATCTTTTATCGCTTTTCCCTCTTGTGTACGCAATGTGTCTTGTGGCTATTTTCGTAAAAAACACCGTTTATCCCGTCGACGGCGCAAGTCAGCTCAGCTTTACTCTCTGGGCGATTATGGGACTCGTAGGTTATTTCTTTATCGGAAGATATATAATTATGGAAACCGAAAGAGTAGAAAACAAGAACGAAATCGAGATGATAAACAAGTTCATCGGAATGGAAAAGCATTATTTCTTTCTTTTGAACGAAAGTCTGAATAAAGCCCGTATTCTGCGTCACGACGTCAAGCATCACATAGCCGTGCTTAATTCTCTCAACAACGCCGGAGATTCCAAAGGGATAGAAAAGTATCTCGGAGCTATGCTCGAAGGACTTGAAAGCGGAGAAGTCAAAAAGCTTTGCAGCAACGACGAAATCAACATTATTCTTTCGCATTATCTTTATAAAGCCGAAAGCGAAGGCGCGACCATCAAGTTTAAACTCGATCTTCCTAAGGATCTGAAAATAGATATTACCGAGCTTACCATAATCTGGGGAAACATTCTCGACAACGCGCTTCGTGCGGTTTCGGAGGATTCCGCTCCCGAGCAAAACAAGGAGATAGAGATTTCCTGTAAATGTATAGGCGATAAGGTTATTATGATGGAGAGGAATCGTTTTTACGGCAAGGTAAGGCGCGATGTAAACGGAGATTTTCTGACGACGAAGGAGGGCGGAGGACTCGGGCTTAAAAGTATCCGGGCGATTGCGGAGAAATACGGCGGCGATTTTACGGTCCACTACGAAGACAACGTATATTCCGTCTACGTAACTTTATGCGGCGTCGTATGAGGTCTGAGAAAGAGGTGAAGCGGTGTAGAGGATTATCGCATTAACCGATAAAAAGAAGTTCTCGTTTCCTGTCGTTTTTTGCGTTGACATTTTCTTTTTTTTATGTTACGATAATCGTTGTGCGTCGCGCTTGAAAAAGAGCGGCAGTTACGGAGGTTATAATGGCAAAAGGCGAGCTTACGCTTGAGAAAAGGGGCAAAAGAAAAGATGTCGATATGACGCAGGGCGATATTCTTCGTCATATAGTCGTTTTCGCGCTTCCTCTTCTGGCGGGTAACGTTTTCCAGCAGCTTTACAATATGGTGGATACGATAGTAGTCGGACAATTCGTCAGCAACGAAGCGTTTGCTGCCGTCGGCTCTGTCGGTCCGATAATCAATACTCTCATAGGTCTGTTTCTCGGTTTTTCGAGCGGAGCGGGAGTCGTCGTTTCCCAGTATTACGGCGCGAAACAGGGAGAAAACGTTAAGAAGACCGTACATACCTCGATTTTGGTTACGCTTATTCTCGTGGTGATTTTTACCGCCGTGGGTATATTGATAACGCCGCTTTCGCTTAAAATGATGAAGCTCGAAGAAGGTACGCTCGTTTTCGAGGAAGCGAAAAGCTATCTGACCATCTATTTCGCGGGCGGTATCGGACTGATGATATACAATATCGGTTCGGGTATTTTAAGGGCTGTCGGCGACTCTAAAAGACCGTTCATATATCTCGTCGTGTCTGCGGTTCTGAATACGATTCTCGACCTCGTTTTCGTTCTCGTATTCGGTATGGGCGTGGAAGGCGTGGCTTACGCGACGATAATAGCTCAGTTCGTTTCCGCCGTTCTCGTTATGATTTCGCTTATGAGGGCGAAAAGCAGCGTGCGGTTTTCCTTCAAGGATATGAAGATAGATTTGGATATGCTCAAAAAGATTCTGAGCGTAGGGCTTCCCGCGTCTTTGCAGATGGCGATCACGTCTTTCTCCAACATCTTCGTTCAGTCCTACATCAATTATTTCGATACTTCCTGTATGGGCGGATGGACGGCTTATTCGAAGGTCGATCAGTTTATTCTGCTGCCGATGCAGTCCGTTTCGCTCGCGGCTACGACCTTTGTCGGACAGAATCTCGGAGTAGGCAACGAAAAGCGCGCAAGACAGGGTGCGAGAATATCTCTTTTACTGGCTATGATAAGTACGGTCGTCCTTACGATTATAGTGGAGATTTTTGCGCCTTCGCTCGTTATGCTGTTCAATACCGATTCCGAGGTCGTGAAATACGGTTCGATGTTTTTGCGCTGGCTGTCGCCGTTTTACGTTCTGTGTTGTATAAACCAGATATATTCCGGCGTTTTGCGGGGCGCGGGCAACAGTAAGGTTCCGATGTTCATTATGCTCGGATCGTTCGTGGTTTTCAGGCAGATATATCTGTTCGTGATGTCCAACTATATTGCCAACGAGG
>ENA-OPDZ01000184-OPDZ01000184.1-human-gut-metagenome-genome-assembly--contig:-NODE-184-length-20244-cov-3.759919_pt1 | contig 20244 bp, 15 predicted proteins | sample MGYA00241628_ERZ501519 | MGnify/ENA primary metagenome ERZ501519 (study PRJEB25962, sample SAMEA2042384) | human gut metagenome | biome: human gut; feature: human-associated habitat; material: faeces...
GTATTCTAACCGACTGAACTACCGCTCCACCGAATTCTTTTACAACCACCGGTTTTATGACCGGCTTACTGCTTAATTTGATGCCTGGCAGTTCCCTACTCTCGCATGGGGAGACCCCACACTACCATCGGCGCTACGGCGTTTCACTTCTGAGTTCGGCATGGGGTCAGGTGGGACCACCGCGCTAAGGCCGCCAGGCAAATTCTGTTTTATCAGACCGCTTCTGCGTTCTGATTTAATCTGTATCAGGCTGAAAATCTTCTCTCAATCCGCCAAAACAGCTTCGGCGTTGTAAGGTTAAGCCTCACGGTTCATTAGTACCGGTTAGCTCAACGCATCGCTGCGCTTACACACCCGGCCTATCAACGTCGTCGTCTTCAACGTTCCTTCAGGACTCTCAAGGAGTCAGGGAGAACTCATCTCGGGGCAAGTTTCGTGCTTAGATGCTTTCAGCACTTATCTCTTCCGCATTTAGCTACCGGGCAGTGCCATTGGCATGACAACCCGAACACCAGTGATGCGTCCACTCCGGTCCTCTCGTACTAGGAGCAGCCCCCCTCAGTTCTCCAGCGCCCACGGCAGATAGGGACCGAACTGTCTCACGACGTTCTAAACCCAGCTCGCGTACCACTTTAAATGGCGAACAGCCATACCCTTGGGACCTACTTCAGCCCCAGGATGTGATGAGCCGACATCGAGGTGCCAAACACCGCCGTCGATATGAACTCTTGGGCGGTATCAGCCTGTTATCCCCGGAGTACCTTTTATCCGTTGAGCGATGGCCCTTCCATTCAGAACCACCGGATCACTATGACCTGCTTTCGCACCTGCTCGCGCCGTCACGCTCGCAGTCAAGCTGGCTTATGCCATTGCACTAACCTCCTGATGTCCGACCAGGATTAGCCAACCTTCGTGCTCCTCCGTTACTCTTTAGGAGGAGACCGCCCCAGTCAAACTACCCACCAGACACTGTCCGCAACCCGGATTACGGGTCAACGTTAGAACATCAAACATTAAAGGGTGGTATTTCAAGGTCGGCTCCATGCAGACTGGCGTCCACACTTCTAAGCCTCCCACCTATCCTACACATCAAGGCTCAATGTTCAGTGTCAAGCTATAGTAAAGGTTCACGGGGTCTTTCCGTCTTGCCGCGGGTACACTGCATCTTCACAGCGAGTTCAATTTCACTGAGTCTCGGGTGGAGACAGCCTGGCCATCATTACGCCATTCGTGCAGGTCGGAACTTACCCGACAAGGAATTTCGCTACCTTAGGACCGTTATAGTTACGGCCGCCGTTTACCGGGGCTTCGATCAAGAGCTTCGCTTGCGCTGACCCCATCAATTAACCTTCCGGCACCGGGCAGGCGTCACACCGTATACGTCCACTTTCGTGTTTGCACAGTGCTGTGTTTTTAATAAACAGTTGCAGCCAGCTGGTATCTTCGACTGATTTCAGCTCCATCCGCGAGGGACTTCACCTACATATCAGCGTGCCTTCTCCCGAAGTTACGGCACCATTTTGCCTAGTTCCTTCACCCGAGTTCTCTCAAGCGCCTTGGTATTCTCTACCTGACCACCTGTGTCGGTTTGGGGTACGATTTGATGTTACCTGATGCTTAGAGGCTTTTCCTGGAAGCAGGGCATTTGTTGCTTCAGCACCGTAGTGCCTCGTCATCACGCCTCAGCCTTGATTTTCCGGATTTGCCTGGAAAACCAGCCTACACGCTTAAACCGGGACAACCGTCGCCCGGCCAACATAGCCTTCTCCGTCCCCCCTTCGCAGTAACACCAAGTACAGGAATATTAACCTGTTTCCCATCGACTACGCCTTTCGGCCTCGCCTTAGGGGTCGACTCACCCTGCCCCGATTAACGTTGGACAGGAACCCTTGGTCTTCCGGCGAGCGGGCTTTTCACCCGCTTTATCGTTACTTATGTCAGCATTCGCACTTCTGATACCTCCAGCATGCCTCACAGCACACCTTCACAGGCTTACAGAACGCTCCCCTACCCAACAACGCATAAGCGTCGCTGCCGCAGCTTCGGTGCATGGTTTAGCCCCGTTACATCTTCCGCGCAGGCCGACTCGACCAGTGAGCTATTACGCTTTCTTTAAATGATGGCTGCTTCTAAGCCAACATCCTGGCTGTCTGGGCCTTCCCACATCGTTTCCCACTTAACCATGACTTTGGGACCTTAGCTGGCGGTCTGGGTTGTTTCCCTCTTCACGACGGACGTTAGCACCCGCCGTGTGTCTCCCGTGATAACATTCTCCGGTATTCGCAGTTTGCATCGGGTTGGTAAGTCGGGATGACCCCCTTGCCGAAACAGTGCTCTACCCCCGGAGATGAATTCACGAGGCGCTACCTAAATAGCTTTCGGGGAGAACCAGCTATCTCCCGGTTTGATTGGCCTTTCACCCCCAGCCACAAGTCATCCGCTAATTTTTCAACATTAGTCGGTTCGGTCCTCCAGTTAGTGTTACCCAACCTTCAACCTGCCCATGGCTAGATCACCGGGTTTCGGGTCTATACCCTGCAACTTAACGCCCAGTTAAGACTCGGTTTCCCTTCGGCTCCCCTATTCGGTTAACCTTGCTACAGAATATAAGTCGCTGACCCATTATACAAAAGGTACGCAGTCACACGCCTAAGCGTGCTCCCACTGCTTGTACGTACACGGTTTCAGGTTCTTTTTCACTCCCCTCGCCGGGGTTCTTTTCGCCTTTCCCTCACGGTACTGGTTCACTATCGGTCAGTCAGGAGTATTTAGCCTTGGAGGATGGTCCCCCCATATTCAGACAGGATACCACGTGTCCCGCCCTACTCATCGAGCTCACAGCATGTGCATTTTTGTGTACGGGGCTGTCACCCTGTATCGCGCGCCTTTCCAGACGCTTCCACTAACACACACACTGATTCAGGCTCTGGGCTGCTCCCCGTTCGCTCGCCGCTACTGGGGGAATCTCGGTTGATTTCTTTTCCTCGGGGTACTTAGATGTTTCAGTTCCCCCGGTTCGCCTCATTAACCTATGGATTCAGTTAATGATAGTGTGACGAATCACACTGGGTTTCCCCATTCGGAAATCGCCGGTTATAACGGTTCATATCACCTTACCGACGCTTATCGCAGATTAGCACGTCCTTCATCGCCTCTGACTGCCAGGGCATCCACCGTGTACGCTTAGTCGCTTAACCTCACAACCCGAAGATGTTTCTTGCGATTCATCATCGTGTTGCGAAAATTTGAGAGACTCACGAACAACTTTCGTTGTTCAGTGTTTCAATTTTCAGCTTGATCCAGATTTTTAAAGAGCAAAACTTCGCAGTGAACCTTTGCAGGTACACTCTGAAGTATTTTTTATTTAATCACTACAGAGATGGTGGAGCTATGCGGGATCGAACCGCAGACCTCCTGCGTGCAAAGCAGGCGCTCTCCCAGCTGAGCTATAGCCCCATAACATGTAGTTAAAACCTCTTCAAATTTGCGGTGCAAATTTGGTAGGCCTGAGTGGACTTGAACCACCGACCACTTGCTTAGGAGGCGAGTGCTCTATCCGCTGAGCTACGAGGACATAATTTTTCTTACCACTTAATTATAGCAAAACCTATTACAAAAGTAAAGTGTCATATTTTTTAAAATTTGACTTCTAAAAAAATTATGTTATAATAACTGCAATTGCAGTGCAATGTATTTAATAATATATTGTCAAGGTTTAAAGTGGGGATTTTAATGAGAGGTAAATTAATATTAGGTAATTTTGATGGATATGAAAGTACTAAATACAATATTTCTGAGGGATTAGATCCTTATCGCTATGAAATATCTATATGTACTGATTTAAGTGAAGAATTTGTAAATTTAATTTTAAATATTGGTGAAGGGAATGAAAGTGATTTAAATGCAAGTATTGAAGCTGTAATAGATTGCTGTGAAGATGAAGAAAGTAAGACATTCTTTAAGCAATACAAAAACAGAACGTTAGAACTTTTACAAAATGCTGAATATGTTACTTTTAATTTTGATGTTGAAAAAATATGTGAATATGTAAAAGCAAATAAAATTTTAAGAACGAAGAAGATAATATTTAATGATATATTAGAATTGAAGCCAGAAATAGTAACAGAAATTAGTAATACTTTTGGTAATGATACTTCAAATATTTATTTTAATGTGGTAGGTAATAATAAATTAATAAGCTTTGAAGAATATAAAGCTACTGTAAAAGTAATAGATGATATAGTAAAAGATATAGAAAAGTTTGATTTTTCACCATTGGAAAAAATAATGTATGTTTATGACATAGTAAGAGATAAGGTATATGTTGAAGTTGATGAAAATGAAGATAAAAACATATCTAGAAGTCTATCATCAGCCTTACTTGGAAATAAAATTGTATGTGTAGGATACGCAAAAATATTTAGAACTATATTAGAAAAACTTGGTATAAGTTCTCATGAAGTATATTTATATTATCCTAATAAAAATGGAGGTCATGCAAGAAACGAAGTATATATTAAAGATGAAAAATATGCTGTCGATGGTGTTTATTATTTTGATCCTACATGGGATAGCAAAGAAAGTGAAAATGACAATTCTTATTTATTTTCATATAGATATTTTGCTATGACAAAACCAGCAATGGATTTAATGGACAAAGGAAGATTAATTGATAGGGTTTTTCCTTGCTTTTCTGATGATATAGCATATAAGTTTGAAGAAATTATTAAAGAGGGATTAGAAAAAGTACCAGAAGAGATGATAAAATCGATAAATTATATGTCAAGTTTAGTTTATAACAAACAACTTATAGATAAATTTAGATTAATTTTATACAGACAAGGAATAACTAAATCATTATTAGAAGTAGATACAGATAAAGTTATTGAAGAACTAATACCATTGGTGGAATATTTTAATAAACCATTATCTGCTAATATATTATTAAAGGTTTTATATAATGTAAGAAAACAACAATATTATACTAATCCAGAAAAATATCCATTTGGATTAAATGAATTTTATAAAACTATTATAGAATCTAGATGGTGTTTTGAAATGACAGGAATGCAAAAATTAGCCTATGAGATTGCAAAACCAAAAGAAAAGGGAAGAATTATATCAAATAAAATAGTTGAATATTCACAAAATACAGATTTATATAGAGATATAGAACGAGTAAAATTTGCTAAAACATTAAGAAGAATTTATAATAATAAAAAAGATAATGAAAAATAAGAAATTAATTTTAAAAAATATATATAAGTGTAACATAAAAAGGTTGACACAGCAATATAATTATGTTAGAATTTTAACTATGTAAGGAGGAAATTATGGCTACAAAAATTAGATTAACAAGAATGGGAGCAAAGAAAGCACCATTTTACCGTTTAGTAGTTGCTGATTCAAGAAGTCCTAGAGACGGAAGATTTGTTGAACAAATTGGAACTTATAATCCATTAACAACACCAGCCGAAATTAAAATTAACGAGGAGTTAGCTTTAAAATGGCTAAATAACGGAGCAATACCTACGGATACTGTTAAAAATTTATTGAGTGATGCTGGAATTATGAAAAAATTCCATGAATCAAAGATGGGTAAATAATGAATTTAGTAGAATTAACTGAAGCAATTATAAAAAGATTAGTTGCTGATCCAGAAACAGTATCGGTAAAAGAATTTGATACAGAAGAAGAAAATACTGTACAAATAGAGGTATTAATACAAGAAGATGATATGGGTAGAGTAATTGGCAAAAATGGAAAAGTAATAAGTGGAATTAGGACAGTAGTTCAAGCAAGTTCTAGTTTATATGATAATAAAAAAGTTAAAATAAATGTATCATCATATTAAGAAATAGTCTATTAAGATTATTTCTTTTTATATAATATCCCAATTTAATACATATACAAAAAGAATAAAAAAATATTAGCAAATAATTGATGTAATGATTAATATTTGTTATATGAAATGTATTTTAATGAATAAGAATACAGAAGTATTGGTTGCAGAATATAACGATGTATTAAAAGTTTTTACTTATATGAAATAAAAAATATAGATTATGTCCGTTAATCTTATTCAATAGTTATAATAACGATAAAAATATTACGCCAGTACTTACAAATTGGTTTAAAGGAAGAAGTATTCCTTCGTGGAAAGATGATTTAGATTTATTACTTGTCAAGTTGAATATTTCATCTCCTGAAGAATTATTAGATAAGGCATTCGGATTGTCATTGTCGGACCAATATTGGGTAAAACCAGCTGATTCAAATATTGAATATAAAGATATAAATTTCTTTGAACATGATTTTAAAGATTCAAAGTTTACTAATGCTACATTTAGTAGTGGAGTAGATAGTAGTACAAAAATTAGTCTAATATCACCGAATAATACCACTGATGGGAGATTAAAGAAAACATGGATAATTAAAAATAACAAAAGATATTTATTAAAAGGTGGATACAAAAATGAAGTAATGCAACCTTTTAATGAAGTACTAGCTAGTATGATATGTGAAAGATTAGGATTTAACCATATAAAATATACTATTGAAGTCATTAATGGAAAAGTAGTATCTAAATGTGAATGTTTTATCAATACAGATACAGAACTTATTCCAGCACATCAAATATTATATGAAATTCAAAAAAAAGAAAATGTTTATGAAGAATATATTAAAATTTTAGAAAATAAAGGTATTAATAATGTTAGAGAAAAATTAGAAAATATGTTTATACTTGATTATTTAATATTAAATGAAGATAGACATCTAAATAATTTTGGAATAATAAGAAATGTTAATAATTTAAATTGGATTGATATTAAAGATATAAAAAGAATTGATTTATCTAAACTTGATGGCGTAGTAGACGAATTTGATGAATTATTGCATAAATATCAAAGTACAACTATAATGACAGATAGAAGAATTAATAAGATATGTACTTTGTTGATTAGTAGAATAAATAAGTTAGAGAATATAATTAATACATAAATTTTATAAATATTAATTTAGAAAATTTATTTGGATATTATAATGTCAGCTGTAATTCAGGTTCTTTCGTATAAATTGATTTGTAACTCAATATTATCGACTTGAATCACTTTTTTACTACAGAAATGTTTCACATCAATTGTAATACTACATTTTTACCAAAATATTTTATTGATTTATCAATCTAGTTATTGTATAATTAAATTGTATCATTTTAGGAGAGTCGATATCATGAAAAAAATATATACTAGTATTGATATTGGATCAGATACTATTAAATTTGTCGTAGCAGAATTGTATAAAGAAAAATTGCATATTTTGCATTCCTCTTCTATAAAATCAAAAGGAATAAGAAAAGGGTTAATAATAGACTCTAATTTAATGGTAAATTCAATAAAGGATGGAATAAAAGTAGTTAGTAATGACTTAGGATTTCAAATAAAAAAAGTCATTGTTAATGTACCAAGTTATAATGCTAAGTTTATGTATGTTACTAATAAAATAGAAATTAATGAAGAAATAACTACTGAAGACATAAATAAAGTTATTAAGTCTTCAGTATATGGTAAAATAGATAGTGATTATGAATTGGTAACAGTACTACCTTTAGAATTTGTAATTAATGAGAGTGATAGTGTAGAATATCCTATTGGTCTAAAAGCAAATACTCTAGAAATAAAAGGAATAATGATAACAGTACCTAAGAAGAATATTTTTTCTGTGGTAAGTGTTATGGAAAGTGCCGGTCTAGAGGTTGTAGATATTACTTTATCAGGGTTATCTGATTATAGTGAAGTAAAAAGGGATAATATCAAAAATAAAGTTGGTGCTATTATTAATATAGGTCATGACATAACTAATGTATCTGTATTTAATAAAGGTAAATTAATGAATACTGAGGTATTACAGATAGGCGGACATAACGTTGAGAAAGATATTGCTTATGTATTCGGTATTAATGTAATTGATGCCAGAACAATAAAAGAAAAATTTTCTTTTGCTCATAAAAGATTTGTTACCTTGACTGATACTTATGAAATAAAAAATAATGATGAAAAATTAATTAAGATAGGCCAATTAGAAGTTACAGAAGTAGTTATGAGTAGACTTACAGAGATACTTAATTATGCTAAGAAGCAGATATTGTTACTAACTAAGAAGAATATTGAATACATAATTATTACTGGTGGAACAACAGAAATGAAATATTTTAAAAATTTAGTATATGAAATTCTTGGGAAAGATGTTATAATATACTTAATGAAGGATATTGGCATAAGAGATAATAAGTATATAAGTGCTTTTGGTAGTATAAAGTATTTTATAGAAAAGATGACTATAAGAGGAAAAGATTATTCTATGATTAGTCCTTTGGATGAAGAGTTATTGTTAACTCCTGAATCAAAAACAAGAAGAGATAAAGTGGGTATAGCTGGAATGTTTAAAAATTTTGGTAAAAATAAGGAGGAAAAATAATGAATAATATGTTTGGTTTGGAAATGAATCAGTTGGCTAAAATCAAAGTAATTGGTATTGGTGGTGGGGGATGCAATGCTGTTAACCGTATGATAAATTCAGGACTAAAAGGTGTTGATTTTATCGTTGCCAATACTGATTTACAAGTCCTAAACGATTCATTAGCTCCAACAAAAATACAGTTAGGAAGCGAACTAACTGATGGATTAGGTGCTGGTGCAAATCCTGAAATAGGAAGAGAAGCAGCACTAGAAAGCAAAGCTGAAATAGAAGATGCATTAAAAGGAGCCGATATGGTCTTTGTTACTTGTGGAATGGGCGGTGGAACTGGAACAGGTGCATCACCAATAATTGCCGAAGTAGCTCAAGACTTAGGAGCCCTAACCGTAGGTATAGTTACAAAACCATTTAGCTTTGAAGGAAAGAAAAGAATGGAACAAGCTATTGCTGGCTTGGATGAATTAAAAAAACATGTAGATACCCTAATCGTAATACCTAATGATAGATTAAGAGAATTAATTGATAAGTCAACACCAATGCTTGAAGCATTCCGTGAAGTTGATAACATATTACATAGAGGTGTTCAATCAATATCTGACTTAATTGCAATTACAGGCTTAGTAAACCTAGACTTTGCTGACGTTAAAGCTGTAATGAAAGATAGAGGAAATGCATTAATAGGTATAGGTGTAGGTTCAGGTGAAAATAGAGCTGTTGAAGCTGCTAAACAAGCCGTATCTAGTCCACTACTAGAAACATCAATAAATGGTGCTACAGATGCCATCATAAATGTAACAGGAGGTTCATCACTTACATTATTTGAAGTGGAAGAAGCTGCTGAAGTAATAAGATCAGCTGCTAATACCGATATAAATACAATATTTGGAGCCGTTATAAATGAAAATTTAAACGATGAAGTAATAATTACAGTTATAGCCACTGGATTTGAACAACCAAGCGAACCATTATATCATAGTTTCAATTCTACTAATAGAGATGAAATGTATAAAGATACATCTGATGAAGATAATGAATTAGATATTCCTCCATTTATTAGAGATAGAGAAGATTACTAACAGGTTTTTATACCTGTTTTTTTTACCAAAATAATTTACATATTTTTTACGTTATATTCCATTTATAGTAGACATATTTCTACATTTTTGCTATAATTAACTTAAAGTAAAATACTACCAAAATAGGTAGTACATAATAGGTAGAGTGATAATGTGAAATATTTTTTAAAGTTTATCTGTTTAATAGTTACATTTTTTATGTTAACTACTGGTGTATTAGCTTTAACAGTTAGCGAAAATAATATTGAGATTCCTAAATCAGATAGAAAAAGTATAGAATTGTCTACTAATAGCGAAGAAATGCTTACTAGCGTAGAATTCACTTTAGTATATACAACTTATGATATACCAGCAAGTTTTATAGTTAATCCTAATTATACAGATTCTAACCCTAATGGTATAAAACATAAAATAATTTTTTCAGAACCAATTAATGGCAATATTATTTTAGGAAATATAAATATTAATGTTGTAGATGATCCAAAAGATAATGCTGGAACTGTTAATATACATAGTGCCATAGGATATACTGAATCAGGAGAAACTATAAAACTTACTAGTCAAAATATAAATGTTACAGTATTAAACAGAGAGACTAATACAGAAACAAATGAAATAGAAACACCAAAAGAAGATGAACAGGAAGAAACAAAAGAATTTGATAAAAATGTCTTAAAAGAAATTAAATCAGACCTTGTAAAAATAAATATTCAAAAAGATATCTTTGAATATACAATAACTATTAATAATGACATAGAAAAATTAGATTTAGAACCAGTAGCTATTAATAAATCATATAAAGTAGAAATATCTAATCAAGAAATTGCTACATTAGAAGATAATAAAATAAATATAACTATTACTGATGATAAGGGTAATAAAATAGACTATATCATTAAAGTAAATATTTTAAAAGATATCTCTGATGTAGAAATAGATGATAGTGATTTTAAAGAAAAGAATACTTATAAAGGGAAATGGATAATTTTAGTTATTATTTTTTCAACAATCCTATTATTTGGATTAATTCTAACAAGAAAGAAAAAATAATGGAGTAGGTAGGGAGTATTCAAATGACAAAAATTAAAAACATAATAACACAAAAAAGAATAAGAATTGCAATGTTTATAGTATTAGATATACTAGCTATAACGATGTGTTCTTTTTTGGCGATAGGGTTGAGATTTGATTTTCATGACATACCAAATATATACATAGGCAATATTTATAATTATCTTTTAATTGATAGTATTATTATCGTTGCCATATTTTCAATATTCAAAATATATAAAAGTATGTGGTCATATGCTTCAATAACAGAGCTAATTAATATTATATTGGCATGTTCTAGCTATGAATTAATTGAATTTATTTATAAACAAATAATTAATGTAAATATGCCAAGAAGCTATTACTTAATAAAGTTGATTCTATTATATATTTTTATTTCATCAATAAGATATTCATATCGCATTGCTAGAACAATGAGAGACTACTATCGAGAAAAAAATGGATTAACTAATACAATGATAATTGGAGCTGGCGAAGCGGGAAGAATGCTAATAACGGAAATATATAATAATAAAACTAATTTTAAAAATAAAGTTTGCTGTATTATTGATGATGATAAAAATAAAATTGGTAGTTATATTAAAAACATTCCTGTTGTAGGTTCAAGAAAAGAAATAAAAGAAAATGTTGATAAATATAATATTGAAGAAATTATTATTGCTATGCCGTCAATAAATAGAGAAAAGTTAAATCTAATAATTGATGAGTGTCAAAAAACAAAATGTGAAATCAAAACATTGCCCAGTCTAAGTGAGTTAGTAGGAAAACCAACAATGAAAAAGGTAAGACCACTATCATACGAAGATTTTTTGGGAAGAAAAGAAATTGTTATTAATATTAATGAAATTTCTTCATCATTAAAAGACAAAAAAATTATTGTAACTGGTGGTGGCGGTTCAATCGGTAGTGAATTATGTAGGCAAATAGCCAAATGTAAGCCTAAAGAATTGATTATCTTTGATATTTATGAGAATAATGCTTATGAAATAGAGCAAGAATTAAAAAGAACTTATCCCCACTTGAATTTAAAAACAATAATCGGATCAGTTAGAGACTATGATAGATTAGAAAATGTATTTAAAAAATACAAACCAGAATATGTCTTTCATGCTGCAGCACATAAACATGTACCATTGATGGAAAATAGTCCCAATGAAGCAATTAAAAATAATTGTCTTGGAACACTTAATACTGTAAAAATAGCCGATAAATATAAAGTTAAGAAATTTGTCTTAATTTCCACAGACAAAGCAGTAAGACCAACAAATATTATGGGAGCAACGAAAAGAATTTGTGAAATGATCATTCAGGCTTATGATAAAAAATCTAAAACAGATTATGTGGCTGTTAGATTTGGTAATGTGCTAGGTTCTAATGGATCAGTAATTCCATTATTTTTAAAGCAAATAGAAAATGGAGGACCAGTAACAGTAACTCATAAAAATATCACAAGATACTTTATGACTATTCCAGAAGCAGTTTCCTTAATTTTGCAAGCCTTTTGTTATGCCGAAGGTGGCGAAATATTTGTTTTAGATATGGGAGAACCTGTAAAAATATATGATTTAGCTAAAAAATTAATTAGATATAAAGGATATGAACCTAACGTTGATATTCCTATAAAAATAACAGGATTAAGACCAGGAGAAAAACTATATGAAGAATTGCTTATGGAAGAAGAAGGATTAAAAGCCACTCCTAATAAACTTATTCATATAGGTAAACCAATTGAAATGGATGATGCAAAGTTCTTTAAAAAACTAGACAAACTCATTACTGCATCATATAAAAATAATAATGATATTAAAGAAAAAGTAGCTACAATTGTAGATACATATACAATAGATAAAGGAAGTAATCAAAATGAAAAATAAAAAAATTATGCCATTTAAAGAAAAAATATGGTTAAGTTCTCCAACAATGCATGATGGAGAAGAATTAAAATATATGAAAGAAGCCTATGATACTAATTGGATGAGTACAATAGGAGAAAATATTAATCAAATAGAAAGTATTACTTGTAAAAAAATAGGATGTAAATATTCTGTGGCTCTATCTTCAGGAACCGCTGCTTTGCATTTGGCTATTAAATTAGCTGGTGTTAAAAAAGGGGATTATGTTTTCTGTTCTGATATGACATTTGCTGCTACAGCTAATCCAATTGTTTATGAGGGAGGAATTCCAGTATTTATTGATACAGAATATGATACGTGGAATATGGATCCAGTAGCATTAGAAAAAGCCTTTGAAATTTATCCAGAAGTAAAAATAGTAGTGTTAGCTCATTTATATGGAACTCCAGGTAAAATTGATGAGATCAAAAAAATATGTGATAAAAATAAAGCTATTCTAATAGAAGATGCGGCTGAATCATTAGGAGCAACTTATAAGGGAAAACAAACTGGAACATTTGGAAATTATAGTTGTATCTCATTTAATGGAAATAAAATAATAACAGGTTCTTCTGGAGGAATGTTACTAACAGACGATAAAGAAGCTGCTGAAAAAACTAAAAAATGGGCTACACAATCTAGAGAAAATGCTTCTTGGTATCAACATGAAGAATTAGGCTATAATTATCGAATGAGTAATGTAGTTGCTGGAGTGGTAAGAGGACAATACCCATTTCTAGAAGAACATATAAGAAGTAAAAAAGAAATATATTCTAGATATAAAGAAGGATTTAAAGATTTACCACTTAAAATGAATCCATATGATAAGAAAAACAGTGAGCCAAATTTTTGGTTAAGTTGTTTAATTATTGATGAAAATGCAATGAGTAAACAAGTAAGAGGAGAAAATGAAGCACTATACATTAGTGAAAAAGGTAAAAGTAGCCCCACAGAAATATTAGAAACATTAGCAAAATACAATGTAGAAGGAAGACCAATATGGAAACCTATGCACATGCAACCAATTTATAGAATGAATCCATTCATAACAAGAGAAGGCAATGGAAGATCTAAAACAAATGCTTATATTAATGGTGGATATTATGGAAAAGATGGACAACCTTTAGATATAGGAAATGATATTTTCAATAGAGGTGTATGTTTACCAAGTGATAATAAAATGACAAAAGAACAACAAGATATAATAATTGAAATAATAAAAAAATGTTTTGAATAAATTAATGGAGAAAATATTATGTATAAAAAATATATAAAAAGAATACTTGATATAATACTATCATTAATAGCTATCATTATAACATTACCAATATTTTTAATAGTAGGTATCTTAGTTTTAATATTTTTAGGCAAACCAGCTATATTTAGACAAAAACGTCCTGGCAAAAACGAAAAAATATTTACCATGTATAAATTTAGAACCATGACTAATAAAAAAGATGAAGATGGTAATTTATTACCAGATGAATTAAGACTAACTAAATTAGGAAAATTTTTAAGAAAAACTTCTCTTGATGAAATACCGGAGTTTATCAATATTCTAAAAGGAGATATGTCATTTGTAGGCCCAAGGCCACTTTTAGTAGAATATCTTCCATATTATAAAGAAGAAGAACATCATCGCCATGATGTAAGACCAGGTTTAACTGGATTGGCCCAAGTAAGTGGTAGAAATTTACTTAATTGGGATGAAAGATTTAAAAAAGACATTGAATATGTAAACAACATTACATTCTTAAATGATTCGAAAATAATCATAAAAACAATCAAAAAAGTTTTATTTAATGAAGATTTAACCGTATGTACAACAACAGGTTTAAAATTTAAGAGTTTAGATAAAGAAAGAAACAAGCACGAAATGATTTTTTTAAAACTTACAAAAAGCATATATGAACAGAGTTACAAAGATATATTAAAGTGTTTAAAAGAATTACCAACGGTAAAAGATAATAGAGCTGCAGAATTGACTAGCAATATAAAAGAATACTTAAATAATAACACAGCAATAATATATGTATGCTTAATCGATAAAAAAGTCGTAGGCATAATTTGGGGTTATGAAATAGAAAAAAATATTATCCACATTAATTATTTTGTAGTCGATAATGATTATAGAAATAAACAAATAGGTACAAATTTATTAAAAATTATGTTAGATGCTAATAAAAATAAGAAAATTGAACTTTTAGTTAATAAAAATAATATAAAAGCTATAATGTTTTATGATAAATTTGATTTTTCAAAAGAAAAATATAATGGAGAAAAGTATAAAATGACAAGGTGCGTGTAAAGATGAAAGACATATATTTTGATGAAAATTATGGAAAATTGTATGAAGAAAGCGAGCATGGGAAAGCATATATATTTAGGCTTGAAACTGAAAATGGTTCAATAGTTAATCAGTTTATAAAAAGAGAAATACCATTAAAAATTAATAACAAAGTGTATTACGATATAGTGACTCCATATGGATATGGTGGGCCGTATATAGAAAAATATAGCAATAAAGAGTTATTATTAAAGGACTACAAACACGCCTTCATGGCTTTCTGCAAAGATAATAATATTGTAGCAGAATTTATAAGATTTCATCCAATATATAAAAACTATAAAGACTTTAAAGATATATATATTGAATCATTTAACAGGTATACATTAGGAACGAATCTTAAAGATTATGAAGACCCAATAAAGTCTGAATTTTCAAAACACACGCGAAAAACAATAAAGTCAATTCTCAATCTCGGTGTTTCCTTTAAAATGATTGAAAATCCAACAGAAAAAGATCTTGATGAATTTAAAAGAATATACTATTTAAATATGAAAAGAAAAGAAGCTGCCGATTATTATTATTTTCCAGATGAATATTTCGATAATATACTGAAATTTTATTCTAATAAAGTCATAATTGCAGAGTCAATTTACAAAGATAAAGTTATAGCAGCAGGATTGTATTTTACTACAGCTAATACAATTCACGCTCATTTATCAGGAACTGACACTGAATATTTATATTTATCTCCAGCGTATATCTTAAAATATGGCACGGTCATTTGGGGGAAAAATAAAGGATACGATTTTGTTCACTATGGTGGAGGAACATCTAGTAGTGAAGACGATACATTATATTTATTTAAGTCAAAATTTTCAAAAAACACAAAATTTGAATTTTGGATTGGAAAAAAAGTTTGGAATGAAAAGATATATGAAAGGTTATGCAAGGAAACCAACAAAAATATAGATGACCAATATTTTCCAGCATATAGAAAGGAATGTTAATAGGTGAGGAAAAAAGTACTATTTGTTGCCACAATTACAAGACATATAGAGGGGTTTCACACGCCACTATTAAAATTGTTTAAAGAAAAAGGCTGGGAGGTACAAGTTGCAACAGGAGACAAAAAGAAAATTTCAAAATACTGTGACAAAAAATATACAATACCAATTGAAAGAAGTCCATACAAATTAAAAAACTTGAAAGCAATTAAAGAATTGAAAAAGATAATTGATAAAGAAAATTATGACATAATACACTGCCATACTCCGATGGGTTCAGTAGTTGCTAGATTAGCTGCAAGACATGCAAGAAAAAATGGCACAAGAGTAATTTATACGGCACATGGATTTCATTTTTTTAAAGGAGCTCCACTAATAAATTGGTTACTATTTTATCCAGTAGAAAAGTATTTAGCCAAATATACTGATACATTAATAACAATCAATAAAGAAGACTATGAATTAGCTAAAAGCAAGTTTAGTGGAAAATGCAAAGATATAGAATATGTACCAGGAGTGGGGATAGATACCAAAAAATTTGATGTTTCAATGTCTGAGAAAGAAAAACTAGAACTAAGAGAAAAAGTTGGGCTTAAAAATAATGATTATATATTAACATGCGTTGCAAGATTAGACAAAAATAAAAATCAAGAATTTCTTATTAATGCAATGCAAAAAATAGTAATTATGAATAATAATATTCATTTATTATTAGTAGGACCGGATGAGTTGAATGGTAAATACAAAAAGAAAGTAAAAAAATATAAATTAGAAAACAATATTCATTTTTTAGGAAGAAGAGAAGACGTCCCACAATTACTAGTCATATCAAATGTTGTAGTTTCATCCAGTTTAAGAGAGGGACTCCCAGTAAATATAATGGAAGCACTTGAGAGCGGATTACCAGTAGTAGCTTTAAAGTGTCGTGGAATGGAAGATTTAATAATAAATGGTAAAAATGGTTATATAGTAAACGATCAAAAAGAATTTATTGATAGAGTATTACAATTAGAAAACAAAAAACTTAAAAATATCAGTTTAAATGCCACTTTTTTAGTTGAAAATGTATGCAAAAAAATGGCAAAAATTTATTTTAAAGGAAGTGATATTAGTGATCTTATTGAAACAAATGTTACAATCAATAGTAAGATGTGTTAGAGGCGAAATTTCCACAAAAAAATTAATTAAAATGGGATTAACGGTAGGAGAAAATTTTAATAGGCAAGGAAATTGTATTATAGATCCATCACATTGCTGGTTAATAGAAATCGGTAATAATGTTACACTTGCCAACGGAGTATATATATTAGCACACGATGCAAGTACTAAAAATTTAATTGATTATGCAAAAATAGGCAAAGTTAAAATAGGAAACAATGTATTTATAGGAGCACGTAGTATAATATTACCAAACATAAACATAGGGGATAATGTAATAATAGGCAGTGGAAGTGTTGTAACAAAAGATATCCCATCTAATGTAGTAGTAGCAGGCAACCCAGCTAAAATAATATCAAGTATCGCTGATTATAAAAATAAAATGTTTAAAAAAACAAAAAGCGATAATGTTTTTGAAGATGATTACACATTAAGAAAAAATATATCAAAAAAGAAAAAAGAAGAAATGAAAGAAAAATTAAATAAAAGTATAGGATTTGTAAGATAAATGAAAAAAATATTACATGTATTAGCATCTTCAGCTTTTTCAGGAGCCGAAAGTGTTGCAATAACAATAATCACAAATATGAACGAAGAGTATGAAATGGCATATTCTTCGCCACGTGGTAAAATAGAAAAAAAGTTAAAGAAGAAAAAAATCACCTATTATGGCATGAATAAATTAAATATAAATGAGCTAAGAAAAATAATAAAAGAATACCACCCGAATATAATACATGCACATGATTATAGAGCGAGTTTTTTATGTGCACTATTAAAAGGAAAGGCAAAATTGATTTTACACATACATAACAATGCACCTTGGATAAAAAAATTTTGTTTAAGGTCGATGACTTTTCTCATTGCATCTAAAAAAGCCGATAAAATTTTAATAGTATCTAACTCAATCCAAAACGAATATATATTTTCAAAAATAATAAAAAATAAATTCATATGCATAGACAATCCAGTATCATCTAAAAATATTTTGTCACAAGTAAAAAATTATCAAGCAAACAAAAAATATGATATATGTTGTACAGCAAGAATTTCAAGAGTTAAAGATCCAATAACCTTTTTAAATATAGTTTATGAGTTAAAGAAAAGAATGCCAACTATTATTGCAATATGGATCGGAGGAAGCGATGATTTAGTATATGCAAATAGTATTTTAAATGAAGTTAGAAAATTAGAGTTAGAAAAAAATATAAAATTTTTAGGGTGGAAAGAAAATCCATATACATATATGGCAGAATCAAAAATCTTTTTATTAACATCAGAATATGAAGGATATGGTTTGGCAGCATTTGAAGCATTATCACTTGGACTACCATGTGTAGTTAGTAATGTTGGGGGATTATCTAGTGTAGTAGACGACAGTTGTGGAAAATTGTGTGAAAAAGGCAATATAATGGAATATTGTAATGAAATCACGAATTTACTAACAAACGAAGATTATTATATAAATAAGTCAAAGAAAGCAATAATAAAATCAAAAAAATTGGATAATCTAGAAGAGTATTGTACAAAATTAGATAAAATTTATAAAGGAGTATATAATGACTAAAATCGTAGATAAAGTAACAGTCTTTACCCCAACATATAATAGGGGATATATATTAGATAGAGCATATAATAGTCTATTGAAGCAAACCAACAAGAATTTTGAATGGTTAATTGTTGATGATGGCTCGATAGACAATACACAAAAAAAAGTAAAAGAATGGATAAAAGAGAACAAAATACAAATTAGGTACATTTATCAACGAAATCAAGGAAAACCATTAGCACATAATACAGGAGTATTAAACGCAAAATATAATTTGTTTTTTTGCTTAGATTCAGATGATTTTTTAGTAGATAATTGTATTGAGATAATTTTAAAAGAATATAAAAAAATACGTGACGATAATAAAATAACAGGCTTAATTGCTAAGCGACAATTTTTAAATGAGAGTAAAATTCTTCCACCATTTCCATCAAAAAAATCAGTAACATTATTAGATTTAGTCTATAAATATAATTATAAATATGATTTGTTATTAGTATATAAAAAGGAATGTTTAAAAAGGTTTTTATTTCCTAGTATTCCTAATGAAAAATTTATTCCAGAACCATATGTTTACAATCAAATAGATCAACTTGGAACAATGATATTAATTGATAAAGAATTATATATGTGTGAATATTTAGAAGATGGATATTCAAAAAATGTAAAAAAACTTATTACAAACAATCCAATAGGATATATGAAATTTGCAAAGCAAGAAATGATGTTAGCAAAAAATATCAAACTCAAATGTATAGATGCAATTAGATATTCAATAGGATGTATACTTTCAGGAAGAAAAAAAGAGTTGCTTCAAGTAAAATTCTCATATAAAGTACTAATTATATTAGTTTTTCCTATTACAATTGTGGCATACATAAAAAAATATGTAAAATAGGTTAGGAGGCATTTTCAATGAACTTGCTTTATGGGTTATTTATTTTAATAGTAATTTTCTTTTTAATAAGTTTTATCGTCAAAGACAAAAATGTTAAGAAAATTATGATAATAATTATTTTAATAATATTATGCCTAGTATCTGGGACAAGATATAATACTGGAGGCACTGATTATTATGTATACAAAAACATATATAATTATTTACCAACAGATATAAATTTTTTTGATGGAATAAAAATATTGCAAAACAAATATGAAATAGAGTATGGTTTTAGTTTATACATGAGTATAATAAAAAAAATTGGATTCAATTATTATGGATTTACGTTAGTAAACTCTATCGTTTTTTATACTATATTTTATAAAATAATAAAAAAGTATGACTATAATATATTTTTAATTTTAATATTATTTTTATACAAATTTTTCTTCTATAATACATTTATAAGCATTCGTCAGCCAATATCAATTTTAATTTTTTGGTTGTCACTTCCATATTTGAAGGAAAAAAAATATTTGAAATACTATTTATGTTGTATTTTGGCATTGGCATTTCATCGCTCAGCAATAATACTTTTCCCCATTCCATTGATAACCAATGCCACAATATCAAAAAAATTATATGTGATTATTATGCTAGTATGTTTATTCTTCTATATCTTTGATATTGGTTCAATACTAAATTTTTCAAGCATATTAAAAGTAATATTTAGCAATGATACGGGTGCAATGTCGAGAATCGATGCTTATAGCAACCCAAGTTATGGAATGAATATATTTTATTTATTAGAATACTACTTAATAGCTATAATGATATATATGAAAT
>ENA-OPDZ01000185-OPDZ01000185.1-human-gut-metagenome-genome-assembly--contig:-NODE-185-length-20226-cov-2.198899_pt1 | contig 20226 bp, 18 predicted proteins | sample MGYA00241628_ERZ501519 | MGnify/ENA primary metagenome ERZ501519 (study PRJEB25962, sample SAMEA2042384) | human gut metagenome | biome: human gut; feature: human-associated habitat; material: faeces...
CACCGGGCAGCGAGAGCTGCAGCGGAGACGGAATACAGTTGGTGTTGATTGCGATGAGGGTCCACCTGTTCCCATCCCGAACACAGAAGTTAAGCTCATCTGCGCCGACGATACTTGCCGGGTGACTGGCCGGGAAAATAGGTAATGCCAACATTGATATTCCCCCTTAGCTCAGTCGGTAGAGCAACGGACTGTTAATCCGTGTGTCGTTGGTTCGAGTCCAGCAGGAGGCGCCAGATCGTCCCTCGGTTTTCCACAGGTCCGAGGGCAAATATGCTGAATTGGCGCAATGATAGCGCAGCTGTCTTGTAAACAGCAGGTTCTGGGTTTGAGTCCCAGATTCAGCTCCATAACAAAATTCGTCTGCCGACAGCAGACAATAAGATTAAAAGGAGATTTGATGGATGGTAGACGAAAAGTATCAAATAAGAGACGGAGAGTCAATCGACGACTATATGATCCGAGTGAGTGCTCTCGGTCAGCAAAATCGTTTAACTTGGCAGGAAATCGCAGACATTATCAACGAAGAGACAGACCTGTCTTTTAGTGAGTCAAAGTATCGCAAGAATTATCGCACATATTGTAAAGGTGTTGAAGCCGGAGCAAGAAGTGTAGAAGGAGAAGATGAAATCGAGTCTGACCCTGCAATTTCTAAATTGATTGATGCAAAAATCAATATGCAAAAAGAGCGTTTCAAATTAAGCGATGAACGCACACAAGCAAACGCATATATCAGACGACTTGCTCGAGAAGAAACAATCAAAGAGATTGGACTTCAGGCTGCTCGTGAGATGAATGCAAAGAAGATGCTTGAGCCGGAGATGCTTTCTGAAAATAATGGAATTAATTCTGCGATTCTTGAAATTTCTGATTGGCATCTTGGTCTTGATTTTGAAAATTATTGGAATAAGTATAATTTGGATGAAACAAAACGACGGGTTTCTCTTTTGAGAGACAAAACAATTGAGAAGTGTCTCGCGAATAATGTTAAAGAACTTTATGTTGTTAATTTGTCTGATCTTATCGCAGGCAGAATTCATTTGTCAATCCGTCTTGAAAGTAGAATTGATGTGATTTCGCAAACAATGTTGGCGGCAGAACTCGTTAGCGAAATGCTGATGGATTTTACAAAATATTTTGAAGTTCATTACTATGATTGTTTGGATAATCATAGCCGTCTCGAACCAAATAAGAAAGATGCAATGGACTTGGAATCGCTCGCAAGAATTATCCCATGGTATTTATCTGAAAGAGTTGGTAAATTTGTAAACATCCATCAAAATAATTTTGGCGATGATATAATCACCTTCGAGACAAAGGGATATAAAATTCTCGGAGTTCACGGCGATAAAGACAAACCGAATGTTGTTGTTAAAAATCTCACGTGTATGACGCACGAACATTATGATTTGGTTTTGACTGCTCACCTGCATCATTTTAGTGCGGATGAACAGAATGAAACACTTGTTGTAAGTAATGGTTCTCTTATGGGGACCGATACTTACGCAGCGAATTTGAGACTTTCGAGTAAAGCATCTCAAAATCTAATTATTGTAACAGATAATTCTGTTGTAGAAGCAATTTATAGAATTGTTTTAAATTAAGCAAGATAATTGACCAGGACAGGGAGTAGCTACCTTTCTGATTGCCCTAACAATCAGATTACTGGTCTTTTATCATATATTTTATTTTTAGGGAGATAAAAATATGGAAAGGTCATATAAATTTCGCATTTATCCTAATCAACAACAACGGATATTATTGACAAAAACATTCGGGTGTTGTAGATTTGTATATAACTATTATCTTAATAAGAGAATTAAGTTGTATAAAGAATCAGAACAGTATTTTGGATATTATGATTGTTGTAAAGATTTAACAACTATTAAAGAAGATATGGAGTGGCTTAGAGAAGTTGACTCTCGTGCGTTAAAAGGGATTTTAAAAAATTTAGAACTGGCGTACAAAAATTTCTTTAGGGGTGGTTTTGGATTTCCAAAATTTAAATCAAAAAAGGATAATCATAAATCTTATACGACTTCTTATACAGAAACAAGCAACGGTGGAAATATAAAATTTCTTCCAAAGTATATTCAATTACCAAAACTTGGTTTAGTGAAGTTTCGTGATAAACAAATTCCGCAAGGAAGAATTTTGAACGCAACCATTTCACAAGATCCAAGCGGAAAGTATTTTTGTTCATTATGTTGCACTGATGTTTTTGTTGATAAATTACCGAGTACCGGTTCGGTTATTGGAATTGATTTAGGATTAAAAGATTTTCTAATTACAAGTAACGGCGACAAGATTGCTAATCCGAAATATTTGAGCAAGTCTTTAGAGAAACTTGCTAAACTCCAACGAGAGCTTTCGCGAAAACCAAGCAAGAGCAATCGTCGAGAGAAGGCAAGAATAAAGGTTGCAAAACAATATGAAAAGATTACCAATCAACGCCGAGACTTTTTGAGAAAATTATCTACACAGTTAATTCGAGATAACGATATTATTTGTATGGAAGATTTGCAAGTGAGTAATATGGTCAAAAACCATAAACTTGCAAGAGCCATTAATGATGTATCGTGGGCAGAATTTCGTAGACAATTGGAATATAAAGCCAATTGGTACGGAAGACAAATTTCTGTGATTGATAAGTTTTTCCCATCAAGTCAAACTTGTAGCTGTTGCGGTTATAAAAATTCGGAGACGAAGAATCTCAATATTCGTGAGTGGATTTGTACAGAATGTGGAACCAATCACGACAGAGATATAAATGCCGCAAAGAATATCTTAATCGAAGGATTAAGATTATTAAATTGTTAATAGTATAAAATATATAAGAACCGTAGGAACTACGGGGATAGCTCGGAGATACTTAACTCAATAGAGTTATTGACCGAGAATCTTGTAATTTTAGTTGCAAGTGGTTCAGAAGATTATGTTTGCGTATTTTATGTTTTACGAGAATATAACAAACGGCGTGTATTCTAAATTAAAACAGAACCCGGCAAGCCTCTCATAGAAGCTCAAACCGCCGGGATTTTCATAGGACAGGACTTCTCTCTCCTCTCGCAGAAGAGTCCCAGAGAAGACATTTATAAGAACCACTCGGAATTTCCGGGTGGTTCATTTTTGATTAAAAGGTGATTGAAAGGGGAAAATCCTCATATGATTTATAAAAGAAGAGTTAGCGACCGGAAGTATGTTGGAAATAAACCTCCGGAATTACCAGCATTAAAATATCAACCGATGGAAATGTTTGACAAACCACGTAAACAAGCGGTTTGCGATTGTTGTACGACAACTCGTGCGCTTGAAGAGTTTCCATATGTTTCAGATCCAGATATTTATCATATTGGAGAAAATGGTCGTAAAAGAGCGACATTTTGCACATATTGCTGTGTAAAGTTTTGTGAGCGTATGGAAGAAAAATATGGAAATCAATATAAAGCGCTATATCGGTTGTGTGCTTTTATTGGTCTTTATTATGATGATGCTCTCGCACACCGTGTGTGGGAGGAAGACAGAGAATACGAAAACGGAGAAAAGGTAAGTCAATTTATTTCTCCATATGAATTATATATTAGAGCCGTTCAAGATGATCCTCGACTTGAACGAAAATCATTTATGGATGAAGGAGATGTGCCGTTTGAATATATCGTTCAAAAACAGCGCAACATTTCTATTATAGACGAACTTTCTGAACAGGGTCGCAGAGATAGACAGGAAATTATTGAAAAGTTTCACTACGATCCGTTCGAAAAAGAACCGGCAAAAGATAGGGGAAGATTATACGCTGACCTTGTAACGCTTTATGATGACGCAATGGCAACAGACCTTGTTCGTCAACGTGCAGCGATTGAGGTCGTTAAATCTTTTTATCGAATCGATACAATTGGTCAAACGATTCAGGAACTTCAGGCGTCGCCGCAATCAATGGTTGATAACGCAAAGGTTTTAAAAGACCTAATTGACCAAAAATCGAAAGAGACAGCGATGGTTACATCGTTCTCCAAAGACCACGGATTTGCGGAGCGTTATCAGACAGGTAAAACAAAAGGTGCTGGTACATTGTCAAGCGTTGTCAGAGATGGCTTCTATAATCACTTCGACAAACTTGCGGTAAATAAGTTCGATATTGAAACTTCGAACGCAATGAGACAGGTGGCAGATATTAGCGCCGCTTCGATGATGAATCAAATTCAGTTGTCGAGCGACGATTTCCGCAAGATGGTAGAAGAACAAGCGGAAAAGATTAGAGAACTAACAGAACAGGTTGCGGAGTTGTCTGAAGCAAACCGGTTGTTCAAAGAAAAAGAAATCAAACAGCAGCTTCTGGATGAATATGTTAAAGATCTGAAAGAGAAGGGAATTACTGATAATGAGGTAATTAGAGAAGCCGTCAAAAAGGCGCAAACTAAAACATATTATCCGAAAGACGGATTGACGGATGGTGATGGCCAATGATCTCGGTTTATAATAAAAAATCAAATGTTGAAATCAACGCCCGTCGTTTGGAGCAACTTGAACAATGGGGTTCTATTATTCAGTATGGTAGACAAAACCCCGTTTGGTTTATTGAACAAATTTTGGGATGCCCGTTACTCGATTACCAAAAGTTCATGATTTTGGGCGGTTGGACCGCTCAAAAGGCAATATATGTTCAATCTCGTGGTAGCGGTAAATCTTTCGTTGCCTCGCTAATTATTATGGCGAAAACAATTCTTTATCCGGCATATTCCGCATACATTATGGCTCCGACTGCTCGTCAGTCGAATGAGTTATTCAATAAAATTAAAGATATCGCTCTTCATAACATTCAAACTCTCGCAGGAAACGATGTGTTTTTGGGAGAAACCGTTAAAACGAACGGTAACGCAACCGGTTTCGTAACCGCATCAGGAGACCCACATGTTGATTTGTATAACGGTTCGAGTATTACGGCGCTGAATGGTAGTCCAAAGGGGCTCGTGTCAATTCGTTCTTCTGGAAACTTTTATGATGAGGCAGGAAAACTGTCTCACGACTTCTTTAGTTTAACAGAGCCGTTTACAATCGTTAGCTCGGACTTCCGCGCCGGAGTTGATCCAGAAGTATATCCAAAGAATGTTCCAAACCAATGTTATTACTTTTCGTCTGCCGAAGATACAAGCACATATTTATGGCAGTTATATCGCGACGGAGCGAAGAGAATGGCAATGGGTTTTACTGATTATTTTGTTTGCGATATTAGTTGTCAAATGCCGCTACATCCAACAATGAATGGAAAGCCATATACGCCACTTTTTCCGAAGGAAGATGTAGATGCTGCAATGCGCTCCAATGAATACAGAGCGAAGCGCGAGTATTATAATCTGTTTGACCTTACAGGCGGAGTTGACAACATTGTCTCTAACGATAGCATTTATCGAAATGAAAAGCAATATTTACCTCTTACAACCAATCCAGATCCAAAGTCTGGGAAGAAATATATTATTACAATAGACCCGGCTCACCAGATTGATAACTCCTTCTGCTTAATTACAGAAGTTTGGAAAGATAAAGAAAAGGGTTGGATGGGTCGTTTTGTAAACGGTTATAATATGATGAAATTGCTTCCGAATGGCGATAAAAAGCTATATACAATGCCGGAGGCAGTTGAGTTTATTAGAGAGGTTATGGTTTGTTACAATGGTGTTGCCCCCGATTGGGAGAATATTATTTTATTTGTTGATCCCGGTTCTGGTGGAGGCGGCTTGATGATTGCCGACTTCTTGCGACAGGATTGGGTTGATAAAAATGGAAAACAGCATCGCGGTGTCATTGATATGCAAGACGAAAATAGTGCAAAAGAAAGATTTAATTATCCAAACGCGGTTGAAGATGTTCTACATCTTTATACACCACAGAAGTTTAAAAATTCGATGTTTGCCGCACTTTCAGAGATGGTTGCGCAGGATTTATTACAATTTCCAGAGCCTTGTCCGAGAGGCGATGTAGCATATTTCGAAGACGGAGAAGTAACATTGACGTTCGAAGATCGAAGAGGATTAATTGAGCTCGATCTTATGAAAGAAGAAATCAAATCAATTAAAAAGATGACGACCGATAAGGGTAATGTCAAATATGGTCTTGCGCCTTCTGTTGAAAAGAAGATGCATGATGACCGTGCCTCAGTAGCATAGGGCACGTTAAATTTTCTCTAATTGACTCGGAGGTCCAGAGATGGATAACGAGGGGCAAGTTTAAATACAGCCTGAACGACTTAACGAGAAAACCCACTTGATGGGATGCAAAAGTCTGATCTCATACTATAATCTAAAAATGAAATATGAGAGGTGGGGTCGAGTGTAAAGACACTCTTGGAAGAACCTTGCCACATACTATTTTAAAGGAAACTAAAATGAAAAGTGGAATATATGGAATAAAAAATAAAATTAATAATAAAATATATGTCGGACAAACCTATGATTTCCATTATAGGTGGGGAAAGCATAAAATAGCTCTCAGATCTAATACTCATTCTAATAAAAAATTGCAATTTGCATGGAATAAATATGGCGAAGATAGCTTTGAGTTTTTTGTTATAGAAGAGTGTGGTTTAGATATTATAAATGAGCGAGAGGTTTATTGGATAGAGTTTTACGATTCATTAAATTATGGGTATAATTTGTGCGAGGGCGGAAATGGCATTCGTGGATATAAACATACTGAGGAAGAAATACAAAAAATGATTCAAGTTCAGCGTCCACGAGCGGTTTATGCGCTTGATAGAGAGCATAACATCGTTATGGAATTCCCATCTGCTTCCACGGCAGCTAAAAAACTTGGAATAAGCTCGAGGCCGATTAAATCCGTTGCGGAGCGTGTTAATCGTCAAAAAACAGCACACGGTTATATTTGGGTTTACAAAGATGAGTATGATTCTGGGAATGTTGATTGGAGTTATTATGATAATTATAATAGAGATTTTCCAATACCAATAAAACAGTTTGATTTAGATGGAAATTTTATTCAAGAATTTAATAGCAAATATGATGCTCAAAAACTTGGATTTTGCGCATCTCAAATAGGGAGATCTATTAGTAATCCTGGTACTATTGCGTCTGGTTGTTATTGGATTAAATCGGGGACAAGGGTTGAGATTGAAAAACTTCAATATATTGTTCGTGATAAGAACTCTGAAAAGGAACTCGTCTTTTACACAAAAGCTGATATAGTTAAAAAGTATAAAATTGGAACAGAAAAAGTAACTTCTTTATTAAATACTGGTATTTTTTATAAAAATATTTCCATAGAAACAAGAATTATTAAAATAGTGTGTGAATAACAAAAATGATTGCGGGTCGGCCGCTGCATACATTCTTTCCCTTCTTCGCAAAGAGGATGAATTCGGCGGAAAACAAAATGTAATGGATTTTTCTAAACTTTACGGAGCGTCTGCTAAAACATTAAACAAAATAAATAATCAAAAAAGAAGAAGTCCGTTTGCTGGCGGTTCTAATCCGTTCAGGAGACGGTGAGGAGATAAGAGTGAAAGATAAAGAAAAAGAATTAAAAGATAACTTTTATCCACAATGTTACAAAATTCATTTAGATATTTCAACTGTAAATGTTAATAATTTAATCGAAGAATTATCTAAAATATCCAATATGATTTTTGATGGATTAATTCCCGTCGTATACTTGCGGTGGGGATATTTCAAAAAAGATCTGGCAGACTTGTTATCAAAAAAGATAACAAAAGAATTTTTCTGCGAAGAAGTTAAACTTGAATCTTGTGTTGGTCAATCCGACATTGTTTCGGTCTTCTTCAGGGAAAATTATGAAAATGCTTTTGCGGAATATATCAATCAGGAAAAGCAGAAAGAACTTCTGAAAATCGAGGAGAATATTCGTAAGGCAAATGAGCGACTGAATGAGCGCATAAAGGAAGCGAAGGCTTCTCAAAATAATTAAAAAAAAGAAAGGAGCAAATCGAATGGCAGATAATGTCAAAAACGGGCAAGAGCCCAAAAAGCGCGGCAGACCGCCGAAGGTCAAGCCGGAGCCCGTAGTGAATGAGGCTCCTGAACGGCTGGAAATGGTTTCGAAATCCAAAACACCGGCATCGATAGAAAATATGACGAGAGATTTGACAGGTCTTTATAAGAGAGCTCTCAATGGCGGATGGTGCGGTGGTATTGATTTTAACCAATACAACCCGTTCCTTCAAAATGACAGATTAAAGATGATTAATACTCGTCCGGGAACGATGAGCAGAGAAAAGCTTACAGAAGCTCTTAAAAATCCCGGAGAAAGCGAGCTTGGACTTCGCGCAGAAGCGTGGTCAATTAGTTCAACGCAGTATCTTTATTACAAGATTCTTCGTATGGCCTCCGACGTCCCAATGTTTAAATATTATGTTACGCCGGAACTTTTGGACGAAACAGAATATAAAAAAGATGAGTTTAAAAACGACGACAAACTTGTCGACGATTGGCTGAGTTGTTTTAATCTTCGCAAAACTCTTAAAAGAGTTGCGATGGAAGTGAAACGCGAGGGGAAGGCAACTTACTTACTTCGTAGTAGCATTTCCGGCGAAGGGAAAAATAAGAAGGTAAATTTTGCAGAATGGCAAAAGTTGCCAAGCGAATATGTTAAGCTCGTTAAAATTGGAGAGCACGGATATATTGCGTCTTTCAATTTTATGCTGTTTTTAAATCCGGCATTTTCTGTTTGTCAATACCCGGAGTTTATTCAGGAAATCTGGAATGATCTTGTTAATTCCGGAGCGTTTGATACGGGCGGTTGTGGAAGTGGATATCTTCCCTGTGGAAAGTATGCTGCGGCTGATGGGAAAGAGATCAATCCGGGAATAAATGTTGGAAAACTGTTGGATTATTCTTACGAATATTTTGGTGCCAACGGGAAAGAAACTTTGCGAGGAAATCTTGAGATTGTTAATAATGGTCTCGCAAATCGTTCTTATTTCTTCTGGGTTCAAATGCCACAAGATTTGTGTTATACATTCTGCAGTGATATGTCGAACCCGTGGGTTGTTCCCGACACTGCTGGACTTCTCCTTTCTCTGGACGAACTTGCCGATTACGATACGCTTCAGGGGCTTGTTGAAAGTACGCCGCTGACGGCACTTTTGACGGCAGAAGCAGAGACAATTCCAAACCCGAACCCAGGACAAGACCAATCTGTTTTGAATCCGGAGACGATTGCCGCTATTGAAGAACATTTCAACTCGTCTACTTCGACGAATCTCGAGGCGCTGTTCGCTCCTTTGAAGAACTTTAGACTGTTGTCTCTTCCGAGCCAACCTAATAGTTCAGAGATTTCAGCAAACGCAACGAAGAATGTTCTGACGCGTGCCGGGCTTGGCGGTCTTATTACAACGACAGACAAACCGTCTGTTTCACAGGTTAAAACGGCACAACTGCTTGCAGAGGCAGAGGCAGAGGCAGTAACAATCCAGTTCGAAGATGTTCTGAATATGATTATTAATGATATAATTGGGACAAAATATAATTGGAAACTCCACATTTGGGGAGGGCTGTTTACTTTTGCCGATGAGGTGAAGAGGGACAAAGAGATGTTCTTCGCTGGAGCTTCGTTTGTTTTGCCGAAGCTGATTTCTTCTATTGGATATACGATGAGAGACACAAAGGCTGTTCATAACTATATAGACTCTCTCGATATATATAGCGGATTCAGAACGGTAACGCAGGTAATGCAAGAAAATATTAACAAAAAAGAATCAATTACTGATGACGCTCCGAAGAGTTCTGTTGGTCGTCCTTCGAAAGATGATATGGAGATCGATAACGACAATACGGCGGCTTCAAAGGATGGCGGTCTTGATACGTCCGATACTCGTGAATATGCAACAAAAGATCCAGAAATTGGAACTTGCGTTGTTTGTGGTGCAGAGTGTGATGGAATATTGTGCGACGATTGTCGTCAAAAATATGATGCGGAGGTGTGAAAAAATGCTTGAAAGAAAAAAGAAAAAGTGTCAACACAACATTAATAAACCAAACACCACCGTAAAACTTTTAGATAACTTCAAAACAATGGTTGTTCCGGATACGAAATATGGCGTTTGTGTTTGTTGCGGCAAGAGTTTTGAGTTTAATAAAGATAATAAAATAATACGGAAATGACTAATTGTTAAGCAGTCTTTTTATAGACAAAAGCGCAAACAAGTGGACAAGTGTATTATTACATTTCTTGCTTGTACTTGCTTGACAACAGGTTTCAAGCCTTAGTGAATGCTGTTTTGCGAAAGCAATTCTGCATGATGAACTACGTCGGGGAAAAGGTTAAAAACGCACCTTCGGATGTGCTCGTCAGTCTGAAGCTCTGCGAGTGCCAATCAAGAAACTATGCTAATGTCCTGCATAGATAACAGAGAAACACACATACCATCCCCGACATTGGCAAGACGAAAATTACTCCGAAAGGAAGGCATCCAGAGATGGAAAACAAAATTGGATACTGTTTTGTGGTTGATAAAAACAATCGGCCATTGGCGCCGACAAAAGTTAATAAAGGCTGGTATCTGGTTAGAAAAGGCAGGGCAAAAATAAAATCCAGATATCCTATGGTAATACAGTTGGAAAAAGAAGTGGAACCAGATGAAGACGATGAAAGTCACATGGTCTGTGGCATTGATGACGGTTCTATACATGTAGGGCTTGCCATTGTTCAGAAATGTCCTACCAAAAATAAAGTAGTTTTTAAAGGGACGATGGAACAACGCCGGGACGTAAAACATTTAATAGATATCAGACGTGGATATAGACGTTATCACCGTTGTCATAAAAGATACAGACAGGTAAGATTTAATAATCGTTCATCTTCTAAGCGAAGTAACAGGTTAGCGCCAAGTATCAAACAGAAGAAAGATGCTGTTTTAAGGGTATTGTATCAGCTTAATAAGTGGTGCAACATCCAGGAATATTTTCTCGAAGATGTCTGCATAGACATCCGCGCAATGGCAGATGGTTACAAACCTTGTGGTTGGCAGTATCAGAAATCTAACCGTCTGGATGAAAACCTTAGAAAAGCTGCTATTCTGAGAGATAATTATAAATGTCAGGAATGTGGGAAATCCAATTGTATGTTAGAAGTACATCATATCAGGGCAAGAAAATATGGCGGAGCAGATACCATTGGGAATCTGATCACGTTATGTAAAAAGTGCCATGATAAAACAAAAGGCAGAGAACGGGATTTTGAAAACAGATATTTTGATATGATCAAATCCAGACCAAAAAGATTTGATTATGCCATGCACGTTATGCAGGGAAAAACTTATTTGAGAGAAAAGATTTCTGAATTAGGAATTCTGCATCTTACAAATGGCGGAGATACTGCTAATAAGCGCATTAACTGGAACATAGAAAAATCCCATAGCAATGATGCGATATGCATTGCAGATAGTATTCCTGACACATGCGATGTGAAAGAATGGATTGTTAAGCCAATGAGGAGGAAATCGAAAGCTAAAACGGATAATGTATTAGGAATTAAGCATAGGGATTTAGTTTCTTATACATATAAAAACGGAAAAACCTATACAGGATATGTTACTGCTTTATATCCAGAACAGTTGGTTTTAAACTTTCAATCAAAAACTAAACATTGTAAAAAAGCAAATGCACGAAAATGCAGATTGCTTTGGAGATTTAATAATATTTACTGGTTAGAACAATGTGTATAATTTTGCACATTCTTTTATGTATAAGAATATTTTGAGAAAGGAGGGCGTTCTGATGTTGATGACAGAGGGGACAAGAGACAAGCTGAATGAAGTTCTTACACATAGTTTTCTTCTTAATATGATTTGTGATAATGCAGTATATCAGATTGATTATAGTGTCTATCCGGTAACCGCACACATTGTTCACGAATCATACGCGCATTATTGGCCGCAAGTGGCAGACAAATGGTCTGATCTTATGATTGAACTAAACGCCAAGCCGGTTCGCGGTGATCTTCACGCTGATTACGAAGACTATGATGGGAACCTTTCCGCAATTTTTGCCGACATTGCAAGAGCGACGGAAGATTACAGAAGAAAGATTGTCGAGCTAATCGAGCTTGCCGAACTGAACGAAGACAAAGAGGTTGTTTTGATGGGAGAAGAAATTCTTCTCCAAATTATGCCTTATCGAAAACAGGCAGATATTTGGGCGACAGAATCAAAGAGATATGAAGGAAATTATAAATCTTTTGACGCTCGAATAGAAACATTCACAACAATGATTCCTATTGTTGAGTAAAGAACGGCAATAAAATTATGGGAGTTGGAGGTTTTGCAGAGGCGATTCAAGCATACGGAATTTTAGCCGTATTGATTGGTTTTCTTCTTTTCGCTGTTTGGTCTGTTATTAAAAGCAGCATTGAAACAAATGAAAAGAAGACTGAAAAACAACTGAAGATTCAAGAAGACGATGCTCGTGAAAAACGAGAAATCGAAAGATCAAAGCTCGAAGCCGAAAGGTATGAAAAGCTTGTTAATATAATTGTCGAAGTTGTTCAACGCGGTCCGGTTCATACAGTCGAAGAACAGGAAAAAGATCGAGAAATACACGAAACAGTTCAACATTATTTGGATTGTTTGGTAAAAGAAGGCGCAGATCGCGCTTTTTATTTTACCTTTCATAACGGTGGAAAAGATGCAATGGGCAGAGGCCTCCTGAAAATGTCAATGTTTTCAGAAAGTGTTGCTCGCGGACCGCATATTATTTCCGGTTTTCAAAACGTTCCCCGTTCTATGCTTCCGGTCGTATATAAACAGTTGGACGAGAGCGGAGATTATTATATTAAAAATGTTGACGACATCCAAGATGTCGATCAAATTGTCTATAACTTTATGAAGGGGCACGGCGCTAAATCCGCTATGTTCCGAGTCATTAAGCGCGACGATGGTCTTATGCTTGGATATGTCGGGGTTGAGTTTAATACGCTCGATTACGACTTTGAAAAGCAGAAGAAAAATCTTTGCAAGAAAGCAGACAGGATTGCTGGAGCGATGCTTTACATTAAAGAATATGAAGAAGGCGAGGAGGAAGATTAAGTGGGAGAGAAAAAAAATATCTTGCAATTTGATCTGTCTCCGAAGCAGATTAAATTTAAAAATATTTTAAACAAAGAGTTTGTTGAGATGGAAATTTGGGCGGTTTCAGATATTGATCCGAACAGAAATAAGTCTCATTTTACTCTTGAATCAATGGAAAGAGTCGTTGCAAACGGCTCGATTAAAAATAAGCCAATTGTTGGCTTTTTCAAAGAGAACGATTTTACCACGCACGAGGGAGTTGCAGATTATGATATCGAACTCCAAAATGAATATTGGAATACAGAGCGCGGAGAAAGAATTCTTGGATGGGTTAGAGAATCTGACCCCGTTGAGATTGTCGAAAAGGATGGACTTCACTGGATTAAATACCGTTGCGTTTTGTGTGTAAAATATTGTTACGCGCAAGTAAAGCGTCTTTTAAAAGACAGAAACAAGAAAGTTTCTGTTGAAATTACTGTTCATAAATCCGAGAAGCGTCCGGACGGCATTGTTGATCTAATCGACTGGGACCTGAACGGAACCACGATTCTTGGAAGCAAGAACGGCAAAGAGGTTCTCGAAGGAATTCCGGGAGCACATCTTTCTATTTTGGAAGATCTCGGAGGAGAAGCTTTTGCAGAACAGAAAAAAGTTCTTTCCTTTGCATACGAACAAGCGTTCGGTGCGAGTGAAGATAAATCAAATGAAGTCGAACAGATTTCTGAAGAGAAAACAGAAGCGTTTGAACTTGGACCAGATTCTGTTGGAAAGGAGGAAGAAAAGTTGGAGAATAAAGTAATTATCGATGGTGTTGAAGATTTTGCCAAAGATGATATCGGTACAAAAAGCGCTCTTAAAATCGACAAATCCAAAGAGGCAATGTCTGAAAAGCCTTGGGGAGAAGTTGATAAATCAGAACTTCGTAAACGTGTTATTGCGGCGGAGAATTTTAAGTCCATCGCCGACGATATTTTCCTTGATCTTCGTGAAGGATGGGAAGACGGAATTGAAGGCGCACTGAAATACCCGGTTATGTGTCTCGAGGGCGAAAAGGCTGTTTACAATCGTGGCGGTCTTGCGTCTGCGAAGGCATATGCAGAAAAGAATGGCGAAAAGGCGATTCTTGAGAAGTTGGAAAAAATTTACAAACATCTCGAACTTGACGAAGGCGAGGAGGAAAAAGAGGCAGCCGATCACTGTGATTTCTGTGAAGATTATGAGTGTGAGGAGCCGAAGTCTGATCCTGCTGAAGAGTGCAAGATGGACGATGATTGCAAGTGTCCCGAAACCGATGGACTCGAAATGACAGAGGGAAAACCTGTCGAAGAGTGTAAAATGGACGACGGTCACGACGATGACGGCCACGACGAGGACCCGGACGATAAGGACGACAACAAAGACGACGGCTGCCCCTGCGAAGAGCACGAAGAGTGCGGCGAAAAGGAAGAAGCTCCTGTTGTCGAGGAGCGTTCTTGCGAAGATCCGGCTGAGGAAGAAGAGTGCGATGAACTTTGTAAACTTTCAAAGCGCTGCGCAGAACTCGAAGCGAAATGTGAAGAGTATTGCGGAACAATTGCGCGTATGGAAAAAGAGTGCAAACTCGCAAAGGAAGACGCAGAAAAGTTTAGAGAATATTCTAACAAACTCGAAAATGAAGCACGCGCAAGATTCAATAGTGATCTTAAGGCCTACGCTGAATCGATTATGGAAAATGAGAAGATTGAGAAGACTGATTATGACAAGATTCTTGAGAAGTGCGAGTGCGGCGAATATGCTTCTAACGACGAAGTTATGAAAGACGTCGCCGTTGCTGCGTTTAAAGTAAAAGAGCATCCTGTTTTGGGTGCGAAATTCAGTTCCCCAATTTCCAGACCGACGTTTAATATGAATGTAACAGGACCGGAAACAATGAGGGGAAAAACTCCTGCAGAAAAACTTGCAGAAAGAGTTAAAAGAAAATAATCAATGTTTATTTTGTGCGAAAGCATTTAAATAATAATATTTTATTTTAAAAGGAGAAAATTAATATGGCAACAAAGATTTTTGATGTCGCCAAGATGGTTAGCGAAGATGTTCTGGCTTATGACAGATCTGCTAAGTTCTGCACTGGCAGTGATGATGCTCCTGAGTATGCTCAGTGCGACGACGGTGCGTTCGTGACCCTTGGCAAAATGTGTGCTGATGCAACCTATGACGGTATGGCGGACTACAATTGCAGCTACGCGTATGCGCCTGCTACTGATGAGGTAGCCCTTGATGATCTTTGGGTTACTGATATCGTCGATGTGAGCTCTGGCTCTATCGCTGGTAACACCTATCGTATTGGTGCTAAGCTGGTTGAAATGAAGGGCGAGGCCGGTGTAGCCGTCCGCGTTCGTAAGGTTTGCAAGTTTGACAGATTCTGGCTGGGTGCTGGTTGCTTCGAGACCCTTCCTACCATCAATCAGTTTGCAACTCTGACCGCTGGTAAGGTCACCCTTACTCCCCAGGCTACCAAGCAGGATGGCAAGGTTAATCTTGCTATTCGTGCATCCAAGCCTATGACGATCGGTACTCTCGTTCCGGGTGCTCCCGCATACGAGCAGGAATACCTCGTTGAAGTGCTCTAATTTAAACAGGAGGTAAAATAATATGACAATGTTTTCTTACACTCGTGGCACCGAGAACTTCAACGCTATTGTAGACGAGACGGTGCTGTTTGCAGATGCATATCTGAACAATAAGCCTATTGAGAACAAGGAGACCAGACTGTACAACCTGAACTATAACATCGCTCAGTATTGTGCTGAAGGTACTCGTGCTCAGAAGATTTTTGAGGCGAAGGGCCTTGAGTCTCTTAACGATCCTCATGTCATTCGTGACAGAGATTTTACTGCTAATTTTGATGCTATTCTTGCGCAGATCATCAATCCTATCCTGCCGATGGTTTCGAACTTCGATATGGTTCGTTTCCTTGCTGACGTTCGTCAGATTGGTTATGGTGATACCGCAAGATTCGTCATTCGCTCCAACGAGCTGTATAAGGTCAACGAGATCGCCGAAGGTGTGAATCGTGGCGTTCTGCAGCCCATCCACAATGATGAGGTGACTGTCAACCCGCGTCCTATCGAAATCGCTGCTGAGATTGAGTGGTATCATATGGCTGCTGGTGTTATGGACTTCGGTGACTGGGGTCTGCGCGTTGCTCGTTCCTTCGAGCACTACATCTTCCTGAAGGTTGTCGGCGCTCTGACTTCTGGTATTACGAAGTTGGGTGCGGCTTACTCCGCTACCGGTTTCAGTAACCAGAACTGGACCAACCTCGCGCAGAGAGTTTCTGCTGCGAATGGCAATTCCGAAGTGTTTGCTATTGGTTCTCTTGCCGCTCTCGGTAACGCTGTTCCTACGCAGGCTGGATTGCAGTATGGCCTGGGTGAAAAAATCGCTGAGCAGGGCTTCCTGGATAAGTATCTTGGCACTCGTCTGATCGTCCTTGATCAGGCTCTGAAGTTCAACACCGTTAACACCACTGCTGAATTCGCTCTGCCGAACGATATGATCTACTTCCTGCCTGTTTACGGCGATAAGCCCGTTAAGCTGGTTTACGAAGGCGACAACATTCTTGTTGAGCGCGACGCTTATCAGACTCCCGACAAGACCTATCGTGTTCGTATTCAGGAGCGCGTTGGTGTTGCTGCGATTGTTGGTTCCAAGATCGCTGCTCTGAAGCTGGCGTAATTTTTTATAAAAGTTTTTAAAACTATTTGACAAAACATTATTAATGTGATATAATATGAATAGAAAGCGGGACAGGGCTTAACTACCTTTTCAATTGACGCAACAGTTGGATTACCGCTTTTATTATATCACACAAAGATCAACCGCACAATAATTTGTTAGAATATGAAAAACTTGCAATATGACAATGTTTTCTTATACTCATGACACCGAGATTCTCGGGATTATTGTGAAAGCGTTGGTCTTTTTATTTTCTATATTTATGAGATTAAAAGGAGATATAAAAGCTATGGCATATGTTAAAAAATCTATTGAAAATGCAGAAACCACAATGGATTCTGTCGAAGAAACTGCGGAAAAGGCAGCAAAGATCGAAGCAACTTCTGCTCCGGCGACCGATCAGTCATCGGAAATTGCCGCACTGAAAGCGCAGATTGAAATGCTTACAAAAATGATGGCAGCAGGTGTGGGTGCGCCACAGCCGGCTGCTAAAGCTCTGGAGCTTGGCGAAGACAAGGTCAAGATCGTCCACCTGTATGAATATCCGGAAGGACTTTCAACACATCTTACCTATTCCAACGGATATATTGACTTTTACCATTTTGGCCAGGTCAGATCTCTTCCGTATGCAGTCGCAGAGGAGCTTATCGGGCGTTATCGAAAGCTTTTTGATGAGGGGCTTCTCGCACTTGGAGAGGGTTCGGAAAGATACGCGGATCAGTTTGATGTCAAAACGACAAAGGATTATGCGTTTATGGGCTCTGACTTTGTAAAAAGACTCGGAACTATGGACATATATGAACTTGAAAAAATTTATAACAAACTCTGTGATTCTCTTCGTGGATTTATTCTTGAATATTTTAAGAGAAAGATTATCGAAAAGGACCCGGCGTTCAATGATGCTCATAAAATTGAAGTGCTAAATAGATTGAGTAACGGTGCTATGGAAGATGTTCTCCTTGACCGTCGGCGCGATGCCAGCAAATAACCATAAAATAAAATAAGGGGGGGGTCGTCGTACTATGGCCTTAACTTTTAAATCCATATATGAGAAAGCGATCAACTTGTTTGACGACCCAATCATTCAACGTGCTTACGTCGAAGATACGGTGCGCTGGGAGAGAATGATGTATCCGCATCTTGAAAATGGAGTAAATCAATTTTCCAATCCGACAAAAATTGCCTATCTGTTGGTTGACCAAAAACTTCCAACTGGTCAGGTTGAAGTGTTTGAAGGAAATGGAACTGCTGTATACAACACTGGTGCTGATTTTATTCCAGAAGCGGATGCGGATTTTTCTTTTCGCATCGGTGCGCAGTATGATCACTTTGCGACATACGAAAATGGTGTTGTAACATTTTCTCGTGAAGTTCCTGTCGGGTCCAAGTGTGAAGTTAGGTGGTATTCTGCTGGTCAGTTTAACACTGATTTTAAAGAGGCGGCAAGCGCAACTACTTCTGCAAGCGTTATCGCTTATAAAGTGAGAGATATTTTAGCAAGAGCTCTTGTTGTGTCTTGGGCTACAAATGAGGAAGATTTTGTACTTGATATCCGTCGAAATTTAAACGATACAGACTTCAAGCTCTATAGCGAAGCAAATAGTATTCGTTCTAAGGTTGAGTGGGTTAATCAGTTGAAGTTCCAGTTGGATACGCTTACTACGAAGCTCGCGTGGGATTTAGTATCTCGTAAATATCACGGAGGTAACTATTATGGATGATATGAAAATAGTTATTTCTGATTCTGCGAAGAAAGAATATCTTTCTTCCTTGATTGGTAAAATTCACAAAATTCTCCATCTTTTTGAAGAGGAAGACGAAACTGGATTCTCACCAAGGCATTTTATTTATGGGCAACTATTCGAGATTAATGCAGCAAACGAGATGTTTGACGGAAAGTTAATTCCAATTATTGTAAAAATTAAAGGAATATATGATAACGTTGAAACAATTGAATATCGAGATGTGAAAAAACAAATTTTTGAGTCTGACAAGATCATTAAATCGATGTTGCGGTCGTTGAAATGAGGTGATATGATGGCAGTCTATGATATTTCAAAATATAAAGATGACTCATATCTATTTTCACAAACGCCGCCCAATTTTGTTAAAGATAATTATTATCTGAAAATGATTCAGATGAAAATCGATTCCGAGTGGTCTTATCGTCCCAATCGTAAATGGATTGAGGAAGAAAAAGAGGCTGGAACGGAATTGTATGAACCGCTTGAAGTCGTGATTCAGTCTGTTAAAAATGATAAAGGAGAAACCGTCAGCGATGATTGGTATCGTCTTGTTTTTAAAGATTGCCGCAGACAGAACAAGGTCGGCTATCGTTACCGTTTTTCGTATGAGTTTGACCCAACCGAGCCGAATTATCGAAAGAACATTTGGATTGGTTTAAATCAAACAACAATGGAGCCAACCTCTTCGCAGGTTGTGTGTCGTTGTAACGGAAATATCGGATCAATTTATATTGACGAAAATGGGCAGACTTCGTATCATTATGAACCGGTTATTCAGCCGTCGAAGCTGTCTAATCCGATGTTTGATTATTCAGAGGTTGCAATTGACCCGGACGGTTCAATGACTCTTATTGCTCAATATAACAAATATACGAAGCAATATTATATCAATCAAAGATTTATTATTGGAACTGATCGCGTATATAAAGTTAACAATATTATAAAATCCGATTCTCGTACCACATTTGATATGGAAGATGTTGGGATTATGCGGATCTATCTTGCGATGGATCAAACTGGCAAACTTGACAACTTTGAAACGAGAATTGCATATAACGGCCACGAAGACGACCCGAATCCCGAAACCGGAGACGATGGAGAATATATTTTCACTATCGCAGAACCCGGTGCTATTCCTGATACGATTCCTTCGGATGGCCTTACGTTCGAACCTCGCGTATATAAAAACGGACTGCCTGCGGAAGCCGAAATAACCTGTACGACAACGCTCGAAGGTTATGGGTCCGATATGATGCCTGTTGAAGATTATTGCGAGCTTATCGACAACAAGGACGGAACATTTACTCTGAAACGCAAGATGATTGACAATCAACTTCAAGTTGTTGTTAGTTGCATTGCTACCGTTGAGGGGCAACCCGAAATGATGTTAGAGTTTAAGGTTTCGTTGAGGCCATTCTGATGAAATGGGGGATTTAAAAGGGTGTTCAATCAATATTCTGTGGACGGAAACGCATATAACCGTTTTGTCAATTTAGACAATATCGAATATCGCATTGCTGATTTTTTGGCTAAAAGCGATAACAAATATGCAGATTATCTATTTAAAATTTTAAGATCAAAATAGGTCTTCGCATACAGAAATGTGTGTGTAAAAATAGCTATTGAAATGCTGAGACTTCGTAAAACTTACATACCAAAGCAAAGTGATGAAAAACGCACAGGTGTGATGGTTGCGAAAGCGTAAAAAAGTTGTAAGATGGAGTATGGTTA
>ENA-OPDZ01000187-OPDZ01000187.1-human-gut-metagenome-genome-assembly--contig:-NODE-187-length-20186-cov-3.609706_pt1 | contig 20186 bp, 16 predicted proteins | sample MGYA00241628_ERZ501519 | MGnify/ENA primary metagenome ERZ501519 (study PRJEB25962, sample SAMEA2042384) | human gut metagenome | biome: human gut; feature: human-associated habitat; material: faeces...
ATTTTCAAACACAACATGCAAATTCATTAAATTTTGAATAACATTAGCATCTTTATTATCTAGTGTTACAACTCTGATATCTTTGGTAGCAACATATCTTCCTCTGAAAGTGGACATATTCCATGAATCCATCATTTTGCTATCAAAATTACTATATTCACCATATATTTCTTTCATAATTAAATAATCTGTTGAATCTTCATCATGATTAAATTTTGTCTTTATTTCATCATATTCTAATCTATTATAATCACAACCATTTGATACATTTAATACCATATAACAATATTCTAGCATATCATGGTAATATTTTGTAAAAACAATATTTTTTCTATAATCATCTTTTTTATATTCTTTGGTTATAAAAGTTCTATTCCATTCATAAATTTTAGTTTTCTTTAAATTATCATCATATTTATTTTCAATAGCTTTCTTACCAAAGATTTCATTCATTCTCCATTTTAAATAGACATCATGGAACTTTAATATACCACTTACACCAGTTGAAAAATATATTCTTCTTGTTTCTTTAAGTAAAGCACTACAATCTGCTTGCTTACTTGTTAAATTGTCTTTTTCAATTCTTCCTAAATTACTTATTTGATTAAAATGGAAATATGCTCTTGATAATTCTAAATCTTGTAAATCAACCCTTCTTAACATATTTTTCCCTCTTATATATCTAGTTTAATATGAGCTTCTTTTAATTGTTCTGGGAAAGCTTCACTAGGACAACCCATCATAGCATCAGCTCCGTTTGCACCGATTGGGAATGGTACTATTTCTCTGATATTTTCTTCATCTTTTAATAATTCTATTGAGCCTACAATAGCATTTAATGGTGTTCTTATTTCATGGCTCATACTACTTAAAAAATCCGATTTAACATTATTTGCTTTCTCAGCACTTTGCTTTGCAAGTTCTAATTGTGTTATTAACTTTAAATCAGGATTTTCTATTGTGTTATACATTAAGTAAATAATTAATCCAAATACAGTATTAGTTAATAATACTTGTGGATTAGATTTTTGAATTATTGCACAAACAATTAATAAAATAAATAAAACTATTATTGGCAAACAATTTTTTTGCTTAATTTTTTTGAAATGTGTTACTAATAGGATTAAAATCGTTAACAAATATATTCCTGTTATAGTAAAAACCATATTAACACTAGGTCCGCTTGTATATTTCGCAGTACCTATATCATTAAAATGAATTGGTAACAATAAAATTCCAATACAGTATAATACATTTATGCCTAGAAATATATAATGAAGATTCTTGTATTTCTCATAATTTTCTAAATCACTTTTCTTAGCATCAAAGATTGTTATTACAAATGTATAATCAATAAAACGTGATAACCACAATACTATGAATACTAAGAATATTTTTTGAATTATAGAACTAAGCATAGGAATATTAACAGTAAGCACAATTGTTAACTCAAAAATCATTGATAAAATTGATAAAATCAATAACTTAGTAAATATTCTATTTTCTAACTTATTGATCTTCTTTTTCTTTGTAAATAAAATTGTAGTAATTATCGTATAAATTAGTGCTGATATTGTAAGGTATATTGTCCCACTTGCACTCATAAAAAATCATCCTCCTAAATTGATAAGAATATTATAACATAAAAAAACAACGAAATTGTTGTTTTTTTGGAATTTTCTTACTTTTTATATGTAAATTATTTGTCATTTATATTAAATTTTTTTTACTAATTTTTTTGATTTTTGATTTTTTACTATCTCGTTTCCTATATTTTCTAATGTCCTAAAGTCTTGTTTATCGTTTGGAGTATAAGGTATTTTATCAATTTGTTCAAAATAAGTTGGGACTTCATAATCAGGTAATTCTTCAACACATTTCTCTTTTATTTGGTCTTTAACTTCATCAAATGATAATGTCTCATCTTTTAAAACTATGAATGCCATTGGTACTGACAAAGATTTTTCATCATCCACACCAACTACAACACAATCTTGTACAAATGGTATAGAACTAATAACCTCTTCTATTGTATCAGGGCTAATCTTAAATGCTTCTTTTCTTATAAGTCTTCGGTTTCTTCCTCTAGGAATAATATATCCATCTTTATCTATATAACATAAATCTCCTGATTTCACCCATTGTTTTTCTAATTCATCTATTACTTTTATTTTATTTGTTTCATCAGGGTTATTTAAATATTTAACAAAAAGATTATCAGAGGATATATATAATTCTCCAATTTCTCCTTGTGGTAATATCTCCTCAGTTTCTGGATTAACTACTTTAACTTCTATTCCTTCCATAGGTACCCCAATACTACCAGGTTTATTGACGTACATAGGACTAACTATTGTAGCACCTAAACATTCGTTGTTACCATAACCATTAACTATGACTTTGTTAAAAATTTGTTGCATTTCTATTAGTTCATCTGCACCAATTTTATCTCCACCAGATACAAATACTTTGGCTCTATCAATTCCTGTTAATACTCGTTTTAACTCTTTCTTCTTTCGTTTCAATTCTTTTTTTACCTCTAATGAGTTATCCTTTTCTAATTCGGTTATACTTTTATTTAATTCTATTAATTGTTTGTACATATATCTATAATGCAATGGTGCTGTTAAAGATATATCAAACTTTCCTAAATCATTATATACTGTGTTCTCATCTACAAAAGGACTCATTTCTGCTTTCATTGTAAAAGCCATACTGGCATATATAGAATTTCCTAGTCCATACATGATAAAAGGTGGAATTGAAATATGCATTGTGTTTCCTTTATAGAAAGGTAAATCTGTATAAGCCATTTTTTGAACTGCAGAATTGAAATTATATTCAGTATGAACTATTTGTTTTGGCTTTACTGTACTGCCACTAGATTGTACGATTAAAGATGGTCTATCTTTTTCAAATGATACTGGTGTAATTAAATTATTAGTATCAACATTTTTAATAAAATCATTGAATCTAACAAATCTTGGATCATTTGGCAATACTATTTTTTTACCATCTTTCTTATCCTTTAACGTAGCTAGCACTTTCACTATAGGAGATAAATAATCTTTTGGTGAGCTTACAACAACTTTTCTAACATCAGTTTCATCTATTATTGACTCTATTAATGGAAGCATATCTTCAAACACTATTATTGTTTTACAATTACTACTATTAATGTATCTTACTACATCTTTCAGTTTAGATCTTAGGTCTATCCAAGACATAGTAGCCCCAATTTTGGAAAGAGATAACAATGACTGTTGAACTATTGGCATACTTATAGTCAATATTGCCACATTATCTCCATCTTTTATTCCAATATTATAGAAGGCTTGGGCTAATTTGTCTGCTAATATTATTAAATCATTATAACTCATATCGTTTCCCATAAAGCCTGTTGCTTTTAAATCTAAATCATCTTTACTTTCACCTGTTACCAAAGAATACATAGTTTGATTTAAATTAAATTCTTTAATTGGTTTTTTTCTGTGATACTTATCATATCCAAAATTAGAATTGTTGCTTATCATAAACATCCCCCTAACTTATTACAATTATTTAATTTTATAGGTATTATGAGTTTTCAGTATCTAAAACAACTTTATTAATTTTATAGTCTTTTTCTATGTCATTTAAAATTAATTTTTCTATAAATAATGTTGCTTTAAAATCTTTCTCAGATTGCTTAATCGCATCTTTTATGCCAGCTGAACAATCTATATCTAATTCCTTAACAGTTGTTTTTAATGATAAATTGTTACTAGACTTTTCACCTCTTACTGCACTTATTATTTCACACATTAAATCACCATTCAACATTTCATCATCAAATGAGTAATTTAAAGGTTTAATTTCAGTAATATGTATTGATTTCATATCATGATATATGTCTTGATATATTTCTTCAGTAATGAATGGGAAGAAAACACTAAAATCTTGTAATAATTTATAAAGTAACATATAGACAGTTTTTTGTCCAGAGTATCTTGCCTTTTCACCGAATTCTTCTGGTCTATACAATCTATGTTTAACAATTTCTATATAGTTATCACAGAAATTCCAGAAAAACTTTTCTAAAATATTTAAAGCTAATCCTATTTCATAATTATCTAAATGTTTTATATATTCTTTTTCCATCTTAATAAAGTTACCTAAGATCCATTTATCAACATATTCAAAATCATCAAAGTCTTTATCTTGATAATCTTGAAGGTGCATTTGAATTAATTTAGAAACATTCCATATTTTATTAACTAATTTTTTACCACGAAGTAATGTTTCTTCACTATATGTAATGTCTGTTCCTAACCTTCCAGATGCAGCCCAATATCTTACAACATCTGCAGAATATTGTTTTATTAAATCTAAAGGTTCAACTTTTGAATTTCCCTTACTTTTACTTATTTTTTCACCTTTGTTTGCCATTACGAATCCTGAAATCATAACATTATCCCAAGGTCTAATACCAAAATGATAATAACTTTTTACAATAGTATAAAAATCCCAAGTTCTTATTATTTCAGACGCATTACTACGCAAACTCATAGGTTTTAAAATAGATTCGTAATTATCTTTTTCGCCATATTTCATATTAATAAGTGGTGTAACTGAAGAAGTTGCCCACGTATCCATAACATCAGATTCAGGTATAAACTCTTTACATCCACACTTAGAACATTTTTCAACTGGTGGAGTATCAGTTAACGGATTAACAGGTAATTGTTCTTTTGATGCAAATATAGGTTCACCACATTCTTTACAGTACCATACTGGAAATGGTACACCAAAATATCTTTGTCTTGATATGCACCAATCCCATGCAACATTATTAACCCATTCTTCATATCTGTTGTGCATGTGTGATGGATACCAATTAATTTCATTTCCAATTCTCAAGAAATCTTCTTTATGGCTCATTATATCAATAAACCATTGTTTCATTACCGTATATTCTACTTCTCTGCCACATCTTTCATGTGTTTGGACTTCATGCTCTAACTCTTCAATTTTAACAATGTAGCCACCTGCTTGTAAATCATTTACGATTTGCTTTCTTGCTTCTTTTATTTTTAAGCCACCATAATTTGGTACAGAATCAATTATTTTTCCATCATTTGTAAATATATATTTAAGTGGTAAATTATATTTTTTCCACCATTCTATATCTGTTTGATCTCCAAATGTACAGCACATAACAATACCTGTACCCTTATCAATTGCAACTTTTTCATCACCCATAATTGGAACATCAACATTAATTACTGGAATATGTGCAGTTTTTCCTATTAAATGTTTATTCTTCTCATCATTAGGATTTACAAATACACAAACAATGGCAGGCATCAATTCGGGTCTTGTTGTAGCAATAGTAAACTTTTCACCGTCTTCGACAGTTTCAAAATTTACATAATTAAATGTTGTTTTAATGGTCTTTGTTTCTAATTCAGCCTGAGCAATAGATGTTAAGCATTCATTACACCATAATGCAGGGCTTTCTTTATGATAACAATGTCCTTTCTCTATTAAATCCAAAAATGAATTTTGACTTATCTTTATTGTCGATGGACTTACCGTTTTATAGTGCATACTCCAATCTGTACTTACACCAAGTTTAGAGAATAAATCTTGAAATTCAGCTTCATATTTGTCTGTTGTTTCATAGCATAATTTAGAGAAGTTTTCTCTACCAATTTCATGTGCTTTTTTGCCTTGTTCCTTTTCTACTAATCTTTCACTAGGAAGACCATTATCATCAAAGCCAAATGGATAAAACACATTATATCCGCTTATTCTTTTATATCTTGCAATCATTTCTGCTTGTGAATAAGAAAATATATGTCCAATATGTATTTTACCATTAACTGTTGGAGGAGGTGTATCTATTGAATATACTTTTCTTTGATCTAGTTTAAATTCATATATTTTATTTTCTTTCCAATAATTTAACCATTTTTCTTCTTTTTCAAGTGAATTATACTTCTTATCTAACATTTTAATTCCTTCCTTTCATATAAAAAAGCCCATCCTAATCAAAGGATGAACTTGAGTCCACGGTACCACCTTAATTCATATTATTTTATTAATATGCAGCTTAATGTTTTAACGCAGCGATACGTAATTTCTTACTAATAGTTCAGAAAATATGCTCCCAAGCTACCTTCAATTACCTATTATGCAAATTTACACCAAACATTTGCTCTCTGTAATAAATTGGTAATCTACTCCTCTTGTTCTCAGCAGTTGCAACTATTATACCAGATTTTCCTTATATATTCAATAAAATTAGATAAATTGCAGAAAAAAAAGATAAGTTTTATTGATTTTTCTTATCTTTTCTAACAAGTTTCATGACTTTTGCTTCTTCTTGAACTGGTGCATCTACTGCATCTTCTACGTAACTATCTTCAATATTTCTTCCAGTAATTGTTACTTCTGTTTCATCACTTTTCTCAACGTCAATATGTTCAGCACGAGTACAACTTTGAATATCTAAAATTGAATCTCTTAAACATCTGATATTATCCAATGACGTTGATATTTTCAATTCTTCAATTGGTTCTTTCATTGATAAATTACGTTCAGTTTTATATTTACGAACATCTCCTACTACTTTTTTCATTGCATCACCAAATTCTATATATTTTTTATCATAAGGTAACTCTGTGAATTTACTTGTAGAAAGAAGTTCATCTTTAAGTTTAGATTTATATAATTCTTGATAAATATATTCTGTAATATGTGGAACAAAAGGTGAATACATTTTTAATACTTCAAGGAATACAGTTGCTAAAGTTTGTTGAGCAGCTTTTTGGAAATCTCCATATTTATTATCAGGATTATATAATCTTTCTTTTGCCATTTCTAAATAATTATCACATAAATCGTTCCAGAAAAATTTATCAATTTCTTGTCTTGCTAAGCCCATTTCATAATTTTCCATTTGTTGTTGATATTTTTCAAATGTTTCGTGACATCTAGAGATTAACCATTTATCAATAGATTGCAATTCTGCTTCTTCACTTAAATCAGCATCCTTGATGTGCATATCTACAAATTTAGCAGAATTCCATAATTTGTTCATAAATCTCTTTGAACTTTCTATATCTTTTGTATCAAACCATGTATCTGTTCCTAATTTATTTGATGCAGTCCAATATCTTATCATATCAGCACCATAAGTATCTAATAAGTCATTAGGAGACATCTTAGCATTATTTTTAGATTTGCTTATTTTCTCGCCTTTTTTAGCAAGTACAAATCCTGAAATCATTAAATCTTTCCAAGGTACTTGTCCAGTATGATATAAACTTTTTACAATTGAATAGAATGTCCATGTTCTTATTATTTCATGTGCATGGCTTCTCATACTCATAGGATATAAGAATTTTCTTTCGTCATCTTCACCATATTTCATATTAATGAATGGTGATACAGATGATGTCGCCCATGTATCCATTACAGCTGTTTCAGGTATAAATTCCTTACATCCACACTTACAAGCACCATGTGGGTTATGTTCTAATGGATTTAATGGTAATTCTTTATCTTCAGGAATCATTACATCTCCACACTCTTTACAATACCATACTGGAAATGGTACACCAAAATATCTTTGTCTTGATATGCACCAATCCCATTTTAAATTATTAACCCAATCTAAATATCTAGTTTTCATAGATTCTGGATGCCAATTAATTTCATCTGCTGCTTTAATCAATTCATCTTTTATACTTAAAATGTCAATGTACCATTGTGGAGAATTAATTATTTCTATTTCATTTCCACATCTCTCATGCGTACTTACAGAATGTTCAATTTTTTCACTTTTTACTAATAGACCTTGTTTTTGTAATTCCTCAACAATCTTCATCCTTGCATCAAGCGTTTTCATTCCACCAATTATAGCAACTTCTGGATTAATTGTTCCATCAGCCTGCATTACTTTCTTAATTGGAAGATTATATTCTTTTTGCCATTCCATATCAGTTTGATCTCCAAATGTACAACACATAACAACGCCAGTACCTTTGTCTATTGCAACTTTTTCATCTGCAATGATTGGAACTTGATTATTATATAACGGAACAGTAGCAGTTTTTCCTATTAAATCTTTATATCTTTCATCATTAGGATTTACAAATATTGCAACACATCCGCCTAAAAACTCAGGTCTTGTTGTAGCTATTTCTAAATCTTTATTATCAACAGAAAAATTAATATAATTGAAATAACTTTTTACATCTTTATTTTCAAGTTCTGCTTGTGCAATAGAAGTTTGGCAGCAAGGACACCATAAAACTGGCATTTCCTTTCTATACGCTTTTCCTTTTTTTACTAAATCTATAAATGATCTTTGTGAAACTTTTCTAGACAATTCATTTATAGTATCATATCCCAAATCCCAATCAGCACTGATTCCTAAACGCTTAAATAAATCTTGGAATTCTTTAATATATTTATCTTTTGTAGCAGTACATTTTTCAATAAATTCACTTCTAGGTAAATCTTTTGCAAATATACCATCTTCTCTTTCAACCAATCTTTCTGTTGGCAAACCATTGTCATCAAATCCAAATGGATAATATACATTTTCACCTTTTAATCTGTGATACCTAACAAGCATTTCAGATTGAGTAAATGAAAATATATGTCCAACATGTAATTTACCGCTTACTGTTGGAGGAGGTGTATCGACTGAATAAACTGGTCGTTCATCTACACCTTTAAATTTATAGGCTTCTTTTTCTTCCCATAATTTTTGCATTTCTTTTTCATTTTCAAGATTAAATCTTTTGTCTAACATGAGTATTCCCCCTTAAATTTTTAGATTTCTGTTTATTATAGCATAAAATTTATTTTGGTCAATGAATTCAAGTGAATTTAATATCAAAATTGGTTGATTTCCCTTATTTTTTTTATTTTATTGCATATATTAGAAAATTCATCAATTGTTATTGCCTGATCCTTATCACATAACGCTTCACTAGGATTATCATGAACTTCCACCATTATACCATCACACCCCGCAGCCGTTGCTGCACAACACATAGATTCAATCATATAATTATTACCAGCAGCATGACTAGGATCTATAATTATTGGAAAATCAGAATGTTTCTTTATGTATGGAATAGCTTGCAAATCAAGAACATTACGTGTTGAATTATCAAAACTTCTTATGCCCCTTTCACAAACAATAATATTGTCATTTCCATTTTGCTTTATATATTCACAAGCAGATAGCCATTCATTATAAGTAGCAGATAATCCACGCTTTAACATAACAGGCTTATTTAATTTTCCTACCTCTTTTAATAATTCGTAATTGTACATATTTCTACTACCAATTTGAATAATGTCTATAACATTACCATATTTTTTTACTTGTTCTATTGTTAATAACTCTGTTATTATTGGCAAGCCTGTTACTTTCTTAGCTTCTAACAAATATTCAATGCCTTCATCTTGTAAGCCTTGAAAGCTATTAGGATTTGTTCGAGGTTTAAATGTTCCTCCTCTTAGGACATCTACTCCTATTTCTTTTAAAGATTTAGCAATTCTTAGTATTTGTTCTTTTGATTCGACAGCACATGGTCCTGCAATAATCATAAAATCTTTTTTCATACTAACCATTCATTCCTTTCATTTAATCAAAACATACATATTTTTTCTTTTGTAAGGCAATTTTACATTTTAACTCTCATAAGAAGTGAACTATAAATATGTAATCATTTCATTTTTTTAATTGTTTTTCAAATAATTATCTATATAATTAATTATTTTTTCCAATTTAATTTTATCAGTTTTAAATGATTCAGGAATTTTTGTTTGAATTGGCATTTTTGTACCTGCTTTCATACCTTCTTCTAAAAATATTCCCATTATAGGATTGACCTCAAGAACATATATCTTTTTGTCCTCCTCTGATAAAATCATATCAACAATAGTTGTTGTTACATCAAGCGTTTTAGCAGCTTTTAATGCTATTTCTTTAAATTCTTCTGGTACTGTAATGTCTTCCATTGAACCACCAGAGGAAATATTTGTTTTATATGTACCACATTTTCCACGGCAATACGTTCCTATAACTTCACCGTTAAAAACTTCTGCTCTATAGTCATGGGATTTAAAGGGAATATATTTTTCTAAATAATAATCTTTTGTAGATGCTTTTGTAGCTTCATAAAAATCACAAAACAATTCATAATTATCAATCTTAATTATTCCTTTACCGCCATGATTTGTTCGAGGTTTTACAATTACTGTTCCCCACTCATCTATAATTTTTTTTAATTCTTCTTTTGTTAATTTATTATTTATCAGCATTGATGGAGGTACTAAAATACCGTTTTTTCTTAAAAGTAAATTACTTATAACCTTATCTTTACAATATATAAATGATTGATAATCATTAAAAACATGAACGCCTGATAATTCTAGTAATCTTAATATATCATTTTGATATTGATTTTGCTCATCAGCATTCATGTGATAAAATATATCAACATCTGACAAACAGTATCCATCTTTTGCATAAACTTTTCCATTTTTTAAATAGCACTCTCGCATATCAAAATCTGAATAGACTTCGTAGCCCAAATCTTTCAATGAGGAAACAAGTTTTTTCTTTATGTTTATTCCATTGTCATTTTCATACATCCAAATACCTATTTTTTTCTTAGTCATTACTTACCTCCATATACTTTTCTTCACCAAAATTACGCATTTTCAAACCCTTAATACAAAATTCTACTAATCTCTCATTTGTAATTTTTTTATTCATATCTAAATATTTCAATATTTCTAAATGATTCTTACATACTCCAACGTTAAATGCAATCAACTTAAATATATTTTCTTTTGATTGAGTACAATCACTTCTAATTTCTAACGTACCATATTTTGTCAATTCAACACTCCTATATGACCTAAAATTATCAAGATCAGAATATGATGGTACTACATAACAAGTTTTTCCATATTCATCTGTAGCCTTAACTCTTTTCTTATCAAGATATTTATTTAGTGGTTGTTTTGCATTCAAAAGAAGGTACTTGTTATTTCTTTCAACAAAGAATAAATTTCGCTTAGAATAATCATTAAGTAAATCATCTAAATTGTTATAATTAGGATTTGTACCAATATTTAAAGGACCAAAGTTGCTATTCTCCCACAAATATTTTCTACTATTTTTTAAGTTAGTCTCTTTCATATATGAATTAGAAAATATTTCCATTTTATTATTTTCTACTTTTAACAACATATTTATTAAATTTACTATATTATCCTTAGATGTATTAATATGAGTTTGTATGCTGCAACAATATGAGCAAAATTGGTTGTATAAATCACTGTTACTACTATTAGTCAATAATCTTTCAATAACTTTATATCTATCCTGATTTAAACATGTTTTATCTATATAATGATAATTAGGATTTATACCACCACAATATATTTCGTACTCATATTTTTCCAAATATTGTTTAATAAAATTATAGTAAAAATCAAATTTTTCTTTCAACCTATCAATTAACAATTCTTTTCCTAACGATAATTCGATTGTATTGAAAGAATATTCTAAAGATACAGTGTCATTTGTTTTTATATTTTTTATTGAAATGATATTTTTTTCATTATCATAATTTTCTATTTTAAATTCTTCATTATCAAGAAATGTCGAAAATAATCCTTCAATTACTTTACTATTAACAATATAAGGAAAATTCAAATTAATTATAGGCATTTCAATTTCAACACCTATATAATCATTTTCACTAAATTTATTAATATAATTTTCAATAAAATATTGTTTTATTTCCATATAAACACTCCATCACTTTCGTGCTTGATTGTAAGAATTACAACTTCTACAAACTGGCATTTTCTTTAATACTTTAACCCTTTCTGTTATAAAATCTGCATCATCATCAACACTACAAATTTTAGTCAAATTTTCAAAATCTTGAAAACAGCCAATCATATCACCTTTATAATTTACCGAAATGCTTGTGTCTCCCAATGGACAATAATTCGGATTTGCTAAATTTCTAACTTTTGTTTCATCTAAGTATTCATCTTCTGAATAAAAAATATTATATTTTTCCACAATTTGCTTTCTCAAATCTAGAATTTCCTGTTCTTCAACATTTCCGCCTCTATTCCATAATGGTAATAGATAAATATTGTTAACATCATTAGCTTTAAAAAATGATATAGTTTTTTCTAGTGCTGGGTATGTCTCTTCTCCACCTACTAAATGAATATGTAATTTTTCAGGATTATAATTTACTAATTTAGTAATATTTGCCCAAATCTTATCATAATTTAGTCCTCTATGAATCTTCTTAAAGATTTGTTCATCTATAGAACTTACCGATATTCTCATAATATCTAATTCGTCAATTAATTGTTTATATGTTGCATCCTTAATACCATCTGTTGTTGTTACAACAGATATTTTTGTCTTTAAAGTTTGTAATTTTTTTATTATTTCTATTAATTGTGGGTGAAAAGTTGGTTCACCCCTTCCAGAAATTGATATTTCATATAGTAAATAATCCCCAATTTTATCAATCAATTTGTCAACGGTATCTAAAGAAATATATCCATATTCTTTCACACAATCTCTAGGACACATACTACAATTAGCATTACAATAAGAGGTTGCTTCCAAATTTAATAATCTTTCCATATATATCCTCCTATTATTTATCTATTTATTTTTCTATATAAAGTTTTACATTTAGAACAATTTTGACAATTTTTAATACAACTTGATTTTTGTGCAAATAACGAATCCAACTGATCGTTTGGTAAATTGATGAATTCACTAAACCCTTTATCTACTATTTCCACTAAATTTCCATGATATGATTCAGTTGAATAAGCATGAATCATTTTTAATAATGTTTCTTCGTCAGTTGTCCTTCCAACTAATTTGAACATGTCGCTAATTCCATCATATTCCTTTAAGTCTTCTGGTCGTACAACATTATTTGTTAACATCATATAAGGATTTTTTTCATACAAACCTGTGCAACTCATTGCATAATCTAAATCATAACCTTTTCTATCAGCGTGTGATAAAGCATTTTGATGAAATCTTCTCCAAGGACAATTTCCTAAACAAGCTTCATTAACTAATAATGCTAACTTTGCTTTTTTTAAATTTGCCTTAATTTGTTTTAATTGTTCTAAATCATAATTAATTGAAGATGATGGAACTATCACATCAGCACCCATATCTTCATAATATAATGCACCACGTGAAGTATTAACATCACAAATTATTGATGCGGCTACACTTAAGTTTGTATTTTCTTTTGCAAGAGCCATTATAAATGGATGAGCAATAATTGCTGTATCAACTCCAATTGACTCTAAATGTTTTAAGTAATTTTTTACATTTTCCCACCATTGTTTTTCTGAAAGTGGAGGAACATTGCATGGTGAATTCAATGTTACAGCTAATCTTGCATTTTTATCATGGACAGCTTCAACAATTCTTTCTAATTCTTGTTCGCTCTTACTGTGTTGATACCTTCCACTGGTTACTTCTTTAAGATAACCTCCTGTATAAAGTGTCCCTATTTTATTCTCTTTATCCGCATACATTTTTTCTAATAGGTCTAGATCCCCATTAAATCCTACTGATAATTTATATTCCATCTTCAAACCTCCTTATATTTTTAAATTATCTATTATATTGAAAAAATAATCTATTTCTTCTTCAGTATTATAAAATTGCAATGATACCCTTATTCCACCTTTTTCTTTCATACTATTATATAATGGTTGACAACATTGATAGCCAGAAGAAACGCAAATATTAGCAGAATCTGATAAAATTTTTGCAACATAATTTAAATTTAAATCTTTATTTTTTAATTTGAAAGTAAAAATTGGAGCATGTTTTTTTGAAATTGGAAAAATCAACTCAATATTTTTACTTGCTAATATTTTTTTATAAAAATAATCATTTAGTTCTTTATTTCTTTTTGTAATATTATCATAACCATACGATAAGTAATATCTTATTGCACTTGCAAAACCCAAAATATTTTCTATTGCAGGTGTACCTGCCTCGAAACAATATGGAATTTCTTTATATCTAATGTCTTCATTATCAACAATCCTATCTACCATTCCACCGCCATATTTAACTTTTTTGCATTTCAATAATAAATCTTTTTTACCATATATTACGCCCAGTCCACTTGGTCCACACATTTTATGAGCTGACAAGGTCAAAAAATCACAATCAATATCTTTTACATTTATTTTGTAATGTGGAGCAAATTGACAGCAATCCAAATTTACAAGTGCTTTGTATTTATGGACAATTTGACAAATTTCTTTAATTGGTTGTACATTTCCTGTAACATTTGATAAGGCTGTAATACTTACCAATTTAACCTTATTCTCTTTTAATAATTTTTCTAATTCTATTAAGTCTATTGTACCATCGTCATTCAAATTAACAGTTAATATATTTGCATTGTTTAACCAAGGTAGATAGTTTGAATGATGTTCTAATAATGAGCAGATAACCTTAGTTCTTTTATTTATATTCAACATTCTCACAAGTTGATTTATAGAATCAGTGCAATTTGAAGTAAAAATAACTTCTCTAGGTGAACAATTTAACATTGTTGCTACAAGTTCTCTTGTTTCATCTATTTTTAACGAAATATATTCAGAATTAATGTAACTACCTCTATACGCATTTGAAGTATATTTTGTATAAAACTCTGTAATACTTTCTAATACACTATAAGATTTCAAAGAAGTTGAAGAATTATCAAAATAAATAATATTACTTTCTAACATTGGAAAATCTTTTCTTATATCTTGTTTCATATATTATATTCCTCTTTTTAAAATTGAAAATTTTCCTGACATCTCTGGTGATATTTCTTCAACTTTATTAAATGTTATCGAAATATTCAATCCCATGTCTTCAAGTTTATTAGTTATATTTTTCATTTCTGTTTCTGATACTTTAGAGTCATCCAATGTTATATATTTAAAATTACAAATATTTTTATCAATAAAGTAAAATTGATAAAGCAATACTTTACTAGAGACACTACTAATAATATCATCTAGCATTGAAAAGGATATTTTATTGTCAATTAAATCCTTTTCTCTTCCAGCCATTTTACTTACAATTCCATCTTTGTCAAAATTCTTATATTCCTTTGGTGTTGCTTGAACAAGGTCTCCAACTTTATAATTTAAAAGTGGCATATATTCATTTTTATAACTGTCTATTATTATTGAATAAATATTATTACTTTCATCATCATTAATTGGTAAAAGTTTTATATCAATCAAATCTTTACAAATATGCATTTTTCCATTTTCATTTTCAAGAAAAGCATATCCAAATTCAGTAGTTCCATACAAATTTCTAATATCAGTTGTAAAATAATCTGAAATATATTTTCTAAGATTACCTGTAACATATTCATAACTTAATGTGATTATTGTTGGAGTAAAAATTTTAGTCTTAATTTTATATTTTTCTTTCAAATACAAAAATACTGCAAGATAAACTGGATCAGCATCTAAATAATAGGGCTTAAAATAATTTATTTCTTTTATTATTTCTTGAATATTCTCTTTTGTCCAGTCCCAAGGATTAAAAGTATTGTTTACATATAATGTATTTCCAATAGTTCTCTTCTCCATTGACGGTTTTTCTACAAAACACACTAAATTTGAACATTGAGCAGTTGTAAAAATAACCTTATGCAATTTCTCGTCTAAATATTTTTCCAATTTTTTTTCATTTGAATAAGTTCTTTTATATTCGTCTTTCCACCAATTTGGTTTTCTTATTATTTCCATTCTATCAGACGTTGTTCCAGAGGTTGTAGCATATTCATATTCTATACCATCTTTTATTTCAAAATTATGTGGGAAATTAGATACTATATCCTTTTTTGTTAAATACTTGCCAATTTGATTCTTATAAATTGGCAACTTTAAAATTTCTTTTTTATTCATTTTTTGCCTCCTCTATAAATTTTTTTACAACTCTACCATACGCTTCATAATTATTTAAGCATTTTTCTATATGCCCTTGGAATGCCATCATAAATATATCGTCAGAACTTTCTATAGCTTCTACTATGCCATCAGAGGCTGTAGCTGATATAACTAAAGATTTACCTAATTTATCTATTGCTTGATGATGTACTGATGAAACAGTATAACTAGTTTTAGATATTAACTTTTTCAGTTTTGTATTATTAATAATTCTTATATCGTGATAATTAACCCAGCCATCCATTCCAATCTTATGCTCTACTTTATCTTCTTCAATGTTCTTTAATGTCCCTCCTTCAGCTACATTTATTATTTGCAATCCTCTACAAATTCCAAGTATTGGTTTTTTGCTTTGTTTAAAATATTTATATATTTCAATTTCAAAATTATCTCTTGGATTTTCACTCTTTTTTCCTGAATAACATCTATCAGAAACATCTTCTCCTCCAATTAATAATAAAGCATCCATTTTGTCTATAAATGATTTTAATGAAACAAAATTATTGGTATTTGGAATGATAATTGGTACACCTCCATACTTATATATCATATTTAGGTAATCATCATTCACATCTTGAACAGGCTTTTTATATGTTCCTTTTTCTATTAATTCATTGCTCGAAACAATTCCTACTATTGGTTGACTCATCGTTGCCCTCCAATCCCATTATACTTCTTCAATACTTTACAATAAGACTTATCAAGTGATTTATATTCATCATCAATCATTATTTTACCATCTATCACTCTACCGATTTCATTTCCCCTATCAATATCAAAAACACATTGATAAACATTTAAATCAGGAGTTATAACAGCCATATTATTACAAGCTAAACATTCAAATTTTTTTGAATTTCCATGTTTAGGACCAAATGTTCCACAACGTTCAATTTTTAAATCTTCTTTATCATATAATGAGCGACAATAGTCTATTTCAGATAAAACTTCATCTATTTGTTCTTGGCTTAATACTTTTGTAAAATCATTTTTCTGTGCATTTCCTTGATAAATGTAATTTGTAAATTTAATTGTTTTAGCTCCCAATTCATAAGCTTTACTACACATTGTTGAAATCATTTTATAATTATCACTTGATAATGTTGTCATTAGTTTTACTTGAAACCCATTTTCTACAAGATTTTCAATTAAACCATCTAACATTGAGCTTTTGACAGCAGATATATCATCTTGAATTCCAAAGTGATATGACAAGGCAATTTCATTTATTACGTTTTCTTTTAAAATATCATACAAATCTGGATTTCTAATTAATTCTAATCCATTAGTTAAAATTCTATTTTGAGAGTTTTCTTTATATAATTCATAATATTCTGGAAAAAGAATCGGTTCTGTTCCGTTCAAAATAATAAAATACTTATCTTTTATTTTATCAAATATTTTTTTCAATTCTTCTGGCGAGAAATTACCGTTATATTTAATATAACAATGCTTGCAATTAATGTTACATTTTGAGCATAACATGATAATCACATTTTTACCTTGATACTCATACATTCCAATCACCTCTCTAACTATCATTATAACATTTGAACTTTTATTTTTTTATGTTTGACATCTTTTTTTACAACTATTTTTTATTGAATTCTTTTATTTTTCTTTTTGCTAAACTTGTTTGTGCTTTGTCTATCCAATCTTCTCTTGGACCGTAAGATAATTCATCAGTAACAATCCTAACTCTATCTTTATTTTTTAATACATAATCTATTGGTACGAATTCGTCATTTACGAATACGCCTACCATGGTATTTCCTATATCTGTGTGGATTTTATATGCAAAATCTATTGGCGTTGCTCCTTTTGGAAGTTCTATGATATCTCCTTTTGTTGTATATACGTATACTCTGTCTGCAAATAATTCAGTCTTTACTTGATTTACAAATTGTTGATTATCTCCAAACATAGAATTAATCTCTGTTAGTAATTTAAAAAACTGAAATTTTTGTTTTAGATCTTCTTGCATTACATCTCTTGCTGCTCCCTTTTGCTCATCCCAATATGCAGTTAATCCAAATGATGCCACTTTATCCATATCAAAAGTTCTTATTTGAGTTTGAACCAATCTATCATCTGGTCCAAAAACTGTTGTATGCAAACTTTGATACATATTCGTTTTCGGATTACAAATATAATCTTTAAACTTATCATTTATTGGATGATATTCTTGATGAATCATTCCCAATGTATAATAACAATTCGCCACTTCATCTACCATTATTTTAAGTGCTAACAAATCATGTATATCAGATAACTTATGACCTTCACTTAATCTTTTATATATACCATAAATGTTTTTTGTTCTTATCTTTATTTCATTTGGTATATTTCTATCATTTAATAATGTTTCTATCTTATATAACATTTCTTTTAAACAATCTTCACTTGATTCTTCAATTTTTAATTTTCTTTCTTCTATAGTTTTATACATATCAGGCTTCAAATATTGTAATGATAGATCTTCTAATTCTGATTTTATTCTATAAGCACCTATATAGTAAGCAAGAGGAACAAATATTTCCATAGTTTCAAGTGCATTTTCTTTTTGTTTAAACTCTGATTTAAATCCCAATGTCCTCATGTTATGAAGTCTATCAGCAAGTTTAATTATAATTATTCTAACGTCCTCAGTTATTCCTGTTATTATTTTTCTTGTATTTGCATAATTTTGTGCTTGCTTAGAAGAAAAGTTCATTTTAGCTAATTTTGTAACTCCATCCACTAAATTAGCAACATTTTGATTAAAATCATGAGATATGTCTTCTTTAGTTATATTAGTATCTTCTAATGTATCATGCAAAAGACCAGCACATATAGTATCCTTGTCAGCGTGCATATCTGCTAAGATATAAGCAACATTTAATGGATGACTTATATAAGGTTCTCCACTTTGCCTCATTTGACCTTGATGTAATGTGTCAGCATATTCATAAGCTCTTTTTACAATTTCTACTTCTTCTGGATTATACTCTTCCAACTTATCTAACAAATCTTGTAACGTAATATTATTCATCAAAAACACCTCCAACATAACAAAAAAAATGGCGGCTAAAAAAAATATTCTTTTTTAGTCACCATTTATACAAATAATATTTAAAGGAGTGCATAATGATACCTTGCAGCAGTTGCCACAAGCAAAACAGCAGAAGACATCTATTAAGAAAAGTTTTATAATATTTAACGCATTACAGCAACATTTCATAATCATAACACACATCACTCCTCCAACGATTTGAGTAATATTTTATTACTTTTAAAAAAATAAGTCAATAGATTGAACAAAAAAAAAACGATTTGTTGTGTTTTTTTAAAATGTTACTATATTTGAAGAATATGATAGAAAAAAATAGCTTTAAGCATTATGCTAAGCTATCCTATTTGTTTTTTTATCCTTTTATTAATATTACTTTACTCATCTCTTTTTCTGGGTATCAATAATAAAGACGGTTCCATGTTTAAACCATTTGCTATCTTTTCAACAGTTTCTAATGTAGCCTTTCTTCCAGTTCGTTCTATCTTGCCAACATAATTGGTACTTAATCCAGATAGTTTTGCTAAAGATTCTTGAGTCAAGTTTAATTGTTTTCTGTAATATTTAATATTTTCCTTAAAGACATCTTTTAAATTCATTATATATCTAACCTCAATTTGTTCTACACCATAAAACACTATATCACAATAACTATTAAATGTAACATATTATTTATAAATTTAATCCCATTACTCATATTGATTGAAATATTATCATATTCCTCTTTTGATAAAATTTTTTCAGCTAAATTATCTTCATAAATTTTTATATTACTATTTTTATTATGATATGCTCTTGCAAAACAACAAACAAGAGCTGTCATATTTTTTTCTTCCATTTTAAATTCACTCCTTTTTTTATATAAATATATAGTTGCAACTATATATTTAATATATCATTTTAGTATAAATTACAAGTCTTGAATTTTTTTGTAATTTTGTGGTATAGTAATTATAATAAAAAAGAGAGTAAATACCAATGTTATTAACTTAAGAGATAGAATTTTAAAATCCTATCTTTTTTGATAGAATAAAATAAAGAGTAAAAGAGGTAAAGATGAAGTATTCATATAAAAATA
>ENA-OPDZ01000199-OPDZ01000199.1-human-gut-metagenome-genome-assembly--contig:-NODE-199-length-19440-cov-4.290173_pt1 | contig 19440 bp, 24 predicted proteins | sample MGYA00241628_ERZ501519 | MGnify/ENA primary metagenome ERZ501519 (study PRJEB25962, sample SAMEA2042384) | human gut metagenome | biome: human gut; feature: human-associated habitat; material: faeces...
CAGATGGGGGGGGCGCTGGCCTATATCCAGGAACACGGCCTGACGGATTATGCGGAGCTTGCCGATAGGGCGGCCAAGGCCACGGACAGCTTTCACACGCTGGAATGGCAGGTTAAGAACATCGACGCTGACTTGCAGCGAAACAGCGAGATCATGGGCGCGGTGGTGAATTATGCCAAGACCCGGATCGTGTTCGAGGGCTACAAGGCGTCACGGTACAGCAAGAAATATCTTGCGGAGCATGAGGCCGACATCCAAACACACCGGGAGGCGCGGGCCGCCTTTTCGCGGCTGCTGGCCGGCGGAAAGCTGCCAAGCATGGACGCTCTCAAAGCGGAGCGTAAAAAGCTGACGACAGAGCGCCGGGATACTCTGCAACAGTACAAGGAGGCCAAGGCGGATATGCGGGAAATCGTGACGATCAAGGCCAACATTGACCGTCTGCTGGCCGTAACCGGCGACAGCCGGAATAAGGAAATGGAGCGATAGCGACATGACGCAACCGAAAGACGCGAAGCGGCTGACTTCGGGCCAAGTTGGCCCGAAGTGCCGGGTTTGGGGAGACTCCCCAACAAGCATTTTTCCGGCCCTCCGGGGCCGGAAAAAAGCAAGTGTCAATACACTTGCCCTGCTTGCCGTTTAGCAAAACCCCCAATCTGCACGAAAAACGGAGGCCGCGCTTTTCTCACACGTCCTCCGCTTCTTTGGCCTCTTTGACTGTCCGTATCAGGTTTTCCACAAGATGCAGGTCTTTTGCGTCCATGGAACTAAGCATGACATTGATTCGCTTTTTGCAAGCGTCATCTGTGCCCATGTTTAGATAGAAAAATTCGTCAACCGATATATCGAACATCGTCACCAACTGATAGAAAACATTGAGGCTCGGATGCTGGCCGTCGTTTTCATGGTACATGACGGTGCGCGGGTCACGGTCAATAATATAGGCCAACTGTTCTTGGGTCAATCCCTGCCTTTCCCGTGCGCGCTTGATAGCCGTCCCAATGTCGTGAAAATCAAATTTGCGGTCATCGCGTTCATACTTCATATCATCACCACCTTATGTAATTTTATATTTCAGGTGGCCCGATTTGAACGGTATTATATTTCATGTTAGAGACTGTTTAATTTCACTCTTCCAATCAATTTATAGGATGTTTACATTTTTCCCGCACATTGTTTGTCCATCTGGTGCTATTGACATCTTGCGGAAAAGACTGTACAATATCATTTAGAAAAAATTCTAAATGAAGTATGCAGGTGATACCGTGAGTCTGCCAAGTGTGTTTAAGGCGTTGAGCGACCCTGTTCGACGGGATATATTACTGTTACTAAAGCAGCGGCGTAAAATGTCCGCTGGAGAAATTGTTGCAGAATTTGAATTGTCAAACGCTACGATTTCTTACCATCTTTCTATCTTGAAAAAGGCTGATTTGGTTTTTGAAACACGATACCAAAAATATATATACTATGAAATAAATACTTCTGTGTTCGAGGACGCTATGATGTGGCTCATGCAGTTTCGGGGGAGTAACGATGAAGATGAATAGGAACGCAAGAATAACACTGATAATGACAACCGCAGTCTGTTTAGCTATCTTAGCTACCGCTGCGATTATCAACACTATTCATGGGAATGAAAACCAAGCCCTTGTTATTCAATGCATAATCTTTGCGGTTTATAACATTGCACTGAACTTTGCGTTGAACAACATCCGCATAGTGAAACAAAATGCAGCAAGAAAATTGATGCTTATCGGTAAATGGAGTATGCCCCTCGCAAGTGTCGTGTGCCTTATCCTGCAAGCTGACTCTTTTCTTCCTGTTCAGATTAACACGGAGACTTTTACCTGCTTTTTTGTAGGGATCATTTTGATTATTGTCGGCAACTACTTTCCCAAAAATCATATTAACTACTTTGTTGGATTAAAGTTTCCATGGCTCTTTAAGGACGAAGAAGGATGGTACAAAACCCATAAACTTGGCAGTTATACGTGGATAATTGCCGGACTGGTACTGCTTGTTCATCCTCTACATCATATTACAAAAGTAACCACTCCGCTGGTCATCATATTGGCGGTTGCTGTTCCGTTGGTATACTCGTTGGCTCTGTACATTCAAAGACAAAAAAGGGTATAAGGAGGTAATGAACCATGAAATCTACGACAAAACACATCATCCTAAGCACACTTTTGTGCATACTTACGCTTGCGGTGTTCCTTGGCTTTTATTCTAAACTTCCGCAATCAGTCCCCGTTCATTTCGATAGCGCCGGAAACCCTAATTCATTTTGGCCCCGAAATGCGCTTGTATTTGGCGGCCCGGCTGCTTTCAGCGTGATTAACCTGATCGTGGCTTTTCGGCTAAAGGCTCAGGAAGGAAAATCCTTTTTGTACTACATTACGCCTGTGCTTGCCTTTGTTATCACAGGTATGCTTATCTACATGGGGATGAAATGAAAATTGAATGCGGAGTGGTTATTTTTTTGATTTTCATTTCGATTATTTTCTAAATGATAGCAGGTGGTTTTTATGCTTGAAATCAAAAACTTTTCAAAGAAATATGGGGATAAAGAGGCTGTCAGCCATTTGAGCTTTGTCGTGAATGATGGCGACATCATGGGGTTTGTCGGAAAAAACGGGGCAGGAAAGACTACTACACTAAAAGCGTGTATGGGGATTATCACGATTACCGAGGGAGATATTCTTTTGGACGGCATCTCGGTTGTCAAAGAGCCAATAGTTTGTAAAAGAAAGATGGCGTATGTTCCAGATACCCCGCGATTAGAGGAATATATGACAGGGATGCAATATCTTAATTTCGCTTGCGACATATATCAGATTTCGGCAAAAGAGAGAAAGCAAAACATAGAGCGGCTAATTCATGCCTTTCAAATGGAGCCGCATATTTCTGGCTTGATTTCATCGTATTCACATGGCATGAAGCAAAAAGTGGCTTTAATTGCGGCCTTTTCTCACAATCCCAAACTACTCGTCTTGGATGAGCCTTTCGTTGGATTAGACCCGGAAGCCTTTATTGCTCTGAAAGAGCAAATGAAAATGCTCTGCCGGAAAGGAAGCTCTATACTGTTTTCAAGTCATATTCTCGATGTAGTTGAAAAACTGTGCAATATAATCTCTATCATAAAGGATGGAAGGCTTTTATACTCCGGTTTAACAGAAGAACTTATCGGCGTTGAGGGTTTGGAAGATGCATTTATGGAGCTGAACAGCAATGAAAGTTTTGATCCGTCTATTGAAAAATGACCTTGCTCGGATTTTTAGAATAAACCAAATGCGCTATGGCGATCCCTCGCAGCGTAGCAAGGTTATTTCTTTGTATATTCTGTTTTTCGCTGTTGTGATCGGGATAATCATTTACTGGGTGAACTCTCTACACACAATGTTCTCTTACTCATGGACACGTGAAGAAGTAATTGTATACTTTGTAGGGCCAATGCTGAAAGTCTGTATTATCCTCGATCTTTTCACGGGCGTTTTTTGGGGCAGCGGACTTCTTTTGTCAGACAAAAATGTTGAAGCGAAGCTCGCGTTGCCTATTCCAATGCTTTTCATTTCACTTTCAAAGCTCTGTACTCTCTATATTCTCCAACTGCTTCTTAACGGCTTCTTGCTGTTCCCGATGGTGCATTTGTACCGTATAGTAGCTGAGACATCACTTTTGTATTATTGCATGATGGCTGTTGCCATTCTGCTTCTGCCGATCATTCCAAGCCTTTTGGGTACAATTATAGGTACAGGCATCTACTACATTATGCACAAGCCCTCCATTCTGCTGGCCCGATTGAAAACAGTTGCGGCTGTGATTATTCTATTTACGTATTTGACGTATATCTTTTTACATTTTTCCGCTGCCCCAGAAGATTCAACGACCACGCTGTTTTCCCTGTTCTCAGGGGAAGGGCCACTCGATAAAGCAATACAATCCATTGTGAGCTTACAAGGTTTTGCCTTTGTATTGTATCTTTCGGGAGTTTTGCTTTTAGGGTACTTAATGGCTTGTCTTATTGGCCGCATATTTCGGCATTGGTACTGTGATCTCTCGCACGATACAAAATCCGTCTCTCTGCAAGGCGCTTATTCTTTTGCACAAAAAGGCATAATCGGTGCCCTGATTGCACGGGAACGGCATCGGTATTTTTCAATTCCTGTCTATGTCATCAATACCGCTCTCGGCTATATGATGGCGGCAATTTTTGTTATTTTTGCCGTTGTAATAAAGGAAGATGTCGCTGCACAGATTTATCAATTTGGCGGACTATTTCAAATCCCTTATTCATCCGGTGAAATGCTGTATGTCTATGCTCTCGCAATTATGGTATCTCTCTCCTGCACGACATTCCCAAGCATTTCTATTGAAGGGAAAAACATGGAGCTTATAAAATCCATGCCTATAAGTATTTTTGAATTTATAAAGGCAAAGCTCTTGTTCCATCTTTCACTGTCTATTCCTGTAACTCTCGTCCTCAATACGGTTTTGGCATTTGGTTTACACCTTCAATGGGCAGCTATCCTTTCTGGATACTTGCTACCACTTGTTTTTTCCGCGTTTATCGGGGTGGCAGGGTGTATTGCGAACTTACTATTTCCCAGTTTTGATTGGGAAAACGCTACATATATTGTTAAGCGCAGTATACCTGCAATTCTAAATGCACTGATGAGCATGGCTTTGTCTTGCGGTGGATTTTATATTCTTATAAAGCATTTTCCCAAACATCTTTTCGTCGGGAATGTCATTGTTTGCATTATTGTAACGATCCTAACAACAGCAGCCGTTTCCTGGCTAAAAGTAAAGGGCGAGATCCTTTATCGCAAGTTGTAAGAAAAGCAAGTAGAGGGGGTGCAGATTGACTATAAACTGGATGTATTGTCCTCTCTGTGGGAGCAAAACCAGGGTTAGAATACGGGAAGATACTGAATTGAAGAATTTCCCTCTGTATTGCCCGAAATGCCGGAACGAAAGCTATTAAAAATCCAAGAGAAAGGTTTTTGGCTGGTCTTTTGGATTTTGTTTGCCGCGATTTTTGTTCAAGCATTGATTGGCATGACCCTGAAAGAAATTGCGGGCGAGATTGTTGTTTTGGTGGTTGCAAGCATCTATATTGCTACGGCATCCCTTAAAAATGGGTTGTGGACAAGAGATACACAGCCAACAATAAAGAGCAATTTAGCTACAAGTATTATTCCTGCACTAATTCTTGGAGTGTTTTGGACAATACGCTCCATGGTTATATTGGATAAACCCATTTCAGAAAGCTCCGTTCAGATTGTTATTCTGGTACTTTCTGCCTATGTAGTCTGTTTTTTGATGCTTGAAATTCTGCGACGAGTATATAAACATCAGCGTGAGAAACTGGATGATGTTGAGGAAGAAGGGAAGGGATGATTATGTACTGTGAAAAATGCAAAAAGTTGATTTCACAATCTATTTGTCCGATATGTGGAAACAAGAACATACGAATTCCAGAAGAACGGGATATTTGCTTTCTTGTTGAAAAGGATCACATTTGGAGTGGTATGTTGGAGGATGTCTTGAAACAAAACAACATCCCGGTGTTTGTTCAGAGCAATATCGGAGCAGGAATGGCAATAAAAGCCGGGGCATTGTTTGAGCGCATACGGTTTTATGTGCCATTTTTGTATTTGGAAGCAGCGAATACTATTGTTAACGAGTTGTTTTCTGCTGATGAGTATGCTGAAAATAAAGGATAGAAGTTTGAGACAAATTGTCACAAACTGATTAAGCATAGCGCAACTTGTCAGGTGCTTTATTAGGGGGTACAGAAACATGAAGTTGATTTGGAAAGGCAAAATGACCACGGATAACCTTTTCATTCCCGATAATATACCGGATAATGCAAAAATGCTTTCAAGTGAAAAATACGCATGGCTTGCATATCTTTTGGTTGTGCCGATTTTAGCGATTGCTTATGCCGGAATAGTGATCCGAAGGCCGTATGTCGTAGGTATTGCCTTTAATAAAATTGCATTTTTCATTGGTGTAGGATTGTCGATTGTTTTTCTTGTTGTGCATGAATTGATCCACGCATTATGCTGTCCCAGAGACACTACGGTTTTTGTTTATCTTACTTCTGCTGGGATTGGTTGTGTGCCGGCGTGCGGTTTGAAGAAAAACCGCTATCTTCTGGTTGCCTTAATGCCAACGATTGTGTTAGGCGTTTTTCCTTTTATTATATGGATATGCTTTCCCGGCATGGATGTCATAATAAGCTCTATTTTGTTTGCGTTTTCCATTGGCAGTCTATCAATGTGTGTCGGCGATATTTATAATGCCTTTCTTGTCGCCATTAAAATGAATAGGCACTCCGTTCTTGTTACTTCAAAAACGAACATCTATTACTATAACGAAGAACCATAGAGATAGTTTGTCCGAATGACCACTAACACAAGGGAGGGAGGAATACTTGAATAAATCCATTCTGATAATCAACGCAAATATGGCCGCAGCGCAAACCATCAAGCATAATTTGACCTCCCCCAATACGGAGATTGTCTGCGTGTCCTCTATGCACGATGCTTTGCAGACCTTTATCAATACTGAGTTCTGCTTGATTATTCTGGATGCTGGCATTTCTGCCGAGGATGATCACAAGCTGCTGAAGGCCATGCGGAAGGCCCGGACAACGCCTATTCTGATTCTGTCCTCTCAATCCTGCCATGTGGAACGGTTAAAGGTGTTCCAAGCCGGAGCACACGCCTATATCGGGGAGCCGTATTCGCTGGAGGAATGTCTTGCCCAGGCACAATCCCTTATGGAGTTATACTGCGCACTGAAACCCCAGCGGGAGTTCTGTTACACGCTGGCCTTTGGCAAAGACCTTGTGATTGATCCACAGACCCGGCAGGTGCTACTCAACGGGCGCAATCTCCAATTCACCCGCAAGGAGTTCGATCTGCTGTTCTGCCTTGCAAGCAACCCCGGACAGGTATTCAGCCGGGAGCAGCTCTATGAACAGGTATGGGATGAACACGCGGCTTACAATGTGGATGGCGTTGTAAAATCACAAATCCGCTTGTTGCGGCAAAAGCTGTCGGCTACGGGCAGAGAGTACATAAAGAATGTTTGGGGCGTTGGCTACCGATTTCATAATGAGCCGGATGACGAGTGAAAACCGTCATCCGGTTTTCCCCTTTTTTCCCCATTACTCACCCTAAGATTTCCCTTTTTCTTAATATGCTGTTACGCACAGCCGTATGTGAATACGGCCAGTTCTGCCATGCCGCAAAGGAGCTGTCCAGAATTGAAAGGTGCGTAATCGCTTTTGAATAGCAGACCCTATGCGGCGGCATATAGGAGGATGCCGCCTTGCTCGTCTTTGGCTTTTTACACAGTACCCATGATTTGCACCAGCTAAAAAAAGCGTAGCCCCGCCGTCGGAGTATTCCGGCCTTGAAAGTGAAATTAAACATCATGTAATAAGATATTTATTTGCTTGCGTCCGTATAGCGCCATGCTATGCGGGCGTTTTTATACGCCCCTGCTTCTGGTCACGGTGGCCAGAGGCTCCAAGGTGCCGGGGGCCGCCTGTTCTCCATTTCAATCCGCACTCACCAACCACCTTTTGAAATGGAGGACAATTATGACGACTATCAACCTGAAACGGTATTACCCCTATATGACCGAAAATGTGATGCTGGAAGTTTCGGACGAGATTGCCGCCACCCTCTCTATGGGAGGCCGCCTGTGCGACAGCTACAAGCGACAGAAGCGCAGAAATGGCGAGTGCTCGCTGGACACCGATCCCGGCTTTGAGGCCGATGTGCTCCGCCAGCCCATGACCCCGGACGAGTACATTGAGGCACGGGAAACCACTTTTGCCCTTTATGACGCGCTGACCCAGCTCCCGCCCACGCAGGCCCGGCGTGTGTACCAGCACTATCTTCTCGGCATGAGCAAGGCCGAGATCGCGGCAGCCGAGGGCGTTGGCCGGAGCCGCATCTGCTGCTCCATTGAGCGCGGGCTGGCCGCTATGAAAAATATTTTGAAAAAATCTCTGTAAGAGGGAGTACATTTGCCCCCGAAACCTCCTGATAGGTGAGAGGAGTTTTCTTCCTCGCCTTGAAAACTGAATAGACAGTATTCCCGATACAAAATCCGCGTGATAGCGACGTAAGGTGCGCCGCCACGACAGCCAGCTCAGGAGGTGATGGACAAGCTGGCCGAGCGATCAACGCAGCCTTTGACCCAGTACTGGCAAACCGGGCGCGAGGACAGCGCGGAGGATAATGAAACTTGCTCACGCCCTCCCACAGACTTGAGGGGGAGTCCCTGCGGTATGCGCCAGCCCTCCACGGGCAGCGGTGCTGTGGGGCTATGCAGCCGAAGCCATCGGCGGTCTGGAATACTCCCCGTGCCGGGGATGCGTGGCAAATACGGCACACAACAATCATACAAGGAGCCGTCAAACCGGGTCTTTCTGTCTTATGACAGCCCAAACCATTCCGGCGCGGCGGCTCCCTCTTTTGTGGATTGAAACGGAAAACAACTGTCCCGCTGCTTCTGGTCATCGTGGCCAGAGGTGGGGCAAGGTCAAAGGACGGCGCTTTTGTGCCGTCCTTTCACGTTTCCCCACGGACAATGGGAAACCATCAAATTTATTCACACCGCTAATTTTTATAGGAGGTTTTCAGATGACGGAGGCAAGAGTCGGCTATCACAAGGAAGTCAAAACCGCGTCTTTTCAGGGCAAATCCATCACCGTGGAAAATCTGACCCCGATGCTCTCTCCCCGAGCACGGGATAAGCGCAAGCGTGAGATTGAAAGCTGTCTGTATGAGGTCTTTGTGAAGTATGCGCCGGGACGGGCGCAGATGCACTAATGCGGGACATCCTTGAGATGCGGGGCTGCCAGAGGTATAATATAGGTGTAAGGTTTGGTAGCTCCTACACGGAAAGGAGCACCAAATGATTATTCGTGAAGATGCCATTTATGGCAGACAGTCCGTTGACCGCAAGGACAGTATCAGCATTGAAAGCCAGATTGAGTTCTGCAAGTATGAATTGAGAGGAGGCAATTTCCGTAAGTACACCGACAAGGGCTATTCCGGCAAGAATACCGACAGGCCCAAGTTCCAAGAAATGATGGCCGATATTCGCCGGGGCCTGATCAAGCGCGTAGTGGTCTACAAGCTGGATCGTATCAGCCGTTCCATTCTGGACTTCGCAACCATGATGGAAACTTTTCAGGAATACAATGTCGAGTTCGTATCTTCCACGGAGAAGTTTGACACGTCCACCCCGATGGGGCGGGCCATGCTGAATATCTGCATTGTGTTCGCCCAGCTTGAACGTGAAACCATCCAGAAGCGCGTGACCGATGCCTACTATTCCCGCTGCCAGCACGGTTTTCACATGAGCGGCGCGGCCCCCTACGGCTTCCAACTGGAGCCGACCACCATTGAGGGCATCCGCACAAAAATGATGAAGCCTGACCCGGAAACGGCAGATATTGCAAAGCTGATGTTTGAAATGTACTCTCAGCCCGCAACCTCTTTCGGGGACATCGCCCGTTACTTTGCCGACGAGGGCATCCTGATCTACGGCAAGGAAATGACACGGGGCTTTATCTCCCAGCTTTTGAGAAATCCCATTTACGCGCAGGCCGACCTCGATATGTACGAGTTCTTCAAAAGTCAGGGGACGGTGGTAGTCAATGAAGCGACAGATTTTGCCGGAACAAACGGCTGCTATCTCTATCAGGGCCGGGATGTGCAGGAAAGAAAAAACAAGCACCTGAAAGATCAGATACTTGTTCTTGCTCCCAGCGAGGGGCTGGTATCGTCTGATACATGGCTGCGCTGCCGGAAGAAGCTCATGGCGAACAAGACGTTCCAAGGCGGGCGAAAGGCAAAGAACACATGGCTTGCCGGAAAGGTCAAGTGTGGCCGCTGCGGATACGCGCTTATGAGCGTCGGCAATCCGACAGGCGTTCAGTATCTCCGCTGCTCCAAGCGGGCCGACAGTAAAAGCTGTGACGGCTGCGGGACGCTCCGTACACGGGAATTTGAAAGGTTCCTGTACGGCGAAATGGTCAAGAAGCTGTCCGAGTTCCAGACGCTGACGGCAAAGCGGGAAACGGTCAATCCCAAATTGACCGCGCTGAACATGGAGCTTGCCCGCGTGGAGGAGGAGATTGAAAAACTGCTGAATACTCTGACCGGGGCTAATGCTGTGCTGCTGTCCTATGCCAACAGCAAAATCGAGGAGCTGGACACACACCGCCAAGCCTTGACAAAAGAGATCGCGGCGCTGTCGGCGGAAATCATGTCCCCGGAGCAGATCGAGCGGCTGTCGGTCTACCTCAACCAATGGGAAGAAATTGACTTTGAGGACAGGCGGCAGGTTGCCGACGGCCTGATCTCACAGATCCGCGCAACCGACGAACACGTTTCGATTGAGTGGAAAATTTGACTTTTACTTATCCATCGCACACGACAAAGGGCTGTGTGCCCTTGTCAAGCGATGTAAGCAAAACATCAAATTCATGCTTAATCGCGGCTTCTTTTAGGTCTTGGATTGCGTCGCGGTTATTTGCAGAAACCTTAAACCCCGACACGCCCTTTTCCTCAAACTCTCGCGTTATGACCCATCCCTGCTGTTCGGCGAACTCTTTGCAGGCCAATCGCTGCATGGGTATATCATTCTTCTCCTTATCCACTTGCTTCTTGGTGGACACCCTGTATAACGTATGTATTCTTTTCATGTGTTTTCCTTTCATGCTTTACACAGGATTGCACTGATTGAGTATGCGGTTGTCAATGTGCGGGTGCAGATCACTTCTGCATCCCTATGGTAATTTAAGAGATTTAGATTTGCAAAGGTGCGGACGTTAGTTATGCTGTACTACTTATTCATATTGATGCAAAACGCATTGCAGTTTATCTTCTTGTACCGCTGAAAGAATGCCCATGATTGTTTCCTTCAAATTGTTTGAGGGCACATCACTAAACACAACATTTACTTTGCAAGCGTGTATGGATTTCGAGATAAAGGGTTTGTTTTTCACCTTGTTTTCCGCCAGTTTCATAAGCATCCTCCTCCTTTGTTATGTAATTGCCCCGCCTTATGCGGCAGGGCATAAACTGTTACTGTTGCTTTTTCTTGACGAAGTAGTCATAGCCGTCGGGGATTCCATCCGGTTTGTTGCAGATGGAACAGGCTTCATGCTCGATTTGGAACGGATCGGCGCGAAGCACGATGTATTCGCCGGATTCGCGCAGTTTGGCGGCGCAGGCGGGACAAAGCACCTGTATGTCCTTTTCGGTGAACATACGCTTTATCACATCATTGCTGACGCTTGCACTGATGGCCTTGTCGATTGCTTTAATCTGATTCTTATCGAGCATACCGATGGGCTTACCAAGGCGGCGCTTGTCGATGGTGCGAATCTGCTCCATGAGGACGATTGAATCCATGTGTAGGCCGCAGGATGTGCCAACCGCAACATGGGTCGGCTGCGAGGGCTTGTCCAGCTTGCTTGTGATAGATGCGACGATTACCGTTGGGCTTTGGGCGTTACCCACATCGTTCTGAATGACCAGAACGGGACGGATGCCGCTCTGCTCCGAGTGAATGCCTGTTCGCATATCAACGAGGTAGATTTCACCGCGTAATACTTCTTTTTCCATTTTAAGTACCTCCTGTGTTTGATGTAATGACCGAGTGGGATACACCGCCCGGTCTGTCAAACGCCTCTATTTGTTCTCAACGCCCCGAGGCAAGGGAGGTCATTTACAAGCTGACAGCGAATCAGCAGCTCGGGCATTTCAGCCCCTCCGAGGTTCTCTCCGAGCCGCCCCCAATGCTTGCGACGGTTTTTTCACGCTCGAGCTATGGCTGGGCGGGAGTGTTATATCCCTAATCCGGTCATGGCCATATCGGGTGCTGCCCGATAGTGAAAACCGCCGTTTATCGCTCGCCTTCTATGGAGGGGTCTTGGCGCGGCTGCTCTCGCGGCTCTTGGGTTTGGGAACGTGTTAATGACCTGTTTATTCGGTTGTGCTGAGGGGATTTATTCCTTAAAACGGTTCTTTTTTGTTCTTTCGAGAATAACCCCCTCACTTAATAGCCGGCGAGAAGCCTCAAAACTACACGTCATTCGGAAAAATCTTTTAAGATTTTTCTGATGCGCGCTATTTTGTTCTGAACTGCTTGAAAACTGCTGTGCAGGATAGCGGCAATATCGTTTTGCTGATAGCCTTCCATCATCAATGTGATGATTTCTATGTAGCTTGGTTTCATGGCAATAATCGCCTTATACAACTCAGGATCGTCGATCTCATCGATCCATGAGTAGCGATTCCCATACTTAACAAGCGGCGCGTCTGCCGGAAGCTCATCCATATCCATATAGCGGGTATCTCCCGTACGCTCGTCAGTCGTCATCATGTCAGAAAGGCCAACTGCGTGTTCCTTGTCGCGGCGATACTGGCGGAATACGCCAAGGTCATACTCGCACATGGCGTGTATATCCGCTTCACTCATACCCGCTTTAAGACATTTTTCCATAAAGTGCCTCTGCTCCCTGTTAAACATCTTGCGTTCAAATCCATGGTTAAAACCCATTTTGTAACCTCCGATTTTTTGTTTGAAGTGCGGTGTTCCAACAAAAATCGGAGAGTTACGGGTACTGTCCTATGGCTTGCTGCCATACGTCTGTATACATGAAAAATCCCTTTCCGCTTTTTAAGCAGAAAGGGATGGCAATGCCACCGGGCAAAGAATAAAGCCCGACAAATAGCTTAAAAAGCTAACTTGTCAGGCTCGTAGTATCTCGTACCGCCGCAGTAGTGCGCCGTTGCCGGATTTTGGCTCTGTACTAAGTTTGATTCAGTTTTGCGTGAGCGCCTATTTTGCTATGGCAACAATGCTCTTGCATCTCTCACACTTTATTGTCAATTCCGCTTTATCGGCTGGATGCGCCTGATCCACTGTATAAGCCACTGGCTTTTTTACCGATACTCTTGTCTGTATCAGCCGCTTGTTGCAGTTGGGGCAGTTTATGTAAACAAAGCTCCTGCCCAGCGGGTCTGCGGCTCCGCCGCCAGCGCTCCTAATACAGCGGATAGTCCTTCTCGTTGCTTCCAATGTGATCGCCTCCGTTATTCCATCACACCAACCGCTTGCGCCTGCGATACGGCACATCTGCGCTTGATGCCCCCATATTTCTTATCATATTCCATGATCTGTGCATCATCCTCAAACAGAGGGATGAAACTCAATCCGTGTGCGCTTGGCATAGCTATATACTTCTGCCCGTCCGAATCCACATAAGCGTCGAGAAACAAGTCGGCATCAGTTACACGGGTCAGCAGAACAGGTCTGTGTTGCTCAAAATAAATTATCTTGCTCATCGTTTTCCTCCTTAAACGTACATGGCAGCGGGCATTGTAAGCTGCTCATGCGATTTATCCTTTTGTACCTTCAGCCCGTTCATGGAAGATGCGAGCCTTATCGCATCCCGTCCGAAACGACGCTGTATGTCCTCAATGGCGATTTCCAAGTTATCGTTACGTTTACGCTTCTCATGCTCGCCAAACAAATCCAACTGCTGCGGCATACTCGCGCTGATGAGATCAACTGCCCGAATTGTTACTGCCCGAATGGGATATTGCCATGTGTAGCGAAGCCGGAACAGATCCATCGCACAGTTCACCATCTCCCTCCAGCTCTGCGTTGGATACGGCAGTTTGCATTGAAATTGACGGTAATTGAGATTGCAGTCCCGAATGTAAAGCTGCACCCGCGTAGCTATCAGCTCCGCTTGCCGTAAACGGCGAGACACCCCTTGTGCAAGCTCAAACAGGACTTGCAGGACTTCGTTGCTGTTTTCGAGATCGGCAGTACAGGTAATACCGTGTCCCACACTTTTTGCCACCGGCTCGTAATCAAATGGTCGCACCCGTGAGTCGTCTACTCCGTTGGCAAACTCCCACAGCTTGATGCCATTGATGCCAAGCCATGATTTTAAGAGCATCTTATCGCATTGTGCTATGCCTCCAATGGTTTCGATTCCGTGTTTGTGCAGCTTCTCCGTTGTTGCTCTGCCAACATATAACAAATCGGATGCTGGCAGCGCCCATATCTGTTTTCGGTAGCTTTCCGGTGTAATGCAGGTTATGGCGTCCGGCTTTTTTAAGTCGCTTCCCAACTTGGCAAATATTTTTGTGAAAGACACACCAATGCTTACGGTCAGCCCAAGTTCGTTTTTTATGGTTTCACGAATAGATTCAGCTATGGCGAGTGGACTCCCCATGCTGCTGCCCGTGATATCCAGCCAGCACTCGTCCATGCCATAAGGCTCGATTTGGTCGGTATATCTCCCGTAGATATTCCTTGCAAGCGCAGAATACTTGATGTACTGTTCAAAATTGGGCTGTACCATGATAAGGTTTGGGCAACACCGCTTAGCCTCCCAATTAACCATTCCGGTTTTCACGCCTGCCATTTTTGCCAGTTCAGATTTTGCGAGAACTATACCGTGACGATTCTCCGTGCTTCCACATACAGCAACAGCTTTTCCGCGTAGCGATGGATTCAGCATCATTTCCACGCTTGCGTAATAACTGTTCAAATCACTGTGAAGAATTGCTCTCACTTTCGCTTACCTCCTTGCTATGCGGTTAGTATAATCCTATTTACAAACGAATATAAGGCAACAACTGTTCTGTTTTAGGATTTTCTATTGCGTTATTGTATTAGACATAGTAGAATATGAGGCATAGGAGGTGGTTGCACCATGGGTACTGCTATTGGAAGCGTGCTTCGGGAATTAAGAATAAAGCATAACTATCAGCAGCAGGATATTACAAAAATGCTGAATGAAATGGGAATACAAACAGCCAAGCAACAGGTTAGCCGTTGGGAACACGGATATAATAATCCGAACATTCCGCAGTTTATTGGCCTGTGCAGGATTTACGGCATAAAAGACGCATATAAGGTCTTTTTGCAAGGGGACTTCTCTGACCTTATTTATGAGTTAAACAAGGAGGGGGCGGATAAATTGGCGGAGTATAAGCAGCTCCTGATAGCGAGTGGACTGTATGCGCCAATGTCATGCAAACCTAAAATCATTCCGTTCCCACGCCGCACAGCGCCTATGTATGACATCGGAGCATCTGCCGGAACGGGGCAGTTTCTTGACAGTAATTCGTATGAAATGGTAGAAGTTCCCGAGTGTGTGCCGGACAGCGCCACGTTTGGGCTTCATGTATGCGGCGACAGCATGGAGCCTTCCTTGTTCGATGGTGAAGAGATATGGGTGCATCAACAGCCGACGCTTGAAAATGGCGATATAGGCATATTTCTTCTTGATGGCGATGCCTATGTAAAAGAGTTCCGTGTAACGAACCGAGGCACGTTCCTCGTTTCACATAACCCTACATATAAGCCGAAGCAGATTACAGAGTATAGTGAAACGAGGATTTACGGGAAAGTTATTTATCCGATCCGCTGACATTTTAGGAAGCACGACGGTTAGCAGGATAGAGCGGCTAAGGTCTTATTGATATTGGCTAAAGCTAAATGAAAGGAGCGCGTAAAATGAAAAGAATGACAAGAAGAGAGCAGGCGGTATACGATTATGTTCTTCTGTTTCGGGCTAAGATGCGCTTTTCTCCAAGTATGCGTGAGATAGCTGAAGGGATAGGTCTTAATTCGGTATCCACGGTGCATAAGCACGTTCATTCTTTAGTTAATAAGGGATGGTTCTTGCCTTACATAGGAAAGAATCGTACAATTCTCCCCAATGAGGAGTTGCTTGACGAGGGGGCAAAATGAATCACAAAAAGGTTTACGTTGAGGTAACGGCCTCCTTTCGGCCGGATGGGGTCATTTTGCCCCGTGAAGCTGTTTGATTAGCGGTAGTAGCCAGAGAAAATGGGCAAAACGCACCCTGCGGACGATAAAAACGGCATTTCAGGGAAGGAAATAAAAGCCCTTCACGCCTCAGAAATGAGGTCATGGCAGGGATAAAAAGCCCGTATTCATGCGGGGCTTTGGGACTTTGAAAATGCTCTAAATGTCCTGTCCTTCTGACAACTCACACTCTCCTTCTGCCGCAGCTTCGTGCGTCCCCCTCTCACCAATTACTGATAACGCAAAGGCATTTCCGTTATGTGGGTTTGGATATAGCTGAATACTGTTACAACAATGAACTGTGTTTAGAAGAATATTACGAAAGAGTCGCTGCTTATGGAATTCCATAAGGCATTATTCGAAATCCGCTGAAAAAACTATATACAGAATGGTTCAATACGAAATAGATAGTCCATCGAAAATAAACTGCTATGTTTTGAGTTTGCAAAAGCTTATTGTACTGTATAGTATTTACTTTTGTACGGTTGCCGTTTTTCGTTCGTTTTCTGCGGCTTTTGCCTTGAATTTTCCAAGCAGAAAACGCCCCGGCGAAGAATTCCTTGCCCAGCGTGTTCCTGCTGGCTGCTTTAGATATTTATCGGATCTTGACCGCTTTTTGCATTTTACGGAATTGCAGAGGGGCGACTGTCTCTGTGTTACATATTGACACTCCATTCTGTTCCTTGTTTGAGGTCGGAGGTGCGGGATGCGAGGTCCCGCAAAAGCCGGAACGGCGACAAAAGTAATGACTGTTATAGGGATATGGGAGATGGTTATCCCGCCGCTCTGTCTTTTCAGCGGTCAAGGTCTTGCTTGTGCGTAGGCTGCTCTTTGCGGTTTTCCTCCCGCAGGATCGCGTAAACGCCCTTCCGTATCCGCTCCGCTTCCTTTACCTCGTCTTTCAGTGCGAGATAGCGGCGGGACAGCTCCTTCCGCTCGGCGGTCAGCTTCTCCTGCTCCGCTTTCCATGCTTTCAGCGGAATGCTCGTCCTGCCGTTCATCACGCCGTCAAGATAGCGTCCTGCGGCTTCGTAATGGGTCAGCTCCATGCGGTACGCTTCGTAAAACGCCTCCTGCTTTTTCGGCGGCTGCCGCCTGTATTTCCCGTAAACCTCGCAGTACTTCAAATACTTTTCGGCGTTTGAAATATGCCCGTCAAGGGTTTTCAGCCGCCTGTCGATGGGCTTCAGCTTTTCGGATATTTCGCGCTGCTCCCCGAACATACCCGCCATTTTTTCCGTCAGGCCGTCCATATCCACGATCTGATTCTCTTGCAGGAAATTCAGCATTTTTGCCGCTGCTTTCAGATTGTTGACAGCGGTATAACAGCCCGGTTTTCCCGTCTGCTCCCGCCGCGAAAGGATACCCTGTATCACCTCTGCAAGAGTGGGCGGCTCGGTGTTCGCCGCTTCCTCTTTCAGCCAGCTTTGCAGCTTGGAAATGCGGGCTTTCAACTGCCGCAGCTTCTGATTTGTGACTTCGATTTCGCGGTTGATGTTTCCCCGCTCCGTGCGGATTCCGCGCTTCTCCATCTGAAAGGCGGCTACGCCAAGATGCACGGTGGGGATCAGGTCTATTCCCTGCCGCTCATAGCTGCGGTGGTCTATGCGCTCGGTATGATTTCCCTTTTCAAGATACGAATTGCAGATTTCAGCCCATGCCGCCCGCCATTCCTCCGCTTTGGTCTGCTCGTTCCAGTCGGTGGCGGGAACGGATTTGCTTTATTTCAACCTCGCCGTCACCACGCACTTCCCGGGCGCATGACCGCTGTACTGGAACGGATAGCAGGTGACGAGCGTAAGCATTCGCCCATCCGCAGCGGGCAGCGTCCAGTCCGAAGTGCTTTCAAATATGGTTATGTCGGTAATGACGTAGGTATAGACCGTTCCGTCTGCCATTGTCACCTTGATGCTGTCGCTAACCTGCGCATTCTTCAACGCCTTGAAGTGATTGCGGTTGCGGTGTCCATAGATGGCGCACGTTCCCTCCGCCCCAGGCAGAGCCGAGGACGGTAGATAGCCCGGAGATTTTTCAAGCGTCTTTTCATCCACGCCATAGCGCACGGGAATATCCTTGCCGCAGATAGTCAGCGTACAGAAGGTATCTGCCCGCTTGCTGTTTGAAGGCGTTGCGCTTTCTGCGGGACTTGCCGAAGGAGAAGCTGTCGGTCTTGCTGTTGGCATGGAAAAGGGCAGGGGAGCGAATGTTTTTTCATCATACGCAAGCTCAATATCTAACGCCTCCGGCTTTGTTGTTGTCGTTGGAAGCTCTAAGGGGACGGCGAGGTTATTGCCTGTGGCAAGCGCAGCGATGGCGAGCGCCACAACGATGAAGGAAAGAACGGCAAGCGCCGCTATCTGCAAAGAGGAGAGTTTTTTCATGTTCTTTCTCACTTTCTGTTTTAGTTTGTGGGGCGACCAAAGCAAATCCATTCCCATTCGGAGCCGTTTTTGCCCCAATGCTTTCTGATCTGAACGGAGTTGTTGCCGCCTGTGCTGTCGATAAGAAACTCGCCGTTGATGTAGATGGCGACGTGGTGAATCTGCATCCATCTCTTACAGCGTCCGTTGCCGCAACGCCTGTGGTCGGTGCAGTAGCCCTCGCCGCGTCTTGCGTCCTTGCGGGCAAAGAAGATAATGTCGCCCGATTGAAGCTGCGAGGGGTCGGTGAACAGAACGCCCATCTCTTGGCATTTCTTCGCCATTGATGCGGAGTTCAGACCGTTCATGGAGGATAACCCGCAATCGCGGTATGCTGCGCGTACCAAGCCGGAGCAATCCATACTTGCATAGCTGCGCCCGATATATCGCTTTGCCGCCTGCACGATTTGAGCGCCCACCTCGCTGTCGGAGAGGCCGGGGTTGATGTCAAGACCAAGCCCGTATTCGCCGCCGTCACCAAGCGTCTGTCCGCATAGCTCGGCAAACAGTGGGTAATAGTCGGGGCGCATGATTTCTTTGAGCATTTCCATTTGGCTCTCGTCAAAGCTATATATGTCAGCACCGTCACGGTAGTCAAGGCTTGTGACCTCGACGTTGATATAAAGGGTCGTGGTGGTGTTCACTATCGGCTCTCCGTCCTCGTCAAGCACGATTGCGCCGTACTCATCCACCTCAACTTCCTCCGCGGTTTCTGTTTCCATGGTGACTGAAAAGCTGTTCATATCATAGAAAACCGTCCGGAGCTTCTCTATGTTCTCGGGCGTGACTGTGATGACTTCTGCTGCGTTTTCACCCGTGGTGGCATAGACCGAGTACACGCCAAGCACGTCCACCCAATTAGATACGGAACTGTTCTCGTCCTCCATATCACCCGTAAACAGAATTTCCACCACATCGGCGTCGGCATTTGCGGTCAGTTCGTCAATTCGCGCTTGGATGGAAGCGGTAAACTCATCGTCAATAGAAACAATAGCGTCCGTCATGGGCGTACCGTCCGCACTCTCGTTGGAGGAAAACACGCCGAAGCATAAACACAGCACCACGGCGATCAACGCCACGACAACGATAATGACAACCGCCACCCAGCCTCCCGCCGCGATAG
>ENA-OPDZ01000219-OPDZ01000219.1-human-gut-metagenome-genome-assembly--contig:-NODE-219-length-18498-cov-1.742287_pt1 | contig 18498 bp, 17 predicted proteins | sample MGYA00241628_ERZ501519 | MGnify/ENA primary metagenome ERZ501519 (study PRJEB25962, sample SAMEA2042384) | human gut metagenome | biome: human gut; feature: human-associated habitat; material: faeces...
TTTCTTTTTCTTCATGCGGAAAACGCCGCCGGAGCGCGATTTTTCACCGAAGCGGGTCACGGCGCGCTCAATATCGCGTACCGCTATGCCCTCGCCAAGCTCGGAAAGCTTGCACTTCGCCTCGCATGGGGCGCTGCACCCGGCGGAGACGACGTTCGGAAAAATCACCGCCTTTTCGTATAGCCCGAGCGCCTTCTTAAAATCCCCGTCCGCCGCGGCGGCAAGCATTGCCTTGGCATCTAACTTCAAGGGGCAGGCGGCGGAGCAGAAGGCGGGCTGGTCGTAGACGCACAGCGACACCATGTTTTCGATCTCGTCCTTGGATATTCTGTTGACCTTGTAGACGTGCGTGGAGCCGCGCTCCTGAATTACCGACATGAGCTCACCTCTTTATAAACCTAATAGAGAGACCTTATTAAAGGTCTCTCTATTATAACATTTTTTTGCTTGATGGCAAAGCTTAGTTTTCAAGCGCCTTGAGTGCTGCAAGCACCTTGTCGGGTCTTGCCGGGATGCGCGTGATGCGCGCGCCCGTGGCGTTATAAATCGCGTTGAGAATGGCAGGATGCGGTGCATCCAGCGGAGCCTCGCCACAGCCGGCGGCACCGTAGGGACCGTTGGGACGGTAGGTCTCGATGAAGTGGAGCTCGATGTCGTCCGGAGCGTCGTTCGGGTAGGGGATGCCGCACTTGAGCAGGCTCGTCTCCTTCTCCAGATCGTCAAAGTCCTCGGTCAGTGCAAGACCGATGCCCTGAACAAGACCGCCGTAGAAGTTGCCCTCAACGAGAAGCCTGTTCATGATCGTACCGACGTCGGCAACGCTCGTGAACTTCTCGACCTTGACCTTGCCGGTCTGAGTGTCAACGCGAACCTCGGGCATGAAGATGGTGTACATATAGGTCGCAAAGGGCTCGCCCTGTGCGGTATCCTGATCGATGGGGTGGTCGGCGCAGTAGGTCGTGACCCAGTTGCCCTCGACCTTCGTCTCTATGCCCTCGGCTACCATCTCGTCATAGCTGCGGTAGCTGCCGTCCTCCTTGCGCATCGCGGCAAGCAGATTTTCGGCGGCGAGGCGGCAGGCGTTGCCGGTCATGACCTGAGAGCGGGAGCCGCCCGCAGGACCGGAGTTCGGGGTGACCTTGGTGTCGTTCATGACAAGACGAATCTGCTCGGGCTTTATACCGGCCTGACGCAGAGTCTCATGCGCGGAGGCGACAATACCCATGTCGGCGCCCTGACCGTGATCCTCCCAGGAGGCGTACATCGTGACCGTGCCGTCGGGGTTGAGCTCGGCAAAGGCGGAGGAGGCGTCAACGCCGTCAAGTCCGCAGCCGTAAACGCCGAGGGACACGCCGATGCCGTACTTATAGCGCCCGTCGGAGGCGGCATTCTTCTCCGCGACACGCTTCTTGGCCGCCTCGTACAGCGGACGAGCCTTGTCGAAGAGCTCCTCCTCACAGTAAACGTCGGGAGCGTAGCCGGTGGGAATGGTGGTGTGCTCGGAGGCCTTGTAGCAGTTCATTGCGCGCATCTCGAAGGGATCTATGCCCATCTTGGCGGCAAGGCAGTCGATTGCGATATCGGAGCCCATGAAGGACTGCGGCGAGCCGTAGGCACGGAAGGCGGAGCCCCATGCATGGTTTGTGAACACGGTCTGGCTCTTGTTGCGGATGGAGGGGATGCCGTAGCCCGCGCCGGTAAACTGGCTCAGACGCATGGTGAGCAGATCGCCGAACTCGGAGTAGGGACCGTGGTCAACGTAGTTATCGCCCCACATTGCAAGCAGCTTGCCGTCCTTGTCCGCGCCGAGCTTGATGTGCATGAAGGCGGGGGAGCGCTTGCCGGTGTAGGTGATGTTCTGGAACTGATTGAATACGAGCGAGACGGGGCGGCCGGTGATTTTTACCGCAGCGCCGATGAGCGCCTCGTTTGTCGGGGAGAACTTATAGCCGAAGGTGCCGCCCGTGTGGTTCTGCACAAGGCGAAGCTCCTCCATCGGAACGCCGATGCCGCCCGCTATCATCGGCATATGAAGATGTATGCCGATGGACTTGGAGTGAACGGTGACCATGCCGTCCTCGTCTATGTAGCCGTAGCCGCAGTCGGGCTCAAGATGCAGGTGCGGCTGACGCGAGCAGTAGCTCTCTATCTCGACCTGCTGTGCGTCGGGGATGCTGTCCCAATCAAAGTCGGGTCCCTTGATGCAGTTCGTCTCGTAGAAGACGTTGGGTATGCCGGGGTGAATTTCAATAGCGTCAGGCTCCTTCGCGTCCATGGCGTTCATGTAGGCGGGAAGCTCCTCGATCTCCACCTTGACGGCGTCCGCAGCGGCGCGGGCGTGCGCCTCGGTGTCCGCCGCGACGATGGCTATTGCATCGCCGAACTGGAATATCTTGTCCGAGCAGAGCACGGGACGCTCAAAGCCGTCGGTCTTGTTGTGCTTGGGGAGCATGACAAGGCCGTTTATCTTGTTGGTGCCGCCTGCGGCAAGAATATCCTTATAGGTGATGACCTTAAAGACGCCGGGCATCTTCTCGGCCTCGGAGGTATCGATGCTCTTGATGTTGGCGTGAGATACCGTGGCCTGCGTGAGGGCGAGGCGAAGAGTATTCTCGGGCATCTTGAGCGCGTCGTCGGCGCCGAAGTCCCAAGTGCCGGTGACCTTCTGCGCGGCGGAGGGACGGATGTATTTCGTGCCCTTGATGCTGTCTCCGGTGGGCTTGAATACAAGATCCTCCTTGCTCATCTCACCGCGCATGACGGCGGCAGCCGCCATTGTAGCGTCGATAAGGGGCTTATAGCCGGTGCAGCGGCAGAGGTTGCGGTTTTTGTTGAACCAGTCGCGTACCTCCTCGCGGGTCGGGTTCGGGTTCTTGTCGAGCAGCACCTTGGCGCTGATGATGAAGCCGGGGGTGCAGAAGCCGCACTGCGCTCCGCCGTATGCCATCCACGCGACCTGAAGCGGGTGCATATCGTGCAAAGTGCCGACACCCTCTATCGTCGTTATCTCCGCGTTGTCTCTGATTTTCTCCATCTTAAGCAGGCAGGAGCGAGTGACCTTGCCGTCTAAAATGACGTTGCAGGCGCCGCAGTGACCCTCGCCGCAGCCGATTTTACAGCCGGTAAGCAGCAGATGCTCACGCAGAACCGTGGCCAGAGTCTCATGAGGCTCAACAATCAGGATGCGCTGTACTCCATTGATGACGAGTGATTTTTTAATCATTCATATACCTCCTCATAATTCTTATAATTATACTTTTTTACGCTGTTTTGCTTAGCTTTCGGCTTTGCAGATAGACTCGGGGAATCAGTGACAGTTGTCCTTATCCGCACCGCTGCCGCTCACGTCCTTGAGCTTTTGAATTCCGCGCGGGGTATAGAACACAAGCTCGGATAGGGAACCGTCAAAATTTTCACCGCGCAGGCGAAGAAAATTGGCGTTTTCATAGTACTCTATCGGCAGCTCTCTGCGGAATATTTCCCCGGTCTGGGGGTCTGAGATCTCTACCGTGACAAGCTCTGCCCGGAGCTCAAAGCGTTTGTCCTCCATGTCTGCCTCCTGCTTAATATCTTCAATTATATTTTACGGTAGAGAAATCGGAGTAGCAACTATCATACAGATATAACTCGTAGAAAAAACAACATTGTTTTTGTGCATTATGCAAATATTTTGCGTCGATTTCCTTGACTTCTCCTTGCTTTTTGTGTAATATTGATATAAACCCTGCGTTTGAGCTGCTCTCGTTCGTACCGTTCACGGATTTGAAATTCAACGCGCGGGGTTTTGTATTTTAGTGCATTTATTAATAATATGTTGGATAAAAATGCCAAAATTGCTTTTCGCTGGGAGGGAGGATATATGCAGTTCGGGGCACTTATAGTCGCAGCGGGGATGTCGTCACGCATGGGAGAATTCAAGCCTATGCTCAATATCGGCTCGATTTCAATAGCGCAGCGCATAGTCGCAACGCTCCGTCAGTCCGGCGTGACGAGGATAGTCATGGTCACGGGGCATAATGCGTGGGAGCTTGAGCACCATCTGGCAAACAACGGGCTTATTTTTCTCCGCAACGAGCAGTACCGCACGACCCAGATGTTCGACTCGGCAAAAATCGGGCTTGAGTATCTCAAGGATAAGTGCGACGGCATTTTATTTACGCCGGTTGACATCCCACTTTTTACCGCCTCCACCGTGAGCGCACTCATGGACTGCGGGGCAAGGCTCGTGTGCCCGGTGTGCGAGGGCAGGCGTGGGCATCCGATTTTAATAGGCACGGAGCTTGTGGACACTATTCTGGCTTATCGCGGAGAGGGCGGACTCGGCGGCGCTATCGAGCACTGCGGTGCGGAGATGACGGAGATAGCCGTTGAGGACAGCGGCATCCTGCATGACGCGGACACCCCGGAGGACTACAGGGCGCTTTTGAGCTATCACAATCGGCAGCTTGTAAGACCGATAATAAACGTGGAGCTTGCAAAGGAGAAGGTCTTTTTTGACCGGAAGATTGCAATGCTCCTCACGCTTGTCGAGGAGACGAATTCCGTTCGCAGTGCCTGTCAGCGTATGCAGATATCGTATTCGACCGGCTGGAACATAATACGCCGCCTTGAAACGGAGCTCGGGCGGACGTTGGTTGAGCGCAGTCAGGGCGGACTCGGCGGCGGTCAGAGCAGACTTACGGGAGACGGGCTGCGCCTTTTGGAGAAATATAACGAATTTGAGCGGAGGCTGCGTGAGGAGGGCGACCGGCTCTTTCAGGACTGCTTCGGTGAGCTGCTGTGAGCCGGCGCGTGTATCTTATCCGGCACGGAAGGCCGGATTTCCCGGACGGGAGCCGCTGCCTCGGGAGGACGGATATTCCGCTCGGCACGATAGGGCATATGCAGTCCTGTCTTGCGGCGCGGGAGCTTGAGCACGCCGGGATAAGCGCGGTATTTACAAGCCCGCTTTCGAGAGCGCGCGAGACGGCGGCGTATTTTTCGCCCTCGGCTGTAGTTGTACCGGGACTTCGTGAGGCGGATATGGGACTGTGGGACGGTCTGGGCTTCCGCGAGATAAAGGAGCGCTTTCCGGAGCTGTACGAGCGGCGCGGCGTGGATATGAGCGTTCCGATACCCGGCGCGGAGGAGCCGCAGGCGGCGCTTTGCCGCTTTGAGGAGGCACTCATGGAATGTCTTGACGAAAGCAGCGGGGATATCGCGGCGATTTCCCACTCGGCGGTCATCAGACTCATGGCGGCAAGGCTTTTCGGAACCGCGCTTGAGAGCAGCCGAGAGTACCGTGTCCCGTACTGCGCCTGCGTGACGCTCGAATATGACGGCGGCTTTCGCCTTGTGAAAATCGGAGAGGCTCCGCGGCCTGAGTTGGACAGAGCCTTGTGTCTGCGTCTGCTGCACGCTGCGGGAGCACCGGAGAATGTCATCGAGCATTGCGCTGCCACCGCCGAGGAAGCGCTGAGGATTGCCGCCGCGCTGAAGGAAAGCGGGAATGATATCGACGCGGAGCTTGTGGAAAACGCGGCACTGCTGCACGATATTGCGCGGAGTCTGCCGGAGCATTCACGGCGCGGCGCGGACTGGCTGAGCGAGCTCGGCTATACCCGTGAGGCGGAGCTGGTTCGGCGGCATCACGAGCCGGAGGCGGCCTCGCTTGAGCTTACGGCACTCTGCCTTGCGGATAATCTCAGACTCGGAGCACGGCGCGTGAGTCTTGAGGAGCGCTTTTCCGAAAGCCTGAAAAAGTGCCGGGATGACGAGGCGCTCAGGGCGCATGAGAGACGCAGACGCGAGGCGCTTGCCGCGGCGCGGAGAATAAACGGGCTTTGCGGCAGAGAGGTTATAAATATCAAGTAATAATATAGATGAATAGAGGAAAAGAGCATGGAAAGGATAGAGGTTTGCTGCCCGCAGAGCGGCGGGGAGGAGCATTTCTCCGGCTGCCTTATCTGCGGCGCGGATATGCCGCTTTGTAAGCTTGGGTGCAAATATACTGCACTCAACCGAGAGTGCATAGGAGGCGATTGCCCGTATTTTCAAAAATAAACAGCAGCTGCTTAATATACAAGACAAGGAGGTTATCTAATGAAGCTTATCAAAACCGAGGACGCAGTGGGTCATGTGCTGTGCCATGACATCACGCAGATAATCAAGGGCGTGACCAAGGACGCGGTATTCCGCAAGGGGCATATCATCACCGAAAAGGACATACCGGTGCTTCTGTCGGTCGGCAAGGACAATATCTATGTCTGGGAAAAGGACGAGAATATGCTCCATGAGGACGAGGCGGCGGAGATACTCCGCAGCATCTGCCAGAACGAGAATATGCACGCGACGGCGCCCAAGGAGGGCAAGATAGAGCTTATCGCGGATATTGACGGTCTGCTGCTCGTTGACCTTGAGCGGCTTCGCGCCATAAATTCACTCGGTGACATGATGATAGCCGCGCGGCACTCCGGCTTCATGGTGAAAAAGGGCGACAAGCTCTGCGGTACGCGCGTCATACCCCTTGTCATTGCAAAGGAGCGCATGGAGCAGGCAAAATTGCTTGCCGGGGACGAGCCTATAATGCGCCTTGTGCCGATGAGACCGAGGAAATACGGTCTTGTCACGACCGGCAACGAGGTGTTTTACGGGCGCATTGAGGATACCTTCAGCCCGGTGGTTCAGGCAAAGCTTGCGGAATTCGGCTGCGAGATGGCGGCGCACGTCATACTGAACGACGACCATGAAAAAATCACCGCCGCGATAAACGATATGCTTGCGCAGGGCTGCGAGATGGTTCTCTGCACCGGCGGCATGAGCGTTGACCCCGACGATAAGACCCCGCTTGCCATCAAGAATACAGGTGCGAATATCGTCTCCTACGGCGCGCCCGTGCTGCCCGGAGCGATGTTTCTCGTGTCGTATTCCCCGGACGGCCGCCCCGTCTGCGGTCTGCCCGGCTGCGTGATGTACGCAAAGCGCACTATATTTGACCTTGTGCTGCCCTACCTCGTCACGGATACGCCCATTACTAAACAATGGCTTGCTGGACTCGGCAACGGCGGACTCTGCCTCAACTGCCCGGTGTGCCATTTCCCCAACTGTGGCTTCGGCAAGGGAAGATGAGCCGTGCTTGACAGATATGGGCGAGAAATAGATTATATGCGCATTTCCGTGACCGACCGCTGCAACCTGCGCTGCCGATACTGTATGCCCGAGCCTATAGACGCGCTGGGGCACGGGGAAATTCTCCGTTATGAGGAGATACTGCGCATATGCCGCGCCGCCTCGGAGCTGGGGATAAGAAAATTTAAGGTCACGGGCGGAGAGCCGCTTGTCCGCGCCGACTGTGTGAGCTTTATCGCCGCGCTCAAGAGGCAGAGCGGGACGGAGCAGGTCACGCTGACGACAAACGGACTCTTACTCGGAAAAAATCTGGATGCGCTTGCCGCCGCAGGGCTTGACGGCATAAACATAAGCCTCGACAGCCTGAATGCGGAGCGCTATACGCGAATAAGCGGACACCCCGAGGGCGCGGAGCTGCTGAAGCGTATAATGCAGGCCGTAGAGGAAGCCTGCGCGATGGGGCTGCGTACAAAGCTAAACGCCGTGCTGTTGGAGGAAACCGAGGAGGACGTGCCGGAGCTTGTCGCCATAGCGGAGAAGCTTCCGGTGGACGTGCGCTTTATAGAGCTTATGCCCATCGGCTTCGGCGCGGCGATGCGGCGAGTCTCACCGGACGATATTCTCTCGGCGCTGAGAGAGCGCTGGCCGGATCTTGCCCCGACGGACGAAAGGCGCGGCAACGGTCCTGCGCATTATTATAAGAGCGATTTGCTGCTCGGCAGGATAGGCTTTATAGACGCCGTGAGCCACAAGTTCTGCGCCGACTGCAACCGGGTACGCCTGACGAGTACGGGACAGCTAAAGCCCTGCCTGTGCTACGCCGACTCCGCCGACCTGCGCACGCTCATCCGAGGCGGCTGCACGGACGATGAGCTGCGTGAGGCGCTGAAAATCTCGATATACAATAAGCCGCGTGCGCACTGCTTCGACACGGGCGCCGCCGTCACCGAGCGGCACGCAATGAGTCAGATAGGAGGATAACAGCATGGGAAAGGTCATAGCCGTATGCACGAGCGACCGTAAGGGTCTGCAAAAGCACGATGTAAATACCGCGCACTTCTCCGCCGAATGGGGCATTGACGGCGACGCGCACGCCGGGAACTGGCACAGACAGGTGAGTCTCCTGAGCGCCGACAAGATAGAGGCCTTCAATAAGCGCGGGGCAAACGTCATTCCCGGCGCCTTCGGAGAAAATCTCGTGGTCGAGGGCTTCGACTTCCGGGCGCTGCCCGTGGGCACGCTGCTGCGCTGCGGCGATGTGCTGCTGGAGATGACGCAGATAGGCAAGGAGTGCCACAGCCATTGCGAGATATACAAGAAAATGGGCGAGTGCATCATGCCGCGTGAGGGCGTGTTTGCCCGCGTCATTGAGCCGGGTAGCATCAGCGTCGGAGATGAGATGAGCATCGAAAAGCGCGAGGGGCATTTCCCGTGGCAGGCTGCGGTCATCACGCTCAGCGACAAGGCGGCGGCGGGGGAGTACAAGGACGAGAGCGGTCCCGCGATAGCAAAGCGCCTGCGCGAGGCAAGCTACGAGGTCGTGGAGGAAATAGTTATCCCCGACGATGAGCGGGTTTTGAAGCAGCAGCTTATTCGGCTCTGCGACCAGCGGCAGCTTGACCTCATACTTACGACCGGCGGCACGGGCTGCTCGGCGCGGGATATTACGCCTGAGGCAACGCTTGCGATCGCTGATAAAAACGTCCCAGGCATCGCCGAGGCTATGCGCGCCGAGTCTCTCAAAATCACCAGGCACGCAATGATTTCCCGCGCCGCCTCCGTTATCCGGGGTAAAACGCTGATTATCAATCTCCCCGGCAGCCCCCGCGCCTGCATGGAGAATATGGACGTATTTATGGACACCATCCCCCATGCCATGGGGCTTCTCCGCAACGAGGTACACGACTGCGCAAGAAAATAAAAAGCAGGTATTTCTTCAGCGCATATAACCGCGTTAAGTCGCGCTTATATAAATATTTTTCTGAAAAAGGAGAAACGAACATGAAGAAAACCCTCACACTGCTGCTCACGCTTGCAATGCTCTTCACACTTGCCGCCTGCGGCTCGCCCGCGGCTCCAAGTAAGGGAGAGAAGGAAGAAATCATCGTCTTTGCCGCCGCTTCAATGACCGAGACTCTAAATCAGGTCAAGGATGTCTACGAGAAGGAAAACAACGTCACCATCACCTATAACTTTGACTCCTCCGGTACGCTCAAGACCCAGATACAGGAGGGCGCGGACTGCGACCTCTTTATCTCCGCCGGTCAAAAGCAGATGAATCAGCTCGACTTAAGCTCCGACAAGGAGATAAACAAGGAGGGGCTGGACTTTGTCGCCGGCGATACGCGCCTGAACCTGCTCGAAAATAAGGTGGTGCTTGTCGTCCCCGAGGGCAATCCCAAGGGCATAGAGAGCTTTGACGACCTTGCGGCAAGGCTTGCCGAGGGCAGCATACTGATGGCAATGGGCAACAGTGACGTGCCTGTCGGTCAGTACACACAGAAGATACTCAATTTCTACGGGCTTGATGAGGAAGCCCTCGCCAAAAGCGGCGTCATTACCTACGGCAGCAACGTCAAGGAGGTCACAACTCAGGTCTCCGAGGGCAGCGTTGACTGCGGCATAGTCTACTGCACGGATGCCTTCTCCGCGGGGCTTACGGTCATTGACAGCGCAAGCAAGGATATGTGCGGTCAGGTCATCTATCCCGCCGCGGTATTAAAGACTGCGAAGAACCCCGATGCAGCCAAGGCCTTCCTTGACTATCTCACGGGCAGCGAGGCCATGGCGATTTTTGAGGCTGTCGGCTTCTCTCCGGTCGCGTAAAGCCTGAGACGCAGAATTGGCAGCGCATTTATTTGCGCTGCCAATCCGAGGTATATAATATGAACATTGACTGGTATCCGCTTATAAACTCCCTGCGCATTGCGGCTATAAGCTGCGTAATAGTTTTTTTCACGGGCATATTCTTTGCCTACTACGCGGCAAGGCTGCCGCGCACGGTCAAGGGTATTCTTGACGTTATTCTCACGCTTCCCATGGTACTGCCGCCGACGGTATGCGGCTATTTTCTGCTGCTCATCTTCGGCACAAAGCGCCCGATCGGCATCCTTCTGATGCAGCTCGGCATTAAATTTGTAATGACATGGTACGGCGGAATTCTTGCCGCCGCCGTCGTCGCCTTCCCGCTGATGTACAGGACGGCACGCGGCGCGTTCGAGAGCTTTGACTGCACGCTCTCGCAGTCGGGGCAGACGCTCGGCCTTTCCAACACATATATTTTCTGGCGCATACGTATGCCCGCCTGCCGTCAGGGCATACTCGCCGGCACCGTGCTTGCCTTCGCGCGCGCCCTCGGCGAATACGGTGCTACCAGTATGCTCATCGGCTACACTCCCGGCAAAACCGCCACGATATCCACGACCGTATATCAGCTCTGGCGCACAAATGACGATGCGGGCGCATTCTTCTGGGTCATGATAAACCTCGCCATAAGCACCGTCGTGCTGCTCACGGTCAATCTCCTTGAGAGCAAGCAGAAAGTGAGGGCGAAGGAATGAGCCTGATAGTAGATGTCAGAAAAAAGCTCGGCAGCTTTGAACTTGAGTCAAAATTCGAGGCGCAAAACGGCGTGACCTGTCTGCTCGGTCCCTCTGGCTGCGGCAAGAGTATGACGCTCAAATGCATTGCCGGCATAGAAAAGCCCGACGAGGGCTACATAGAGCTTGACGGCGTGGTCTTATATGACAGTGCAAAGGGGATAAACCTCCCTCCGCAAAAGCGCCGCGTGGGTTATCTGTTCCAAAACTATGCGCTGTTTCCGAATATGACGGTGCGCCAGAACATACTCTGCGGTATGCGCCACATCAGGGACAAGAGCGAAAAAGAGGAAAAGCTCAAAAAAATGCTGGATATGTTCCAGCTTGGAGGACTTGAAAATCACCGTCCCGCGCAGCTCTCCGGCGGTCAGGCTCAGCGCACGGCGCTTGCGCGCATCATGGTCAGTGAGCCGCAGCTTTTACTGCTGGACGAGCCCTTTTCCGCGCTCGATGCGCATCTCAGGGATAAGCTTATGATAGAAATGCGCGACGTACTCACGCGCTTCGGGCGGGAGGTCATCATGGTCACGCACGACCGCAACGAGGCGTATAACATGAGCCGGGAAATAGCCGTCATGGACAGCGGCAGACTTCTGACCGTGAACCGGACAAAGGCGCTTTTTGCCGATCCCGGCAGCGTTCCGGCGGCGATGCTCACCGGCTGCAAAAATATAGCCCCCGCCATAAAGCGAGGGGAGCATGAGGTATATGTGCCCGATTGGGGCGTGAGCCTCACGACCGCGCAGCCCGTCGGCGACGATATAAAGGCCATTGGCATCCGCGCACATTATTTTAATCCCTCTGCGCCGACAAATCGCCATGAGATAGAATACCTTGACGAGATGGAGGAGCCCTTTGAGTGGATAATAGAGTTCAAATTCAAGTCCGCCGCGGAGTCCGAGCCGAGTGTGTGGTGGCGGGTGACGAAGGATAAGCGCCCACAGCTATTCCCCGCCGAGCTTGGCATTGCCCCGGCGAATATACTTTTACTGTATTGAGGAGGTTTTATCATGTCGAATATTTATGCCGAAATATTGGAAAGAGTTGAGCGCGGCGCGGCGCTGACGCTGAAAACGGAGCTTTGCGGCTCGGAGGGGCTTATAGCCGAGGGATTGAAAAAGACTCTTGCGCCCTATGCGCCGCAGACCGATAAGCGCGGCAGATATTTTGCCGACGTGACGCTGACGGAGACGGAGGGCAAAATCACCGTGGGCGAGCCCTTTTCGCCCCCGGAGCGCCTTATAGTCCTCGGTGCGGGGCATATTGCCGTGCCCGTTTGCGATTTTGCGGCAAAGAGCGGCTTTGAGGTCTATGTCTGTGACGATCGCCCCGCCTTTGCAAATACCGCGCGCTTCCCGCTGGCACGGGAGGTGCTGTGCGACAGCTTTGAAAGCTGCATCGACCGCCTCCGGCTCATGCGCTATGACTACGTTGTCGTTATTACGCGCGGTCATGTGCATGACGCGGACTGCCTGCGCGAGATATTCAAGGGCACGCAGCCGGCGTATCTGGGGCTTATCGGCTCGCGCCGCCGCGTGCGTGGGCTGTTTGAGATGCTTGTCGAGGAGGGCTATCCCAAGGAGTATATGGACCGGATATGCACGCCCATAGGACTTGATATCGGCGCCGTCACCCCCGGCGAGATCGCCATATCCATACTCGCGGAGCTTGTGGCTTATAAGCGCCTGCCTAAGCACAGCAATGACGGCATACGCTGCTGCAACGACTCCGACGTGGAGCTATCCGTGATAAAATATCTTGCCGAAAACCGTGAGCCCAAGGCGATAGTAACCGTTATCGAGACAAAGGGCTCGACTCCGCGCGAGGCGGGCGCGAAAATGGCGGTAAGCCCTCTTGCGGCAGTCACCGGCAGCATAGGCGGCGGATGCAGCGAGGGCGCGGTTATCCGTGACGCCGTGCGAATTATCGGCACGGGGCGCTATAAAATCGTCGATATTGACCTTACGGGCGAGGTCGCGGAGTCTGACGGCATGGTCTGCGGCGGGACGATGAGAGTCCTCGTCGAGGACGGCACTGAGCGGCAAGAGGGATAAGGGGTGAAGCATATGCAGGATTTTACGCATTTTAATGAGCAGGGCAGGGCGAAGATGGTGAATGTCGGCGACAAGCCGGAGAGCCTCCGCACCGCCGTCGCCTCGGGGCGCGTCACGGTTAACGAAAGCACCTTTGCCCTGATAAAAAACGGCTGCATGAAAAAGGGCGATGTGCTTGCCGTCGCGCATGTGCTTAAGCCCCCCCGAAAGACTACAAGGCCGATGCAGGCTGCACAAAATTCCGCCCTCCGAGCTCGGCGGGTTTCTGAAAAGGCTGGCAAATCGGAGTTGGAACAGCTCCGCTTTTCACACGATTTTGTGTGCTTTTGCCCCAATATACGCAAGAACCACTGTTTTCGCTGCTTGAAAACAGTGGTTCTTTGACAGTCTCATTTTATAACGCCGTCTTTTTTCAGACGCTCAATGCTTTCGCCGGAATAGCCCGCAGACGCAAGAACGCCGTCGGTGTCCGCACCCAGCTCACCCTGAGGCGTAAAGCCGCGCCTTGCGTATTCCGTGAATATGATCGGCGGCACGGGCATTGCGGGCTCGCTGCCGTCGGGATAGCTGACATTTTCAAAGAAGCCGTTTTCCCATGCCTGCCGGTCACGGTAAAGCGTCTGAACGCTGCGCACGGTCTCGTACGGCAGGTCGCATTCCTCGAACAGTGCTATCCATTCCTCGGCTGTCTTTTTTGCCACGGCCTCGCCGACACGCCGGATAACGCTTTCGAGCTTTCCGGCCTTGCGTATCTGGCTGACGGTCACGCAGTCGGGATCCTCCACAAGCTCGGGGGCATCGAACAGCCTTGCCAGAAGCGGACGGTCAATGGTGTAATTTCTGCTGACGGGGGCTATCCACACGCCATCGGCGCAGCGGTAATAGTCGCTGAAGAGATTCCACGGGTCATAGCGCGAGTTGGGATAGACCCTGCCGTACTGAGGCTGGGTGTTCACGACAGAGGTCGCGTTTGCCCATATTCCCGTGTTGAACAGAGAGGTCGAGACCATCGTGCCGTGCCCCGTGCGCTCACGCGCAAGCAGCGCCATAAGTATGCCGTTGAGAAAATATGCGGCGCTCACGATATCGCCGAAGGCAAAGGAGGGCCTCGCGGGGAAGCCGCCGTCGGGCAGCCAGTCGCCCACCGCGCCGGTTCTCATCCAGAAGGCCGTCGTGTCATAGCCGGGTCTGTCCTTGTCCGGCCCCTTGAGGCCGAAGCCCGAGAAGTGGGCATATACAAGGCGCGGGAAGCTTTCCTTCAGCGTCTCATAGCCGAGCCCAAGCTTTTCAAGAGACTGAGGGCGGATGTTTGAAATAAAAACGTCCGCATCGGCAAGCAGCTCCGTAAGCAGCTTGAAGCCCTCCGGCTTTTTCAGATCAACGGAGATAAGCTTTTTGCCGGAGTTAAAGGTGTCGAACAGGGGATTGTTGCCCGGCTCGGTGGGCAGCATGTGCATTTCACCCATTTCTCGGAGAGGATCGCCGGCGGGCGGCATTTCGATCTTGATGACCTCTGCGCCGTAGTCGGAAAGAAGGCGGCCTGCGGTAGGCGCGGCGACAACGGTCGCAAGCTCGATGACCTTATATCCCTGTAAAGGAAGAGGCTTTGTCATGGTGAGATTCTCCTTTGTCAGCGTTTATTTGACCTTCTCCAGATTTTCTGCTGTCCGGCAGCGGCAATGAGCTCCTCGCGGAAATCGGGGTGGGCGATGCTTATAAGCGCTTCGGCGCGCTGCCAAGTAGCAAGCCCGCTTAGCCTTGCAATGCCGTACTCGGTGACGATGCTGGGAGCCTGAGTGCGAGGAGTTGTAATAATGTCACCCTGAGTGAACTTGGACAGAATGCGGGAGTGGACAACGCCCTTCTTGTCTGTAAAGCTTGAGCTCATCGCAAGGAAGGCCTGACCGTGCTCTGACGAGTATGCGCCGGTTACGAAGTCAAGCTGGCCGCCGGTCCCGCTTATGTGCCTCGTGCCCGCGCTTTCGGAGCAGACCTGCCCGTAGATATCGCAGGCTATGCAGCCGTTTATGGATACGAAGTGGTCTAGCTGCCGTATGGTCTCGGGTGAATTTACATAGCGCATGGGTGCGGACAGAATGCCCATATTGCAGTCGAGGAACTCGTAAAGCTCCTTTGAGCCGTTGCAGATGGAAAAAACACCCTTGCCGCGGTTTATAGCCTTCTTTTTATTTGTAATCTTTCCCGCCTTGTAGAGCTTGAGGTAGCCGTCGCTCATGAGCTCGGTGTGCATGCCGAGGTCTTTAAGATCGGACTCGGCAATAAGACCGCCGAGCGCGTTGGGCATGCCGCCAATGCCGATCTGCAGGGTGATGCCGTCATAAAGATGCGGGAAAATGACGGAGGCTATCTTCTTATCCGTTTCGGAGGCCTCGCCGCCGGGGGCTACGCATATATCATTGTGCCCCTCCACAACATATGTGACCTCTGAGATATGGACATGGTCGCCCTCCATGCCGTAGATAACGGGCATCTGCTCATTTACCTCGAGAATTATATGCTCGGCGGCATCGAGGATATCCTGAGTGCAGCAGTTGGTCAGACCGAAGCTGAAATAGCCGTTCTTGTCCATCGGGGCAACGGAGATCATGGCGACATTTACGGGTGCGTATCCGCGCCGGTAGTAAGAGCCGCAGTTGCGGAAAAGCATGGGAGAATAATATGCTCTGCCGCTGTCGATGTATTTTCTGTCTATGCCGGAGCTGTGCCATACATTGTATGTGAACGCCTTCTGCTCGGGGTCGCATTCAACGACCTGCACGGGCTTCATGGCTATTGCGTTTCTGATCTTGACATCATGAAGCTCGTCGCGCCTTGCTGCCAGCGCTGCATCCAGCGCCTCGGGGAACGAGCAGGTTTGGGAATAATCCACCCAGTCGCCGCTTTTTACAAGCTTAACGGCTTCCTCGGCGGAAACGAGCTTCCGCCTGTATTCTTCGTAAACATTCATATTATCAGGTCTCCTTTTTTCTCAATTTTGCAAGAACGGCGAGCAGGACTATCGGGACAAGCTCCAGCGCGGCAAGAACGGCAGCTCCCGAGACATATGAGCCGGAGGCGGTCTGCATGCTTCCCATGATCGTCGAGCCGAAGGATGCAACGATTATGCTCAGGTTGGTGATGCTGAAGTTTTGCGCATAGTATTCCGAGCCGAAGAATTCCTGAGTTACCGATGAGGAAATGGGCGGCACGGCACCGTAGCCGAGGCCGCAGAGCATAATGGCCGCGATTATGACGGCGGGCACGTTTTTCGGGAGGAACAGGACAAGGACAGCGCCGGCGGCGATAAGAATAAAGGCATCCAGCGTCAAAGCAAATTTATAGCCCTTTTTGTCATGCAGTATGCCAAAAACGATCCTACCCACACCGTTTGCGACCGAGCCGAGCCCCACGGTGAGCGCTGCGAGAGAGGCTCTCGCTCCGCCCTCGACGGCGATGCTTTTGGCATGTCCGATAATGCCCTGACCGAAGATCGTAAGGATCGCCGCAGAGCAGAAAAACAGCCAGAAGCTTGCCGAGCTGAGCATCTGCTTGGGCGTAAAGCCGCTTCTTTCGGAAGAGCCCGCGCTCACCGCGATATCCCCGGAGCCGGAAGCAATGAAGCGGCTCCCGAGCACACCGACTATTAAAAGAAGTATGCCCGTTGCAATGTAAACGCTCCTCCAGCCGAGACTCTCGTGGGACATGAGGGCGGACGCGAGGCTTCCGAAAACAAGGGTGCTTGCGCCGAAGCCCATCAGCAGCAGCCCCGAGGCAAAGCCCTTTTTATCGGGAAAGCGCATTACAACGGTAGAAACTGTTGCGTTGTATACCACGCCGCAGGCAAGCCCCGATACGGAAAACCCGGCGAAAATCAGCCAGACGCTTTCCGCAGTGACGGTCGAGGCAAGACCGTAGCCGACAAGACTCATAAACGCGCCGATCATGACGGATCTGCGGCTGTCAAGGCGCTTTGTAAGAATGCTTCCGAGCACTCCGCCGAGGCAGAAGGAAATCAGTATCACGGTAAAGCATGTGCCGAGCAGTGCGCTGGTCCAGCCGAACTGCTCGCCGAGGGGACTTGAGTAGATGCTCCATGCGTAAAGCAGGCCGTAGCACAGCATTATTATAAAACCTGCGGCAAGTGACACGGAGCGGGAACAGGTTTTTTCCATTTTATCACCGATTTCGTTATAAATTACATAAATAAAACATCTTTTAACTATAAAATTGACAAAAAATTAATTATCATTGCCAAGCATTTTGTGAAATGCTACAATGCAAGCAAGCAGGCTAGCATGCTAGCGAACAAGTCGACAGAAACGCTGAGTTAATGATAACAAGGCACAGACAAAAAAGCAATGCCATTTACCTGTTTTGATTTAATTTATTTTTTAACGGATCAGTGCATTAACTTTTTAGATCATAAATTCATATAAATTCAGCGGATTCAAAAAAGGAGGAACGCTTATGGCAAAAATCAACTACGAAGAAGAGCGCCGGCTCACAAAGGCGCTGCTTAACGCCTGCGGTATGTCAGAGGAGGATGCGGATATCGCCGGTGACGTAGTCACGCATTCCGATTTTACCGGCGTTTATTCTCACGGCATGTCAAGACTGGCACTTTATCTCAAGCTGTTCGGAACGGGAGCGTATAATCCCAAGCCGAATGTAAAGGTCCTCAAGGACGAGGGCAGCATACTGCATCTCGACTGCGACAATGCTCTGGGTGTCGTGACCATCAACAAGGCCTTTGACGCATTGCTGCCCAAGGCACGGCAGTACGGCATTGCGATCTGCACAGGCCGCCAGAGCTCGAACATCGGCTGTGCATCCTATTATGGCTGGCGCGCAGCAAAAAACGACGTTATCTGCCTTGTGTGCTGCAACACCTATCTTTCAATGGCACCCTACGGCGGAGCAGACAGACTGCTGGGCACTAACCCTATCGTGGTTGGCGTTCCCACGGGCAGCGAATATCCCGTTGTTATGGACATTTCCACCAGCGGCGTTGCCTTCGGCAAGATCCAAGCCTATGCAAGAGAGGGCAAGCAGCTTCCCGAAGGCTGGGCGAACGACTTCGACGGCAAGCCCACCACCGATTCCAAGGCGGCCTACACCGTACTGCCTATCGCGGCGCACAAGGGCTACTGTCTGGCAGTTATGGTCGATATTGTATCCTCCGTCCTTTCCGGCGCAAGCTACGGCACCGGCATCGGCGCTCCGGAGAAGCTTGAGCCCGAAAACACCGGCTTCTGCATGATAATGATAGACCCCTCCAAGTTCATGCCCATCGACGAATTCAAAAAGTGTGCTGATGATTATGTCCGCGTTATGAAGGGCAGCCGTCCCGCAGAGGGCTGCAAGGAGATATTCATGCCTGGCGAGATTGAATTTAAGAAATTCAAAGAAAACAAGGAAAGCGGCATGGAAGTAAGCGAGGCTCTTGCGCAGGAGCTTTGCGGTCTGGCGGTCAAGCTGGGTGTGCTGCCCGCAGGCGGCACATTTGAGGAACTCGTAGCTTCCGTTCGGTAATTTTGTTCATAAGCTGACGGAAGTCGAACCGCTGCCTCCTGTCAGCGCCCCTTTTCGGCGCTTTCAGCCTTTTTCTCTTTTATGGGCGACAGCCCATCTGCATCAAAGAAAGGCGAAAATCGCATAAAAATTGTCTGCTGACAGGTGCGAGCAGTTTTGACAGAGCTGATTTTTGCTCAGGCAAGGCAAAGCCCGCAGGGAATACT
>ENA-OPDZ01000222-OPDZ01000222.1-human-gut-metagenome-genome-assembly--contig:-NODE-222-length-18310-cov-20.446727_pt1 | contig 18310 bp, 17 predicted proteins | sample MGYA00241628_ERZ501519 | MGnify/ENA primary metagenome ERZ501519 (study PRJEB25962, sample SAMEA2042384) | human gut metagenome | biome: human gut; feature: human-associated habitat; material: faeces...
CCGTCGTCGGTGAGTTCCATAAGGATGTCGCTGTTGGCGGTTATGGAAGTGTCGGAGATAGTGTAGGTTACGGTCGCCCCTGCAAGTTCGGCGATTTTTATTGACAATATATAACAACTTCCGCCAACGGACGACCATCCACGATAGGCATATACCCCGTCTTTACGTAACTGTATATATAAAATTCCGCTATATATGTCCACACCAGAGCCCGAAGTAACCTCCCCCGAACCTGTTAAAGTGCTTTCTGAATATTCTGGTTTTGTATGTGATGTTTTAATTTCGTATGTTCTAGTGCCAGTACCTATTTCATAAGGTATAATTTTTTGAAAATAGCCACCAGAACTATATGGAATTTCAACCTCGCCCTCAAAAATCGGTGTGTCGGTACTCCATCCAGTAGTCGGTAAACTTCCACTTTTCAACGCACTCGCTTCCTGCGGTAACGCTTCGGGGACAGTCCCTTTCGCTCCAACTTTCAACACGCCGTTGACTTCTTTCGCGGTCATCGTATTTTCATCGAACGCTATTTCAACCGCCGTAGAGCCGTCAAAAGTCTTCTGTACTTCCGTTCCGTTGTCTTGTCCGCTGATTGTAAGCCCGTTTTTGGTCTTTCCCGTCGCAACAAAAGTCGCTTGCCAATGCGTAGTGTCTTGCTCGGGACTTGTGGTCGAAGTGATACCCTCGATACAAACAAATTGTCCGTTGTCGGTGTACACAAGGTCGTCAATTGCATAGGTCGTACTTGCAACCCATTTGCCACGGTTGTTATATCCGCCGCCAACTACGCTCGCACCATTGACATTCGGCGCAAAAGTGATAACCGTTTTAAGCGTGATTTCGTTTTGTACTTTGCCGTAAATGTAAACACACTTGTCACCTGATTTACAAATAGGCGCATAGTTTCCGCTCATTGTGTCTGCAATATCAAACACCACTTGCGGAACGGTTTTGTAATCAACAAAGTTTGAAAGAGGTATTTTTGCCTCGTAAGGGAAGTCTGCAAATTCCGTGCTTGCTACCCAATCAGTAGTTTTAACAGCAACATTCTGATATGCAACAGTAACGGGCTGTCCGTCCGTTTCGTAAAACGCTACTTTGTAATAGCCAATCTGCAACACGGTATTCTTTACAAGGTCATCGTTAAACTTGTCAACCGTCGTAAAGTTGTACGGGATATTTGTTGCTTCAACGCTCGTCACATACAAGTCGGGAGAGCCTTGCGCCACAACAATAATGTTGTCGTTTGTTTTAAGCACCGTATTGTCGTAGCCGTTCACCGCTGTGATTGCTTCTTGCAAGGTCATAAACCCTACCGCATACACATTGTTAGCGGCTTTCTCGTACGCTTTGTTAGCACGGTCAATCGCATTGTCTGCCTTATCTACCGCACTGTTCGCGTTCGTTTCAGCGGTCTGCGCGGTGGTCTTTGCTTCGTTTGCCGTGGCGACTGCATTGTTAGCCGTTGCGACAGCATTGTTTGCCAAAGTTGTGGCGTTGTCCGCTGTGGTCTGTGCGGTTTCTGCGGTCTGTTGAGCCGTGTCCGCCGATGATTGCGCCGTTTTAACCAACCCGCCGAGTTCGTTTATCGCCCCGACAACGGTCTTTTCCGCAGGTGCTTGTTCAAGCGCAATGTTCTCATCTTCTTTGTCTTGCTTTTTCGGCATAAGAGCGTTCAAGGCTTGCACCTGTGCGTTCAAGTTTTCGAGTTCGCTCGGCTCGTCTAATTCGTCCCTATCAAGGAACGTACTTTGCATAACGTCCAAATGGCAAGTTTGGCTCGTGATAACCGAAAGCACAAGAGGCGGAGTGTCGCCCGATTGCTGTTCAATGTTGACAACATTGATAATCAGCACGGGAGAGTTCTCGCCTTGTCCCGCGTAAAAGGTAAACTCTTTCGGCAACTTTCTTTCGTATAACGCATATTCCACGCCCTTGTACATAAGCGTTTTAAGATAGCGCATATAATAGTTTTTGCTGACCTTAATCGAGCCGTCGCGAGCCGTGTACGTCATACCTATTTTCGTGGACGTAGAAGCCACGTAGTCAGCCGAAACAGCACCGCTTGACGTAAATATCGGTGCAAGTATGCTCGTCGGCACAAATACGTTTAAGAGTTTGTTTTGAAATTGCCCTTGATAAAGGGGAAAGTCTTTTTGCAAATCGGCAATTCTGCCACTTTCAGTTAAATAAATTCTAATTGTGTTCATTTCAACCTCGTTAAAAATCTTTTTATTATATTATACGCTTTATAGAAGAAATTATTGCTTTCTCTTGAATATCGCGTCTTTGTTCGGTGCGCCCCATACCCACTTTTTAAGGGCTTGCGCTCTTGTAAAATTCTCGGGGATATTTCTTGCTATGACAAACTGCGTTTTGTACGGCAATGACGGGTTTTCTGCGCCAATATCGGGGTTAAGCGCAACATCGCAAAGAATTGCAATCGCCTTAACTCTTTGATAGCCCTCGGTGTCCACAAAGTGATTATCGGACACATTTTGCAATACGCTCGCAAGGTCTATGCCGAATTGCGTAACGACCGTCTTTTCGCTGTTTAACGGGTTTTGCGCCGTCTGCGACTTGTCTATCGCAAAAGTGAAATATTTGTCCATTAAAGCCCCGTTCTTGTCCGTAGGCGTTATGATAACGCTGTTGTTGATAAAGCCCGTTGAAAGTTTGTTCACTTCTTCCGCAAGCAAAACTATGCGTACATTGCTTTTTCTCGGCAAGAACACATAAGGCGAAATCACAAAAGTGTCGCTATTCGTTACCATCTGCAAGTTGTAGTTCACGGAAATCGCTTCACGACAGTCTTTCAACAAGCCTATCCCTCGCCCGTTAAAGTTAGTATCAAACGCCCTAACATTCGTCGCAAGCACATCTTGTTTTCCGATAAAGTTGCTTGCCGAATTGTCCTTTGTCGTAATCGGACACTCGGGGAACGCCATAATTTCAGCGGGTGTCGGCGTGCCGATGCTCCCTAAAATGTAGAAGTCCATTAAAGAAGCGCGTCCGTATATATCCGTGTACTTAACCGCCCACAACGAGTTATAAGAGCCTTTGCTCGGCGTTTCGTTGCTTATCTGCTCCGTAGCGATAACTTTGTTGCCCGCAGAATAGTTATCTTCCATATCGTATTCGTAGGTCAAGGTCGTTTCGCTCGAATACGCGTTTATCGGGTTGATAACTTCAAGATAAAGGTCGCTTTGCCCAACGGTTTGGTCGTACCCGCTCGTGTCTTTGTCGCCCTTAAAAACGGTAACGGCATATTTCGCAAAGTCCGTCCCCTCGCCCGCAATAAGATTTGCCAAATGGTTGTAGTCCAACACATAGTTTCCGTTGTATGCGAGTTGCGTTTCGTCGTCGGTCAACAATAATAAGTCGTTTATGGCAAATTCGCGCCAAATAAGGCTTTGTTCGCTTATCTCGTAAAATCTCGGCTCACTCGGAATACCGATGATATTGCTCAATTCGTTGTAGTCTTTGCTGAATGTTATCTTGCTTATAATGCACGAATGATAGATTGTATGCGTAACTTTCGCCACATAGTAAAGTTCGCCGTCTATGCGGTATAACTCGCCCTTGTGTTTTATGTTGTCCCAACTGTCGTTCCATTCGGTTTTTTCGTACGTATTGTTGCCCGTTCTTATGAGTTTTCCGTACATATGATTGCCGAATTTTATGCTGTCAATAACAACGTCCGTTTGGTTGTTAAATTGATTGTGTTCTGGGTATCTATCCCACTTTGAGTTCAGCAAATATTTGCGTAAATCGGGGCGGATATGGTTTTGGCGTACGCTATCTTTTGTCCTGTATCTCACAAAGAACGAATAATCATTGACTTTGTAATTCGTCCAATACCCACTTTGGGGAGCGGGCGCGAGTACAGGGTAGCCATTAAATGCGCTATAAATCGCCTTTTTAATCGCATAATCGGTATAAATGTTCGTGTTCGCTTGCGGAAGTTGATAGTCCCCGCCCGCGATTATGTTCGTGCCGAGTTTGTAATAAAGAGCAATGCCCCTATTCGGGATAACCGTGTAATCAATCGAAAGCGTTTTGTAAACGTTCTCTTCATAGATATATTCGGTCAAGTCGGCAATCGCGCCGTCGCTGTTCCGCCTAACTTTAATATCCAACAGTTCGATAATAGGCTTTGACACAATAATCTGCGCCGTATCATTCGACACCAACAGTTGCTCGTGCGTTGTTTTCGGCGACACCCATTCTTCCACATACCCGCCTAATTGCACCATATTCGTAATGTAGGAAGAAGTCGCACTTATGTAGTCCTCAACGCTTCGGCTGTTAAAAAGCGACACCTTTGTCCCGTCTTTATGTTGCTCGTCCGTGCGCCCTAAACGATTGAAAGTTATCATAAAGCGGTCGTCCGTGCCAAATACTAACTCGGGGATAGCGTGAATGTAGTTGCCAACTTCCACCATAATTTCCCAAAGGTTTTTTTGGTTGTAAAAGTTCTCGATGATAACAGTCGAGTTTAGTTCGTCAATAAAGTTTTCGTCCACATAGAACGGCAAGGTGGAATTGTTTATATCCGCGATATACACGCCGTCTTTTTTCTCGTAAATCCCCGAATTTACCACTGCCTTCTGCAACAAAGCAAGCGCGGAATAAGGCGTTGATGAAGCGTAAACGATTTCTTTCGTATCTACGCCGTAAGTAATGAACGAGGCTTTCCCGCTCGTGTTTTGCGCGGTCATATAAAGGTTTGTGGTGGACTGCGTTTGAGTTGTACTTCCTATGTAGACGACATTGCGTTCCAGATAATATTCTTGATAATAACTTGGCATTGCGCCAGTGAATTTATGTACCCTATCCCCATATCCTGCGGGAATATTATCATCGAATTGATGAAGCGAAAACGAAATTTCATAGCGGTAGTCCTTTTTAATATCTATTTTTTGAGTAATATAAGACGGCGCGGGCGCAGAAGTGTCCGTGTATTTTTTATAATAAAGGTCTTGTTGAAGCGCACCGCTAATATCAATGCTCTTTTCAAGGCTCTCTAATATCCATTCCCCGCCTTTAATATCCCTTGTAGGGATAGTAACGCCATATCCTTTAAGTTCGGAGTTGGATATAATAGTCCCGCTCCATTGCCTTTTGAGTGTATCGTTTAATGTGTATTCTTTTATTGAATAGTCAAGTGAAGCATAGCCAACACCGCCCCACGTTGTCGTTGAATTATCTGCGCCACAATATATTTGTACTCTCGGTATTACAAATCTTGCCGAGTAAGTCCCGTCATCGTTCTTGAATTTGTCAATATTGTTGTATATTGTAGTAAATTCTTCGTCCTTGTCGTTAAGGACTTTCGGCGTCCCCGATATGCCAAACTTCTTACCCGAAACATTATAAAAACGCGTTATCTTATGAGTAACAGTATCTTCTATTACTTCCGAAAAAGTGCCGAATTTTTTAGCAGGCGTGAAATTCTTTTGTACAAAGTCGTATGTTGCCGTAGTATCGGGGAACGCAGGCACTTCTTGCAATGAAACATCTTTCAGTTTATAGGTGCTTGCAATGTTATCCACAAGCCTTTTTTGCGCCACAACGCTCGGCTCAATCATCGAAATGTGATGGTCGAAATAGGTTTCGTCACTCAATACGGGTTGATTGACAATATCTCTTGAAACACATCTATGTATCGTTTCAACGATTGTCCCGTTTTCGAGTATATCAACGATGAATTTTGTTTCGGGTTCAAACGCAGTTTTTGTAGTCAGCCCGAAAAGCGTAATCTCGGAAGTATCGAGAATTTGAGTAATATCTTCGGTAACATCTTGCCCTTGCGAAAGAAAGCGCGAAAAATCTTCGCCCCTGTACCCGTCTTTCGTGCTGTCGTATTTGTATATCTTTATCGTAAACATTTATCTCAATCTCCCTGCCGTAAGGTTTATGCTCGCCCTTGCTCTGTTGTATTCGATTGCGTTGTTCTCTTTGAACACTTTGTAATTAAAGTCCCTTTCTCGCCCCGCATACTTGAAAGCAATCGACGTAGTGGCAGAAATAAGCCCAAACGCGGCACCCAACGCAATGCCCAACGGTCCGCCCGCCGCCCCATAGGTCGCGCCCATTGCTACCGACGAGGCAAAGTTTGTCCCGTCTTGATATATCTCATAAGTCCTTGAAATGTTTTCTTGCAACGATTGGTCGCCGTACTTGTCGCCCAACCCTTGAAGTGCATAATTTATGCTTGCGCCGACAAGTTGTTTGCTTACCGCAATTCCGTGCGTAATGTTTACTCGGAGAAATTGCTTTGACTGCGCGTAAGTATCTGCTTGTTTTGTGGAAGAGGTCGATGTCGGTTGACTTTCGGACACTTGGTCGGCGGGTTTTTCGTTCGCGCCTTTGCTCGCAAGCCCCGCGTCTTTCCGAACAATAACTTCTATTCTTTGCGTACCTTGCTGATATAACATTGCCTATCTCCTTATCTTGCCCCAACCTTTTGTAGTAATGCTTGAAATGTTGAAATCGTTGTTCGTTAAAACCTTTTGCATCCGCTCTATAACATCTTTGTACACATAAGTATGACCGTTGCTCTTTATACGAATATAAACGGGTATATTTACGTCTTTAACGGCTTCTTCCTTGCCGTCATACATAACGCACCCACAACGCCAAAAAAGGTCGTTAAAAGCCATTGTAAGCGGCTTATTGAAGTCGTAGAAAGACAATGTTTTCGCGGTTGTTAAAGATTGCGCCAAAAAGCCCGTTAAGTCGGGACGATTTTGCGTTGCAAGCGGGGTAGTGGTAAAAAAGTTTTCCAAAGTCGCCTTTGTTATGGGCATTGAAAGATATTTTGTTTCCCCGACAATATTGCCGTTCTCGTCGTACTCATCGTCGCCGTTAAGTGATATTTCGACTTCGGTATCACTATAAGACAACGCGTTTGCAAGATAACTTATCTTAAAATTGCTTGCGACAACAACCGTTTCTCCCAAAGGTGTCATAAACGGCTCTTGTTCGTATGTCAAGTCGCCCAACAAAATATACGCCTTGATAATATCGCCGTAAGAGTTTTGTATGTCTTGCGGGTTTCCCAAAAAAACGTTCCGTAATTTTGAAATATAATAGTCAAGGTTATTGATTTTGTCGGCTTGTATAAGGAAAGTAATTCGCCCTAAAATGGTCGCGCTGTCAATGTCTTGACTTGCAACAACTTCGCTGTCGGTTTTTTCCACCAAAGCGTACGCTTGGTTCATCGAAAAGTTAAGGCTTCTCACCCAGTCGTCCAACACTGAAAGACTTTGGTCTTCCTCAAAGGTTTGTTCTTCGACTGCGACAAGGCGGTCTTTCCACTTGTAAAATTCTATGTTCAAGTATTGTGCAATATCGACTTCGGTCTGCTTTCCGTTATCTTCGTCAACAAGCACAATGTTTTCGCTGTTCGGGTTATTGTAAACAATCTTGCCGTTAGTGCGCTTTGAAGCCCAAAGGTTGCCGTTAAAGATTGTGTCGATTATGTTTTTAATGTCAGAAAGTGTGAAAATAGTTCTCATTTTATTCCTACCTTTTGTTGCCACTGTTCTTTGCGTTGCTCATAAGTGTATGGGCTTTTGACTACCATTTCTTGCACATTCCACTTCTTTTGAGTGGCAATAAAATCGTCGCTGTACACAATGTTCTCCATAATGTCGTTCATAAGATACGCGACTTGCTTTTCGGTCATTCCTTCAATCTGTTGCATAGACTGCACGCGCAGGTATAGTTTGCACTGTATGCCGTAGTTTCGCCTGTTCTTTTCCGCCTCTTTAAGCGCGTCCCTTATCATATCGGCATTGTTTGCCGTGAATATGAGAATTTGCTTTTTCGCCAACAAGCCATTGTAAACTGCGTCAACAACATCTTCGAGTTCGCTGTTTATACGCAGTTCTCCGCCGATAATAAGTTTGTCCCCGCTTTGGCTTGCAACCATAGGGTTATAGAACGGTCTTGCGCTCGATTTTGCGGTGTCAAACACTTGCCTATTTACGGTCTTTGCGTTCGTGCGCCTTGAAATCTTACCGTTTTCGAGTTCCTTTTCACGATAGTTTATCAGCGGAATTTTGTTCCGCAGTTTCTTATTGTTGAAAATATCGACGAGTGTAAAGTTTTGCGAAAATCGGTTTGCCATAATTCTATAAAATGCTGTTTAGCGTGGCGAAATATACTTTGTAGGGTTTCGGGTTATACTTAATGTCCATTTCAGTATCTTCGACGGAAAACAAGCGTTTATCAACGACAACAAGGTCATCGTGGTTTATTGTAATATCGTCGGTAAAATACTTAATATTCATCGACGACAAAGGAATAATATTGCCCTTGATAAATTGTGCCGTAGTCCCCTCGACCGCCCCTTTAATCATAAAGTCAAAACTGCCCACATAGTAATATTTGTTAGTTTGATAACGACCTATGTTGTTAAAACTTGCGTTAAGCAACACAATGTTTTCGGGCAATTCGGTCAGAGTTTCCCACGCAGTACCGTCGTATCTGAAATATGTTGATTGATATTTCAAAATGGTTTTATTGGTTTCAACAATTACGGTTTCGCCCTCGGCTTTCGGGGTTTGCGAGAAAGTCAAAGTTTCGTTGTCGAAAGTCCAAAATTTCCCGTCGTCGGTTTTATAGACAATCGTAAGGTTTAGGCTCTTTTCAAGCCCGATAAACCGCCTATAAAGCAAGCCCTTCGGCAGTTTTGCGGTTGACTTAAATTTCATCTTCATAACTTACCTACCATTCCGCGCCTTGCGGGATAACATTGTATTTCCCGTAATAGCGCAGTCCGAGCGTTTTCAGCATTTCGATTGCGTCCTTATGGAAGTCGCGTTCTTGATTACGCACAACATCTTCGCTCATATTTTGCATAGTATCAAGGTCTATGCCCGCAACGCCCGAAATATCGCCGTTGTCGAGCAAATACTCTCCCTCGATAAACATTGCCTCCAAAAAGGCTTGGCGGTATTCAAAGGGCGTGTAGCCCCTTATTCCGCGTACTGCGATTATGTAGTTGAGTTGTTGACGCGTGCTTTTGTTCGTATTGTAAATTTTGGTGTAAAACTTTCTTCTCAAAGCGGTAAGCCATATCCTAACCTTATCGGGTTGATTGCCGTCAATTTCGACTTCGAGATTTCTTCCCCTTTCTTGAAAATACTTGCTCGTAAGTTCGTATTGGTGGTCTAAACCGATATAAACCGCGTCGTCATCGCTGAACGGATAGTGCAACAAATCTTCGCCCATAATGTCTATTTGTTCTTTTGTGTAAAACGGTGCAATGTATGCCATTGTTATTCTCCTTTTATGAATTGTTTTGAATAACTCTCGTAAGTTTCTTGCGCGTGTTTAGTGAGTTTTGTGTCGGGGTGCGTTTGCATATACTGTTCAATGTTGCCCGCTCTTGTTCTCAAAGTGTATTCGCTTTGTGGCTTAATACCCTCGATAGGCGACTGTTCGGGGACGGTTTTCTCGCCTTTTGTGCCGAGTTCTTTGCCCGAATAAGACTGCAAAACTTCCTTGCCCTTGCTTTCGGCTTCCTCTTTCATAAGTTTGCCCTTTAAGGTATTTTCCGAGTGTATTTGCATTTTAAGCGGAACAGCGGTCGTGGCAAATTTCTTCCCGTTACTTGCGGTGGCAATAACTTGAATTTTGTCGCCCGACCTAACATTGTCATTGACAATATATGTATATCCGTCAACGGTTTTACCTAAACCTTGCCCTTTCGAGCCATATCCACAGCGTGCTATCTTTGCCATAATAATTCTCCTTTATATTATATTATACGCCTTGGGTAAAAAAAATGGTAGGGAGATTATCCCTACCACTTCTTTGAATTAACCTTAATTGGTCGTGCCGTCGTTAAAGCCAGCAACAGCGGAGTTGCCCGTTACGACTTTGCCGTCAATCGGCGTGAACTTGATTTTGTTCATAATCGAGGCAATGTTTGCCGCCGTCCATTTGTTTGCAAGGTTTGCGCCTGCGTCTTGGAGAACTTTAATCGTGCCACCGTGCAACACTTCTACGCCGACTTTCATCTTGGGAAGAATGTACACGCCACCGAAATAGGTGTTGGGGTTCGCGGTTACGGACGGTCCGACGATACCACGGCAAGTACCTGCGCCGTAAACAATCATACCTGCAAGGCTATCAAGCAAGCCACGAACTGCGGCGGTCGTTTCTTCCGCATCGTTTGTAGTGCCGAGAATGCCCAGAGCAACATATACGAATTTTCTCGTAACTTTGTTGAAGATGAACATATCAACGCCGTCATACATACCGCACAAGCCAGTTCTGCTGTCGATACGAGCGGTTTCTTGTCCAGAGAACGGGTTCATAAAGCCCGTTGCAAGAATACGCGCCGATGCTTCGCTTGCGTTCTGCAAATATTGGCTCTTTAAGAGTTTGTTGAGTTGCGGGGTGATAAAGCCCTGTCTTTCGTCTGCGGGAACGGTAAATGCGCCGATTTCGGGAATACCGTCGTTGAACTCTTCGTTTGCCGAAAGGAATGCGTTAGGTGCGCTGTTTACGTCCGTTGCGCCGACAGTGGGGTCAAATGCAAAGACAGAACTTGCGATTTCGTCTGCTGAAATATCCCCTGCGGCAATCGAGCCGACCTGATGTGCCATACCTTTATCGAAGTTATCGCCGTTACGGAAGAAGCCTTCGATTTGTTTTGCGTAGGTGATGATGTTGATAGACATACCCGCCGTTTTGACAAGTTGTGCAAGGACGACCTGTTTCAGGGCGATGGGGTTGGAATAGATTTGCGAGGAAGTGATTGCCACGCCTTCGTCGTAAATCAAGTCAACGGGAATAGTGTATTTGGTTGACTGCGGAGCGTTGTTGAAACCGCCCTCGTTCTTTTGGTTGTGGTAAGAGCCGTTGTTGGTCGCGCCGAGTTGTCTAAATCTCGGAGCATAGGGCAATACCCTCATAACGTCGATGTAAGTAACGTCCTCAACGTCTTCCGTCTTGGTGTACTTATCGACAACGCCTTTTCCGTTGATGTGTTGAATTTCGGGGAAAATGTTTTCATATACTAACATTGAACTTGCGTGTTCAACGTCAAACCCGTTTACTGCTTTGAATGCCATAGTTGTATCTCCTTATAATTGAATTAGTTTTTACAAAAACTGTTTCGCATAATTGTCAAAGGTTTCGTTTGCGTACTTATCCTTTTCGATAACGCCTTGACGACTTATGTTGCCAAAGTCTTTGTTTTCGTATTTGTCTTTTAAGCCGTTAGTTTCTTCTTGCGACTTTGCGAGTTGGTCTTTAAGGTCGGTGTTTTCCTTGACAAGCGCGTCGAATTTTGCCTCAAACGCGGACAATCTTTCCATAAGTTCGTCTTTTGTTACAAGGTCTTCAATACGAACACCGTTCCCTACGGGTTCAACTTCCTGTACCTCGGGGTTTTCAGGTTTGGGTTCTTCTTTGGCAGTTTGTTCTTCCACAACCTCTTCCTGTTCTTCTTCAACAGGCTTTTCTTCTGCGACAGGCTGTTCTTCTACCTTCTCTTCTTGTTTTTTCTGTTCCGCCTCGGGGACTTCCGTTGTTTTTTCCGTTGCTTTAATCTTCCACATAGTTTTACTCCTTTTTTATTAGATTTCTGCTTAATTTCGTCTTTGGTTTCATCGAAAAATCTTCTACCAACTTGCGAACGGCGTATTGCTCTTCGGCAGTCGTCTTTTTTAGAGCCGTAAAGCATTTACACTACTTACCTTTGTGCTTTCGTGCGCTTTTATATATTATTATACGCCTTTCTCGAAAAATTATTTATTCCACGATGACATCATTGTGTCTTGCTGTTGGTCGCGCCTTGCTTTTGTTTCTTTAAGATAAGCGATTTCTCGGTCTTGCTCGTCTTTTGTCAAGGTGTTGCCGTAAGTCATCTTGACGTACAATTCTTCGCTCATATTGCCTGCGCTGAAACTGTCGCCGTTTGCCTTTTGCCTTTCGATAAAAGGTGCTTGGTCTTCCGCTTTCAAGATTATTTCGACAGGACCGTGGTTGTAATAGTACATCATTTCCCTCAAAAGTTCGTTGATTTCGGGAGCATTGAGTTGAATTTGTCCTTTCAGCCACGTATCGCTCTTTGTTCTTTCGCTTACAATCTCGGTAGCCGTTCTTGCGCCTGCGCCCTCGCTCAAAAATGAGGCAATCGAACTTGCGGACACGTTGAGTTTGAACGCACAGTCTTTATAGATATTCTCCATTTGCGTACGCATATCGTCGCCACGGAGCAAAAACTGAATAGGCGTGATTTTATCACTATCGCCGTTTATGCTCGCAATCTTCTGATAAAACCTTTCGCTCAACGCCCTGTCTTCATACGCGGGGTCGTCTTTGTTCCAAAACTCTTCGGGGACTAACGCTCTTGCTCTTGCAAGGTCAACTTCGTTCTTCTCAAAGTATTTCATTTGGTCGTATTGGAAGTTTTCCGTAAACAATATATCGCCGATAGGTTGTCCGAATTGCGTGTTCGGAATTTGCGGTATATCGTCCGTAAAGCGGAGAAGATAGCACCCTAATGAGTTTGTGAAAGGCAAGTATTGTTCTTCGTCCAAAACAACGCTTGGGAAGTGGGACTTCACGTATTCTTTTATTTTGGGCGGGAGATTTTTCCAGTTTACGCGTGTCGCATTGTTTTTTGGACGACTTTGGACTTCGGTTTGCAGGTTTGCGGAGGCTTTGTAAATACTTGCCTTTACACAGGGTTTGTTTTCTTCATTGAAATATCTTTCTTCGCAAATGCCGTAATGGTCTTTTTCACCGCTCGGGTTTGTGTTATGCACAGCGTCAAAGAACACTTTTACGCTTATAACCTTTCCGTTGGGGTCTATATCGGCAAAGAAAGTGTCTATTCTATGCGCTGTTGCATAGAGTTCCTTGTCGCTCCTATTGAGTTTAAGCAAGGAAGTTCCGCCTGCTATGGCGAATTTATGCGCTTTTTTGATAGCCTTATAAAACTTTGTTCTCTTTGCCCATTGCGTAGCGAACTGATAATCTGCCCCGATGCCGCTGAAATCAATTCCGTGTGCAAAAAGCATATTATTCAAGCCCGTAGCAATGCTTTGCAACATTCTTTGCGGAACAAGTCCGCTTTGCTTGTTGTGGAAACCGTTTACCCACCCGTCATAGCACGCCAAACACCTGTTAAGGTATATAGCATAGAAAGAGTAATAATACTCAGGGGCTAAAAGATAAAACGTGTTATTCACATAGAAATCAAAGTAATTTCCGAGCGTATTATCGTTAAAGCCCACTGTATCAATATCAATAATTTGTTGGCTCATAAGAAATCTCCTTATTTTTGTGCTTTTTTATGACTTTGGCTTATTTTCTTTCTTGTTGCTTGTCTTTGTTCTTCTTTCACTACGTTTGTTTGCAGTTCCTTAAAGAACGCGGCAAGTTTGTCGCTCGAACACACTGAAACGAGTTGCATAAACTCGTCAAAGTCTTGGCGCAAACCTTTAATTTCGCTCAAAAACTCACAGAAACAGTTAAGAATAAGCCTATTTGCCTGCGTTTGGTCGCTGATTGCGGATAAAATGTCGTCTTGTTTCATTACGTCAAGGACTTCTCTGTCGATATTGCCACCTTCGGTTTTAATGTTTTCCATATTATTCTCCTTTTTCGGTTATTGTGTCATCGGTCAAATAAAGTTTCATCAATGCGCTTGCGTTCCTAAAACTCTGTTTCGCTTGGATAAGTTGCTTTGTGGTTTCCGTAAGAACATTGAGAAAAGCAATTCGCACCGCCTCGTCTTCGGTTTTCCCCGAGCCCTCAAAGCCGATGTCTTTCAAAAATTCTTCTTCGGTCATCTTGGCGTGTCGAGAAAAAGTCTTTGCTATAATGAAATTCATAAGATTGTCAGCGGTTCTTTGTTCCGCCAACTGTTGTGCCCTTTTTTCGTCCATACAAATTCTCCTTATTTCTTAAAGCCTGCTAACTTTTTAATGTCGGTGTAATGCGCTTCTTGCTCGTAGTTTCTCTTTCGTATCGGGAAAGAAAGGTTATAGCAATTACTGTAATACGGCACAAGCGCGTACTCTAAACTATCGCACCCGTCGTTCTTAATGCTCGGGTCTAACTTGCCTTTTTTGTATCTTTGCGCCTCAATCTCTTTCACAAGCCTATGTTTATTCGGTTCACCGTTCCACATAGACGGACCCTCGTTAAGGATAGTAAGCACATTATACGCAAAAGCATTCTTTATTATGCCGAGGTTGACGTCTTTCTTCTTCATCGTAAAGCCCTTAATGTCGATATACTTCCACATTTTCTTTCTCGGCGATGTTTTTTTCAAGTGCTTTAATTGTGCAATAAACGGGCTTGCCGCGCCGTCCACACTCAAAATGGTATGCAGTTGGTTATATGCTATCCCGTACTTATCGTCCAAAAAGCCCAAAAACTCGTCCAACAATTCGCACTGTTCTGTCGGCGCAAGGGTTTTGTTCGTTTCCGACGGGTCGTCATAGCACACTTCAAGCGTTTGCGCCGTTCCGTCATCGAGTATTGCAACAGGCGTAACGAAAAACGTGTCATTCGCGGTCGCGTGGTCTATGCCTATAATAAGAGTAACAATGTAGTGTTCGTCCAACTGATAGGCTCTCTTGTAGTTCTTTTCTCTTGTAAACTGCGGGAAAACAACGTCGCTCGTACTCGCAAATATGTCGCCCAAAAACATTCGCCTAAACTCGGTGTAGTTGACCTTCTTGTAGTTTTCTATGTAGTTTCGCGTTTGTTCGTTTAACAGTTCCCATATATTATAGCAATTCGCATAAATATAACACCATTCGGGGTCTTGTTTTTTCTCATTTACAAAGTCTATAAACCAGTGTCCTATCGTTTCGCTGTTGCCTACGACAATCATTTTCGCTTCCATATCCAGTTGGCGAATAAAAGTCGCAATAGACTGCTCAACCACGTTCGCGTCCTTATTTTTCTGCGCTTCTTCAAACAGCACCAAAGACAGTTTATTCTTCGTCGAAATACCTCTTGTCCTTTGTCCGCCCTTACTATCAGTAATCGGGTAAAAGAACGTACTGCCTTGCTGTCCCTTATGCACCACCCTATCGTGGGACTTCGGAATGTACCAATCGCACGACACATCGTCGCCCACATCGTAGTTCGAGTTATTCAAAAACTTCTCAATCTCGTTGATGATACTGTCCTTAATTTCCGTCGCCGTCGCCTGCAAAACCACAATGTCCCTGTCAGGATATTTGTTTATGAACACCCACCAAATTGCCACAAGAATACTCGTCTTGCCCGATATACGCCCCGACGACAAAACAAAATATCTGTAATTGTCATAAAAAATTTCTTTATACACATCGGGTATCAGCAAATTGTCCGCCGACAGCCCATTGTTATTCAACAGTTCCTTGTCCATCTTCTACCACAAAATCTTTCGTTTCAAGCACAACCTTATTGCGCTCGTCTTCCAACTCTTCCTTTTTGCTCGCGTCAACAATGTTCACCGTTATCCCGCCTATCTGCAAGTTGTCAATGTTCGGCAACATATTCAGCCCCAAAATGCGGTCAAGTTCCTTCCGCGCCTTAATTCGCACGTCAACGTCGTCCACTTCCTCAATCTTGACCGACTTAATCTTCCCGTTCTCGTCTTTCGTCGTCGTCTTCTTGTAACTCTTTATCTTGCCGTTAAGTATGTCCCGATAAAACTGTATCCGCCTCGCCGTCTCTCCGTCCGCACCGTCTATCGTCTGCAACAACTTCTCCGCCTTATCCTGCAACGCCAGCGCGTCCACCTGCCTGTTCAGCAAACTCTCCTTCTCCGTGAGTTCCTTCGCCCGCCTGTTCGCCAACAACCGCTCTATAAGGTCGCTCATTACCTTGTTGTCCCGCTCCATTATCCACGCCGCTTGACTTACGTTCTTCGCCCCGTACCCACTCATCTTGTACGACTGCGCCTTCCCGTACCCTTGCCCCCTAAAATCCACGTACTTCCGCTGCTTTTCGTTCAGCCCCTCGTACGCCTTTTGCTCATCTACCGTAAAACACGCGTATCTCTTCATATCCGCCTCCTATTTATTATTATACGCCTTGCTCTATATCTCCTATATAGGCGGGTTGAAAATGGACACCCTGTCGTTCCCTCTGATACCCAAGGGGGGTATGGGGGGCATACTCCCACGCTCTCCCGCGCCCGTAAATGCCCTTGTATGACACGAAAATGTGTCGGATGTAAAATCTATCTATCGCGCCCATAAAATGCCTTGTAGCCGCCTTGTAGGGCTTGAAAAGGGCATACGCGCCTTTCTTGGCTGTTTTCTGATGTCGGCGGCGGGCTGGTTCTGTGTGTACATATACACGCACGCGCACGCGTAAGGACTTCGGCTCGGCTCGGATACTCTGACAAGTTTAGAAAACTAAACAAGGGCTTTCCCCTGTTGTTTAGAAAACAAAACACGGTCGGTTATGTTTAGAAAACAAAACAAGGGCTTTTCGGTCGGTCGTGCTCTCTCTTATCTGAAAAGCGGCAAACGGTCGCGGGCTGTATACGTACACACGCGCGCGTTGGCTCCGTTCTTTCTCTTTCGGTCTTTTCTTATCCGAAAAAACTCTTTTTTCTTTTTCATTCTTTCTTTATATATTTCTTTCTTCTTTTTCTTTTTTCTGTAAAAGCATAATTCTTTTCTTGCTTTCTCTTTCTTAAAAAAAGCAAGTACAAGTAATATACTTATAGTTATTACTCAAAGTAAGTGCTTCTAATAATAAAATAAATAATAAAAACAAGTAAAGAGAGAAGAAAAAGTATATATAACAAGGTATATAAAAGGAAAAGGGCGCAAAAGCGATTTTTTGCACCCTATACAAATATAAAGTTTTGATTTCAAAACCTGACTAAAACCCACAAGGCAAAAGCAAGGCTTATAACTAAAATAAACGCCGTAATAGATAGGGATATGACCCACGCGCGCCCGTCGCGTTCTTGCGGCTTTTCTCGGGCTTCTTGTTTGTCGCGGTGTTTCTCTTTCTCAAAGTCCAAACGCTCCCGCGCAAGTTTTAACTTTTCCCGCTCAATCTCGATTTTTTCGTCGGGCTTTTTCTCGCCTAACGCCTCCCGTAGTTCGTCAATGTCTATTTTCATTTTTCCGCCCTCGTTATCTCGTAAACGTCAAACGCCTTTCCGCTTGCTACTTGTCGGAAGGTGTAGCCGCACGCTTCAAAAATTGAATAAAAGCACGACACGCCACAACCGCCATCAAATGACGGCAAGCCCTCCCACACGTGCACGCCATACGGGAAAGCCTCGCCCGCTTCCGCGTGGTCGTATAATATTTTAAGTGTTTCGGGGTTCTGGTTCAACGCACTTGCTATTGCCGCGCTCTGTTTATCATACCCGCACCCGCTCGCGCTTCCGTACGTCGCGACGCGCTCCGCCGCCACTCTCGCGCGGGGGTTCATCCCCCACGTCCTATTTTTGTGCCACTCAACGACAATAGATACCGCCGCGGGGGCTTCGACTTCCTCAACCTCGCGCAAACGGTCAAAGCGTTTCTTTGCGTCGCGTGCCGCCTCTCTCGCGCGTTTCGTTTGCATTCTGTTTTTAATCTCTTCGGGGATAGGTTCGCCCGCGGGTAGTTCTTGCAACGCCGCAAGCGTCGCGGGGGTTGTATATTGTTTCAAATACCACGACGCCAAAACGTCGCCAACGGTCGCCGTTGTTATTTTTGCCGCAAAGTCGGCGCATTCTTTCCCCGCGTGGGCGGTGATTTTTTCCTTTAATACGTTATATTGATATACCATTTTTTAACTCCTTTGCCCGCGTTTATGCCCACGGGCGGGCGGTTTGTTTAGTTTTGATTTTTAAAAATATAAATGTCGCTTGCGTTGTTTTCAATGGCTTTCAAATAGTCGATAGCCGCGCTGTATTTATTCGCTTTGTATAAAGTCAATACAGGCGTTATTTTCTCGTCGCCTAAATATCCAAGTCGCACTTCGTAAACCTCGTTATTTGTTGTTTTGTCGCGCCACTCAATAATATTAAAAACAAAACCGTTTTCGGTTGCCTTTGTGTACGGCGTATCGTAATATGCCAATGTTTTGGCGTTTTTAGTTTTAATAATTTCGCTTATCATTTTTTACTCCTTCGACGGTTGCCCGCCTTGTTTTGTTGCCTTTATCATATCACGGCGGCGCGGCATTGTCAATAGTTTGTCAATAACTTTTTTGATATACCGCCATATCAATTTTTATATACCCCACACATATCAATTTCGATATATAACCATATCAAAAAGGATATATCCCGTCGGCTCTTTTTTTTCTATTAAGGCGCCTC
>ENA-OPDZ01000224-OPDZ01000224.1-human-gut-metagenome-genome-assembly--contig:-NODE-224-length-18217-cov-3.612983_pt1 | contig 18217 bp, 18 predicted proteins | sample MGYA00241628_ERZ501519 | MGnify/ENA primary metagenome ERZ501519 (study PRJEB25962, sample SAMEA2042384) | human gut metagenome | biome: human gut; feature: human-associated habitat; material: faeces...
CGATTCGAAACGAAAAAACGGACGGTTCGCGTATGAACCGTCCGTTTTGCGCTGCACGTTGGCGCGACCGACGGGAGCACGGGAAAACAACGCTTCGGCAATGGATTTTCTTTTGCTTCTTTTCTTCTAAAAAGAAAAGAAGGGGGGAACTGTTCCGAAAAAACGAACCAACCCTATACAATTTTCAGACGAGGGAAAAGATTTTTTGTTTTTGAAAGAGCCCCTTGATTCTTCAAACAGGATACGGCATAATAAACGCAATATTACTTTCGGAAAGAAGAGGGTCACAATGAAGCTTTTACAGGATCGCATCCGGCAGGAGGGCAAGGTTCTGCCGGGCAATATCATCAAGATCGACGGGTTTATGAATCACCGTGTTGACGTCCGACTCATGCGTGAGATCGCAAAAGAGTTTGGACGTTTGTTTGACCTTACGGGGCTGACGTCCGTGCTGACGGTCGAAGCGAGCGGCATTCCGCTTGCCACGATCTGCGCGGAGGAATTCGGCGTACCGTTGATCTTTGCAAAGAAGGCGAAGTCCGACAACATCGAGGGCGGCCTGTATCAGAGCGACATTTTTTCTTATACCTATAAAAAGAAGGTCACGCTTCTTGTGGCAAGCGACTGGCTGGGGCCAAAGGATAAGGTGCTCATCATCGACGATTTCCTTGCCAACGGCGAAGCGCTGCGCGGCCTGGTGGATATCGTGGAGCAGTCCGGCGCGGAGCTGCTCGGCATGGGCGTGGCGGTCGAGAAGGGCTTTCAGCCCGGCGGCAAAAAGCTGCGTGAGCGCGGCATCAATTTGAAATCGCTTGCCATCATCGAGTCTGCGGACGAGAACGGCATCGTATTTCGCGAGGAGGACGGCGAATGACGGAACGTATCGTCGTCATTGACTTTGGCGCACAATATAATCAGCTGATCGCAAGACGTGTGCGCGAAGCGGGCGTGTATTCGGAGCTTCTGCCCTGCACGGCGACGCTGGAGCAGATTCGCGGCGAGGTGCTTTCCGGCATTATCCTGTCGGGCGGCCCGGACAGCGCGTACTGGGAGAATGCGCGCGGCTGCGATCCGGGGCTGTTTGCACTGGGCGTGCCCGTGCTCGGCATTTGTTACGGAATGCAGTATATGGCCGTGCAGTTCGGCGGCGCGGTCGGGGCCGCGGACATTCGAGAGTTTGGCAGAACGCCGATCCGGTTTGAAGCGCATCCGCTGTTCGATGGCATGACGGAGAACGTCGTCTGGATGACGCACAACGATTCCGTGACAAAACTGCCGGAGGGCTTCCGCACGATCGCATCCACGGAAAACTGCCCGATTGCGGCGTTTGCCTCGGATGAAAAGCGGTTCTACGGCATTCAGTTCCATGCGGAGGTCACGCATACGCCGCAGGGCGAGCAGATTTTCAAGAACTTTCTCCGGCTGTGCGGCTGCAAATGCACCTACAGCGTGGAGGGGCTTGCGGAATCGTTGATCCGGCAGGTGCGCGAACAGGTCGGCGAGGGCAAGGTGCTGGGCGCGCTCTCGGGCGGCGTGGATTCGTCCGTGGCCTCGGTGCTTGTGCATCGCGCGATCGGCGACCGGCTGACCTGTATTTTTGTGGATCACGGCCTGCTGCGTGAGAACGAGGCGGCGGAGGTCATCGGATTTTACCGCGACAAGCTGAATCTGAATATCATCGCCGTCGACGCGCGGGAACGGTTTTTGAAAAAGCTTGCGGGTGTGACGGAGCCCGAGCGAAAGCGGAAGATCATCGGCGAGGAGTTTATCCGGGTCTTTGAAGAGGAAGCGAAAAAGCTGGGCGGCGCGGACTATCTGCTGCAAGGCACGATCTATCCGGACGTGATCGAGAGCGGCAGTGCGGGCAGCGCAGTCATCAAAAGCCACCACAATGTCGGCGGCTTGCCGAAGGATGTGGATTTCAAAGGACTTGTGGAACCGCTTCGAATGCTGTTCAAGGACGAAGTACGGGCGCTCGGCGAGCATTTGGGCATTGCGCACGCGCTGGTGTGGCGGCAGCCCTTCCCGGGGCCGGGACTCGCGATCCGTGTGCTCGGCGATATTACGGAGGAAAAGCTGCAGATTCTGCGCAGAAGCGACGCGATCCTGCGGGAAGAGATCCGGCTTGCGGGGCTTTCGGAGAAGATTTGGCAGTATTTCACGGTCTTTACGGGAATGCGCAGCGTAGGCGTTATGGGCGATCTGCGCACCTATGATTATGCGATCGGCGTGCGCGCGGTCACATCGACCGACGCCATGACGGTGGAGTGGGCGGAGATCCCGTACCCGGTGCTTCGCCGCATCTCGGAGCGCATCATCGCGGAGGTGCCGCATGTGAACCGCGTCGTCTACGACATCACCTCCAAACCACCGGGAACGATTGAGTGGGAATGATTGCAAAAACGCCGGAAACCCGCATGAATACTGGGTTTTTGAAAGCTCAAACCGGCGTTTGGCAACGTTTTGGCAACATCTGAAATAACTCCATCGAATAACGAAAAAAGAGCTATCTGATTTTTGAAAGTCAGGTAGCTCTTTTTTTATTCTGCTGTGAGAGGCGTTGACATATCGTCTTGTACTTTAGAAAGAAATTCATGGTTAAACCTTAACTTCTCCAGTGCAGCTTCATTTGGAAGCTCATGTTTATAAATATACTCTCTAAGCACAATAGCAGCAAAACACTGTGCCGCAACAGCCATCTTGCGCTGTAAATCGTAATGAATGTTCCCATAACTATGCGCAGATGGATTTCGAAGGTTAAAGAAAAGTTCGTAATAGAAATCTAGGTAGCTTTTTCCAGCTTTTTCAAATGGTTCGTCTGGATCTATCCCTATTTCAGCTTTCCACTTGTCTTTGTGTCGAATAACACTTGATGCCTTTTTCCTGTTAGGTGGCTCTCCAAGGATGCTTTCAACGGCTCGGCATGACTGAACAATCGACATCTCTATATTTTGAAGTCCGTCTGCCTGATTCCATAGTTTTGGCTCTGTTGCAAGATGATCATGATAGGGATGAGAGCTTAATTCACAAGTTAAGCAACACCAATGAAGGTTGAATGCAGAATGAACCAGAGATAAAGCGTTATATGCATGATCGTCTCTCTCTAATAAGTCTATTATTGATGCAAGCCTTGCAATATCAGTAGCTTTATATATTCGACCGTTGGACAAGGAAATCCTCTCAAACTCTGTTAAATTGTAGAATACTACCTCATCAATGGTCGACACTTCGGGATTAAAATAGTACATCCATCTGTATTCGGTCGGATCCTCTATCGATTCAAAGGCTTCAACAAATGAAAATGCAAGTTGAACTATCCTACCAGAAGTCTTCCAGAATGGTTCTTCTTTGACTGATGGATTGACAACTGAGACGAGTGCAGAATTTGTGTCCTTTTTGTATGTCCAAACATAAAGGTCTTCATAACCAATGCTAAATAAATAATTGAAATCACCGACTTTGGGGTGAAAGCTGTTTTCTATAGAAATCCCACAGATAAATGCGTGATTACAAGCTTCATTAGGGATATCATCTGGATATTTTTCAGCCAATTGTCTTAGTTTCTCTTCTCTTTCTTGCAAAAAAACATTGATAGCCGAATACAGCTTGTCCTCTCCATCTGCCATTATTATCATTCGCTTTCGTGTCCTGAATTCAACGTAAGGTTAGTCCTTCAGATTTTTCTTGAATGCCTTAACTATAGCATCGCTCAACTCTTGGGACGGCACTGTCGCCGTGATCTGCGTTTCATCATACTGCGGATAGTTATACCGCCATTTATCGTAGTCGTCCTTGCTGATCTCTCCCGCATGGTACTTCTCTGCGACATCGGCCCAGGCATAGACCAACTCAGAGATTTGGGCAGCATCCTTCCCTTTCCTGGGATCAATACGGAAAAGGACGTCGCCATCCCTGGTCTCGTTGGTCAGACCGTAACGATCTTCCAAAGCGAACAGTGTGTGCATCAGCCCATAGTAACTGTCAATGTCAGGAACATCGAGAGCGAGCGGAGAGACATCGAGTGCTCCGGCCAGAACTTTTGTTAGGTCTTCTTTTGGTGTGCGTGAACCGGCCTCGTATTGGGCCATGCGAATATCAGCCGTCTTCTCCGGGAAGCCGACCAATGTACCAAGATATTTCTGCGTCATGCCCCGCAGATTGCGGATAAAGCGTATTCTTTCACCGATTGCCATAGGAAAAACCTCCTAGTTATGTACTTGAGTATATTATAGCGAATGTGTTTAAGAACGTCAAGAAAATCTTAAGCAAAAATATTTAATATTTTCTCAAAAGCCTCTTGACTTTAACAGCTTTGCTTAGTATAATAAGGCAAGCTTAAGCGAATACGCTTAACTTCTGTCGTGCGTCACGGTAATGGCGTAACCGCTCGGGCAAATCGGAATGCGGCCAGAAAGTTCTCCGACACTAAACAAGAGAACTATAGCCAAACGAGAGGGGTGATGAAATGGAGAATACGAGCTTTATGAAAGTGGATGAAGTGGCACAGGAATTGGGCGTTTCCAAGTCCTATGCCTACAAGATCGTCCAGAAGCTGAATGAGGAGTTGAAAAACAAGGGCTTCCTCACGATTTCGGGACGAGTCAACAAACAGTATTTTATGGAGCGCACCTGTTACGGTGCTGTTCAGAAAGAGAGGTAAAAATGTCAGTTTACAAAGATACCAAGAGCAACACTTGGAAGGTCTACTACCGCTTCACAGATTGGCAGGGAAAGGTACACCAATCTACAAAGCGTGGCTTTCCCACAAAACGAGAGGCGCTTGCTTGGGAGCGGGAACAGCTCCACAAGGTAGAAGCCGATCTGGATATGACCTTTGAAAGTTTTATCGACACCTACACAGCCGATATGAGGAACCGGCTGAAAGAGAACACTTGGCACACCAAAGAGCATATCATCCGCACCAAACTGCTTCCCTACTTCGCAAAGCGGAAAATGAACTCGATAGTGAACTTATTTATAGGGTGTAAGCGCAGCGGCGGTAGGGGGGATCCCTGCCGCCATTTTCTGTTTTCTCAAAAGCGGTCAAACCACCTCAGATTCTATCTCCATACGGCAGAGACTTCATATAACTATCCATAGAATTAAAATCCGGTGTACCATCTGCGTTTGCCGGCAGCATTAATTCTAAATACGGTAATGTTATGTTAGCTTGTCTGCCATAACTATAACGGTATTTGTTGGCCTTAAGAACAGTTATGCAAAACAGTTTGGCAAGTTTACTCATAGGCTGTAATGGAATAAGCAAATATAAATCTCGACCGCTATAAAATGGTTCTTCTTGCAAAAACGTGGAAAGAACGCTTCCGCCACCTGCACAAGTAATTAAACCTGCAGGTTGAGGTTTTTTTCCTTCAACTGGTTTAACTCGTGCACTAACTCCATTATTAGATTCTGTACGAGCAACAAAATTTATTGCATCGGGATCACCATCTTCAGCTTCTATGCAGGTGTTCAGTTCCATATTTATGCCATATTTAACTTCAAACAATTCATTCACTTTAAAGGGCTTCCACGATTCAATATCAAGTACATATGATGCACCTTTTCTTTTGTTAGCCGTTGACAACGGTTTATAATGCAATGAATCTGCTTTACTAAACATGATTTCGTTATCTGTAGGGATTTCTATATCACAAAGTGTTTTATCTGCTTGTCTGCCATAGTTGTATTTAAAGGAATTGTGACGAATACATGTTACATAATATAATTTTTCAATATAGCTCATTGAAGTATCAAATGGTTCAAGAACAGCTATTTGATGAGCCACATAACAGGGTTTAGGTTGTAAATGGGCCATTAAAACAGAACCTTTGAGCGGCACTGTAATACACCCTGCAGGATATATTTTAATTCCATTTTCTATTTTGACACGACCAACTATCCCGTTATTCTTGTCTTGTGAACTGACAAAATTGATTCCTTCTTCGTCTGGTATCATTTCCGAATATATCAATGTTTTAGGGTATGTGATTTTAAAAATTTCATTTATCTTCATAAATTTCACCACTTTGAACTAAATAAGCAAGATAATCATTGATTGTCTGCTGAAAATCCTGTTCTGTAAGCTTCGTATAATCCGTTTTCATATAAGCTTCACAAAGCCACTCATCATCGCCGTTAACTTTATGGGTTGCCGAAAGGCCGTCTACAGAACGCCTGTTACGATATAGTTCAATCCATTCATGCTCAATTTCTACCCATTTACTCTTGCCTGTATCAGTATCAATTTGCTCGACACGACCCAGATTTTTCTTCTTTTTAAACCCATCATCTTTACAATACCCGAAGAAAGTATCAGGATTGGAAACATCATTATGTTTCGTGCCGATTTTGAACACCATACAACAGGCTGAAGCACTTGCACCGGGATAAAAAATCTCATTTGGCAAAGTGAATACAGCATCAAGTGTGTTTTCCACCAATATTTCACGCTTCAAACGGGCAATTTCTCCGCTGGTTCCGATAGCACAGGCGATAGGAAGTAATACCGCCAGTTTAGCCTGATGATTGATGGAATTAAGCGCGTCAGCAATATATTTAACAAAGTATAATCCTTTTGATGGATCCTCTTTTTTATCCTTAGACCATGTGTTAACATAACTTTTGGGCAAGTGAATTCGCTGACCGTTATACGGTGGATTCATCAGAATTACATTTGGCTTTGCTTCTTTTATCCAATCTACTAAATCAAAGCAACTGCCCTGTCGAATATTTGAATTTCCATCAGAATGAATAAGCATATTAGTAGTTGCCAGACCATATACATTTTCATCAAATTCAATCCCAAATATCTGTTGCTTCTTCACATTTTCCTGTTCAGCTGCAGTAGCGCAGTCATCCAACGCCTGAGTCATTGCTCTTACAAGGAAAGAGCCACTTCCGCAGCATGGATCGAGTACGACAGAATGCTTATTTACACCCGTTATTTTTGCCATAAAATCTGTAACGTGGTCAGGTGTGAAGGCTTGGTTTTTATCCGACTTGCCAACATATTTGTTAAATGTGACAAAGAACAGATTCAGCAAATCCTGTCCGGAGGTGCTTTTGTCATTGATAAAAGGCAATATGTTATCTTCAATGAACTTTAATATTTCCCTGAAAGCAGCGATGTTAAGCTGTCTGACATACTGGTCTCCGAGGACATTTCTGTTAAGCAGAGCCAGCTTTTCTGCTTTGTTAATATCCGAGTTGAGTAGGTCTCCCAATACCTCTTTGATTCGGGTTCTAATCTGTGCGGCAGTCAGCGAGGGCGTGGAATAGTCGAGACCGTTTTTTAACGCAAGAAGGCACGTTCCGACAAACTGACTACGCAGTTTTTCGGGGATGCTATGGCGATGCAGCATTTCATTGAGTTTATAGGTGTTCTGCATCACCTTTTCCTTATCGTTGATCTTTGACGTATAAAAATCGACATATTCGTCCATTGTGCGAAGCGCCGTTTCTTTCGGCATCAGATCACCGTCGGAAATAACGCCGCGCCAAACCTTGACATTATCATTTATTGTGTTAGCAAGTATGGCAATGATCTTATTCCCAGTCAGTGCCTTTTCATATTCGACATAAGCGGATAATTGTTCTTCATCTGCTGCTGTAAAATTCTGTTTTGTTTCTATGAGGACAGAAATGTTATCCTTAACAAAACGAATATCCAACTTTTCAAATCTGCGGCCCGCACTATTTTGAATGGGCGCAAAAGTCAGCGAGGCAGCAGAAAATGCCTTGGGATAACTGTATTCATCGTTTTCAATATTACTTGTTAGATATGCTCTGCCAACTGTCGAAATCATATCAGCTCTAATCATAATTCTGCACCCCTATTTTTACTCCATTTTCCACTTGACGCGGACCAGCAGTCCGAATATTCTACGAGCTGTACTGCCGCAGCAAACGGGCTATTCAAAAAAACATCTATCGTTCTCAGCACGACATTGAAATCATCGGTCTTTGTATCGATCTTCCGGCAGAACGCTTTCCACTTTTTCTGCATTGCATCGTCGCTGCCAAAGGCCATGACCTGCTCAAACTGCTCCACCGTGAACTTGTGTCCACGGTTTTCAAAGGTCTTTTTCAGTGCTTCCGTCAGCGTTGCACCGTCAAAATCAAACTTGTTTGCAAGATAATAGAGATCGTAATAATCCTTCATCCGGCTGGAGAATTCCATCAGGCTGAGAATTGCATCCAGCTTCTCAGCAACGGTCGTTTCCAGCGAATAGGTATTGACCGTCGGCGCCTCAAAACCGTCAAGCTGCGTTGGTATCTTCCGCTTTTCCTGTCTCGGCACGATGACATCGCCCACGCCGAAATCAATGCCAAAGGGCGTTTTTGTGTTCTTTATCTTTGCCACAAGGGAAGCACCAATACCGGCGTACTTCTTTGCCACAGCAATAGGAGCCACATTTTTGATTTCAAATGTGATAAAATCATTGCCTGTTTGGGTTGCAATGATCTCCTCCAATATCGCTTGAAGCTGTTCCGGTGTATTGGGCATCTTTCTGAGCAGAAAATCCACATCAGCCGTAACACGGCTATCGAAATCCGTGAGGGAATAGAGGAACAGTCCGCCCTTTAGAACAAGATTTTCCGCATATTTCGACTTTTCCAGACGGCGCAGGAACTCTTCCTGGCAGAAAAGCTGCAAGCAGAGCTGATAGCTTCTGCCGCTTTTTGCGGCTTTGTTTTTGAGCCGTGCAAGCACGGATGCAGCCACGTCAGCCATTCAGCAGCACCTCCATCACACTCATCATTTTCTTATAAACACCCATTTCCTTTGCGTATTTGGAAAGGTTGGCAAGGTTTTTCTTTTCATCCGCCACATAAGCATTGACGGCTTTGTTGAATATCTCGTTATCCAGCTTCGTGCGGTACTTGAAACAGTCGCAGATGGTACGCTCACGGTCATAGACCGGAAGTTTTACACCGTTGAAGGTGCCAGTTGTTTCCCCCAGGTGATACATCGGATTCTGCACATAATACGCTTTCACCGGTACTTCCGTCTGAATCGCCTTCACCGTTCTGGAATAAGAGCGTGGAACGGCAATCGACCATTCTCTGGGCGCAAAGTCGCTATAGCCGTAGTAGAATAGAGCTGATTCAACGCAGATGACCCCGTACGTCATCAGTTTCGAAAGGATAAGCTCCTCTTTAGGCTCGTCCCCGACAGCCAGCTTGTAATACCCTTTTTTCACACGCTCGAGATAGCCCTGCTTACAAAGCGCATATACATCTTGGTCTTTGAGTCCGGCAGAAATAAAATCTGATTTCCTTGCAATTTCTCCGATGGCATCAAAAACTTCGTTAACGATATCGTACTTACTCAACCTGTTACCAACTTTCTGCACGCAATATTTGCATTATGCGTGTTTATATTATAATGCCCAGGCCCTCAAAAATCAATATGTTTTGCATGCTTTTTGAAAATTTTGCGTGTAAATTTTGAAAAGTGGTATTGCAATTCAAAGAGCACAGCGCTATAATATCCATACAGATTGGATCTACACCAACCTATCTGCCTGACAACACAATGACAACAGGAATTATGATACACCGTAATTCTTGGATAATCTAAGCAATCCCGATAATCGGAGCTAAACGCTCTATACAAAATCGTTTAGGTCACGGTTTCTGGGAGCGAGTGGGAATGATTGCAGAGGTCGAAAAAAGTCCGTAAACACCGGACTTTTTAAGCTGTAATGCCTCGCGTGACAACGTTTTGACAACAGAATTTCATTATTCACAAGAAAAGAGCTATCTGATTTCTGTTAGAGAAGTCAGATAGCTCTTTTCATGCGTATCGAAAACGTTCGTTTTTGCGGAGTTGCTTCGATTCTGCAATGAGACGCTATTCTTTTCAAACGCCGTTTCCTTAATTGCACATGTGTACATGCTTGCGCTCCCCGCTGCGGCGGTCTCCGATTATGCCGCCCACGCTGCACGCCTCTCGGAAATCTCGACAGAACCGAGCGGCGCGTGGTATACTGAGACAACGAATACACAACGGAGCAACGGCATGTACTTCAATTACGGAAACGCGGAGACGGACTATCTGCGCGCGCGGGATGCGCGGCTCGGCGAGGTCATCGACCGGATCGGGCGGATCGAACGCACGGTAGACACGGGTCTGTTTTCGTCCGTTATCCATCACATCATCGGACAGCAGATCTCCATAAAAGCGCAGGCGACCGTTTGGCAGCGGATGCAGGAGGCGCTTGGCGAAGTGAATGCAGAAACGATCCTCGCCGCCGGCGTGCCAAAGCTGCAATCCTTGGGCATGACCTTTCGCAAAGCGGAGTACATCACCGATTTTGCCGAAAAGGTCTGCACCGGCGCGTTCGATCTGGACGCCGTGCAGCACATGAATGATGCGGACGCGATACGCGCGCTCAGCGGCTTGAAGGGGATCGGCGTCTGGACCGCGGAAATGATCCTGCTGTTCTGCCTGCAGCGGCCGGATATTTTCAGCTTTGACGACCTTGCCATTCAGCGGGGACTGCGCATGGTGTATCACCATCGAAAGATCGACCGCAAGCTCTTTGAAAAATACCGGCGAAGGTTCAGCCCCTGCTGCAGCGTTGCAAGCCTGTATCTCTGGGCGGTCGCGGGCGGTGCGCTGCCGGACATGCGCGACTGTGCGCCGAAGAAAACGAAAGGGAAATCGACATGATTTATACGCAGCACTACGAGTCTCCCCTGGGCGGGATCCTGCTCGCGGCGGACGAAACCGGCTTGACGGGATTGTGGTTTGACGGCGAGAAATACTATGCGGACAATCTGGCGGCCGAGCATGAAGCGCGGGACACGCAGGCACTCGGCGCGGCGAAACGCTGGCTGGACGTTTATTTTGCCGGAAAAGAGCCGGATTTCCTGCCGCCGCTGCATCCGATCGGCTCCGCGTTCCGACAGGAGGTCTGGCAGCTTCTGCTGGAGATCCCCTACGGGCAGACCACAACATACGGTGCGCTTGCGCGTCGACTTGCGGAACGGCGGGGACTGCGGCACATGTCCGCACAGGCGGTCGGCGGTGCGGTCGGGCATAACGAGATTTCGATCCTGATCCCGTGCCACCGTGTTGTCGGGACGAGCGGCAGTCTGACGGGCTATGCGGGCGGTATCGACAAAAAGCTCTCGCTGCTGCGCTTGGAGCAGGCCGATCTCAGCGGCTTTTTCGTTCCGACAAAGGGAACGGCGCTCTGACGGCGGCGGTTCGTTTTCCATGCGGCCCTGCCGGCGCTTCGGGGCGTTGTCAGCCGAGCGCCACGTCGAGCATCATCATGACGGAAAACCCCAGCGCAAAGAACACGGTGCCGATGTTCGAGTGCTCGCCCTGCGACATTTCAGGGATCAGTTCTTCGACGACAACGTAAAGCATCGCACCAGCGGCAAAGCTCAGCAGATACGGCAGCGCAGGGACAATGAAGCCTGCGGCAAGGATCGTGAGCACCGCGCCGATCGGCTCGACAATGCCGGAGAGCAGACCGGAGAGAAACGCGCGGGGCTTTTTCATACCGTTTGCACGGAGCGGCATGGAGATGATCGCGCCCTCCGGGAAGTTTTGGATCGCGATGCCGATGGACAGTGCAAGCGCACCCGCTGCGCTGATTTTTGCACTGCCCGCGAGGAACCCCGCATAGACCACGCCGACCGCCATACCCTCGGGAATGTTATGCAGCGTGACCGCAAGCACCATCATGGTCGTCTTTGCAAGACGGCTTTTCGGCCCCTCCGTCGTCTCGCTGTTGCGGTGCAGATGGGGAATGACGCGATCGAGCAGCAGCAGGAACAGAATGCCCGCCCAAAAGCCGATGACCGCAGGTACGAACGACCATTTGCCGAGGCTCGTTTCCGTCTGGTCGAGCGCCGGAATGAGCAGGCTCCAGACGGAAGCCGCGACCATGACGCCTGCGGCAAAGCCCGTCAGAGCGCGCTGTACACGGTCGCTCAGCGTGTTTTTCATGAAAAAGACACAGGCTGCGCCGAACGCTGTTCCGAGAAACGGGATCAGTATGCCCCAAAACACTTCTGTCTGCATCGGAAAGTCTCCCATTTGTGATCCATTTGCGTAAAAATGGTATCACAGTCCGCTTCTTTGGTCAACCAAGGACGGAGCGCAGGCCGCGTTCTGTATCTTGCAGAAATTTTCGGAACAGAGGACGCCTGCGGCGACAGGCCGTGTCTCAAAACCGGCGTATATCGCGAAAAGAAACGGGCGGTTCACATACGGCGAATCGTCCGTTTTATGTTGTTTGGCAGTGAGCCCGGCGGAAGCGACGAAGAACGGACTCTTCCGAGACGGATTCCTTTTGCGTCTTACAGGGAAGGCAGTCATGCGCGCTTCCGGCGAAAACGGCTGGTGTTTTTGCCGGATTTCCGCTATGATGAAACAGAACGAAAAGCATTGCAACGGAGGAGCGCCATGCGCAGTTTCGATCATTTTTCCGCCCCCGGCCGCGTTGAGATCGGCGGCAATCATACGGATCATCAGCACGGAACGGTCCTTGCCGCGGCCATCGACCTCGCGACAGAGGCCGACGTGCAGGAAAACGGCGAAAATGTGATTCGCGTGGTCTCGGAGGGCTATGCGCCCGTGGAGATCTCGCTGTCCGATCTTGCCGCACGCCCGGAGGAACGCAATACGACCGCTGCGCTCGTGCGGGGCGTCGCCGCCGGGTTCGCCGACCGCGGCTGCACGCTGCGCGGGTTTGACGCCAAAGTGCGGTCAAACGTGCTGCCCGGCTCGGGATTATCCAGCTCCGCCGCCTTCGAGGTGCTGCTCGGAAAGATCCTGAACGCGCTGTGCTTTGACGGCAGGCTCGACGCGGTGGAGATCGCGAAGATCGGCCGATATGCGGAGAACGTATACTTCGGCAAGCCCTGCGGACTGATGGATCAGACGGCGTCCGCCGTGGGCGGGCTTGTGCTGATCGACTTTGCCGATCCGGTGCAGCCGCGCGTACAGAGGATCCCTTACGACATTTCCCGCTCCGGCTATGCGCTCTGCGTTGTGGATTCGGGCGCGGATCATGCCGGTCTGACGGAGGAATACGCCGCGATCCCTGCGGAAATGCACGCCGTCGCCGCCTGTTTTCAAAAAACGTTTCTCCGCGAAGTGGACGAGGCCGCGTTCTATCGAGCGCTGCCTGCGGTACGGCGCGCCGCGGGCGACCGGGCGGCGCTTCGCGCCATGCACTTCTTTTCCGAAAACCGCAGAGCACGCGAAGAAGCCGATGCGCTGCTGCGGGACGATTTTTCTGCGTTTCTTGCGCTTGTCAATGCCTCCGGACTGTCCTCCGCGCTCGCGCTGCAAAACATCACGCCTGCGGGGGAAACGCGCAGTCAGGCGCTCGCGTTGACGCTGGCACTGTGCAGGAAGCTGTTGAACGGAGAGGGCGCTTGCCGCGTTCACGGCGGCGGCTTTGCGGGGACCGCGCTCGCTTTTGTTCCGAACGAACGGCTCGACGGCTTTATGGCGGGGCTGCGGGACGTACTCGGCGCGGGCTGCTGCCGCGTGCTGAAGTGCTTGGCAAGCGCAGAATAGCATCGATCCGACCGGGTTCGGTTCGCATCGTTTCTTTTTCAGAGGATATCTCAATAATGAATATCACCCGCGTTGATGCCTTTGAAGGGTATAAGCAGGATAATACGTTGTACTGCAAGAGAAAGTGAACGGCAGGGGCTATCAACCCCCGCCGTTCCTTTTGCTCAATTCTGTGCTAAAGTCACCCTGTGTATTTCTTCAATGACTTTATCCTGCATTTCCTGACTGAACCAAGCGGCGGCAAATGCCTGACGTGTCCCGCAATCCGGGCAAATCTCTGTTTTGTTGTCTGCCGTGACGTTGCCGGATAACCTGTATATGTCTTTCTGCATTTCGGGCAAACAGCGGTTCTTTCCGGCCTGTTCTGTTCGTCCTGTTCTTTTGCTGCCGTCGCTGTCGGTATAATGTCGGCAGCGTCAACACAGCAGGCGGACACGTTCGGGTTTTCGGGAATCGTGACAGTATAGCCGTTTTCGTCCGGCGTTGCGATCACATGAAAAGGTTTCAACATATGACACCGCCTTTCTGTTATAGGGAAATCCGTTTCACATTAAGTCGGTTTTCCATAAGAGAAATATATTCTTCATTCTTATCACAAAGGATTGCCCGAAAACCGTTTTTCGTAGCAGATGCACCCGTTGTTCCTGAACCCGCCATAGGGTCAAATACTATCTGATTATCAGCCATTGCCATAAGCAATAGTTTATCAAATACAGCTTCGGGTTTTTGCGACGGATGCCCTGTTTGTTCCTTTTTCCCAACAAAACCAATAATTAAGGGGGATTCAATAACACTGGGCGGCCCTGGAACAAAGCGCATTTTCCCTAATTCAAATTTTTCCTTTTGCGTTTCATTCAAAAAATGTTCAGGATGCAACGAATAACCATGACGCATAAATTGAATGCAAGCGTTCTGACTTGAACGCCACCCGCGAATAACGGAAGGGCAATTTTTATAGTACCATGTCAACCATGATACCATATAAAAATCTTTAGGGGCATATCTTACATATGGCCCAATGACCTCCGGGAACCCCCAAAGATATAACAAGTCTGATATTTCGCCGGAATTATCCAACAACTGCTTTATAAAAGCGTCATATTCATTGGTAGGTAATACATCGCCTTTTCCCTTGTTATACCAAGGATCAAGCATTGTGCAGGCAACATGTATTTGCTCTGCTTTCAAAAGGTTGATTGAATCAAAAACATCCATAGGCGGTAATATTGCAACCCCTTGCTTGTCTATTGATTCAAGGATAATATCTTTTACGCTCATTTCGTTTTAACAAATCCTTTCTCCAGTAACCATTGAATATCATCAAACGGTTCTAAATGAGAACGCCAAAGCGAATTCAACATAGGGGCAATTTCTAGAGCGCGTTTTATTACGTCCGCTTGAAGCATTCCCCAATATGTTGAATATCCGGGAACCGTCAAATAACCTGCTGTGCTATCCGCCGGAATAGGCTGGCCATAGTTTGCTATTGTGTCAAGAATGCAATACTTCCTGACAATGCTTTCTCTATCATTTGAAATAGTCAAAAACTCATTATCCGAAAGCATCGCGTTTCTAATCGCCGCTTTCAACGCTGTGTCTATTTCATCAACAGAGTACCCGTCGCTATGTAATTTTTCTATTACATCAACTTTTTTCCCGCCTGTCATCAAAATTGCATGTTCGATTTCCAGTGTAGTAAGAAAATTGATTCCCTGCAATTCACGACGCAATTTTAATGGAGCCGTAGTAATTTGAATGAAATTCTTTGTTGAAGGTTTCGCAAGCATTTTTCTCAAGTCGCCATTCAAAGACGAAAAATAGCCTGCCCCATCAAGATACTCAACAAATACGGCTAGTGGGTACTTTTTAAAAGTTACTTCACGGCTGCTGTCGGTTTGGTCAACAACCTTGTGCGAAACACTTCCAGAATCACCGGCATAAAATTGACTCTGCACGAACACTTTTGCGCCGTTTTCTCTTGATTGATAGGGGATTATGAAATCATATTTTCTTTTTTTAATTTGTGGGTTCGCTTCAATATCGCCAAGCAGTTGACCGATTTCAACATCTTGCGTGTTATAGTCCGTCCCCGCTTCAAGCCCCCATTCCGCCATATATGAACGAAGAATTGTTTCAGGTATATGTCCTTGTGTCGCCGTTATAGACCCGCGAGACTGAAAAATCACAATAGGACTAAGCAATGCTTCTGCATTACCTATTTGCTTTTGTGAATAGTACGCTGTCCCCAAACTCCATAACTGTTTTGCATAGGTTTCATCCGAAATAATGAGATGAAAATAGCTTTCAAGGAACTTTTCTTGAAAGTCTGCTTTGCCATCTGCTTGAATAACGATTTTAGATACCGCGTCAAACTGCAACGTACGCGGTATCTGTTTATATACCCAACACCCGGCGCTATTCTTTTGCGGGTATTTTGTCATTCCGTAGGTATTGCGCAGCAATAAAGGGAACTGGCATTTCAAATTGTTATCCGTTTTGCCTGTCACAAGAAGCAGTACCCCGCAAAGGCAGTTAAGAATTATCTGTTTTGTTTCGTCGGATTCGCCTGCTATAAGCCGAACAGTATTTCGAGCAAGCGCAGACGAAGAACAACTTGAAACTGATTCAAAATTCCCGGTTACTTGTGCCATAAAATCAAATCCGCTTTTCATGCTGTCTAAGTTTACTTTGAATTGCGGCATATCACGAATTTCGCCAAGCGAGGGCGTAACCCATATGTCAAACTCTGACATTTTTTCTTCAAGGGTTTCATCATAAGTTTGAAGTTTCATCGAAATACCCCTTTCAATAGATTGTGCAGGGCACAATAAATCATTTTATATTATACCACAACCCCGCCGTTTTCTCAATATGGTATTATGCCGGAACTTCCGTTATCTTTCAGTGTCGGCTTGTAGATTTAAACGACAAATAAGCGACAAATGGGCATAAAGAAATGGCGAAAGCACTTGAAAATCAAGCATTTTCGCCGTTCTGAATATTCTCCTTTTCGGAAGAAACCACGGCCAGCCGGCTTTCGGACGAACGGATGCAGACGTAGCCGACCTTGTAAAGCAACCGTCCTTGCCGAGCTTCCTCCCGCATTCGCGGCATACGCGGCGGGCGTCTGCGCCAAACTAAACCGTGCGTTTCGGACAGACTTGACAAATACCCCTGGGGGGTATATTATTTAGACGACGAAAGGGGAGCGCAGAATCGATATGAAAGAACGGGTCTGTTGTACGGAACGAAAAAAGGAACGCTCGGAGCAGGAGTATACAAGCCTGATCCACAGGCTGAATCGCATCGAGGGTCAGATCCGCGGCATCCGCGGCATGGTAGAGAGCGGCGCATATTGCGTTGACATCCTCACGCAGTCCGCCGCGGTCAACGCCGCGGTCAATGCGTTCAATCGCGAGCTGCTGCAAAACCATATCCGCACCTGCGTTGCGGACGATCTGCGCGCGGGCAGGGACGAAACCGTTGAGGAGCTTGTCGCGACGCTGCAAAAGCTTATGAAATAGGGCGGTATGTTGACCGCAGGGAGTGCGAGTGATATGAAAAAACAATACAATGTGACCGGCATGAGCTGCGCCGCCTGCTCTGCACGGGTCGAAAAGTCGGTTTCGGCTGTGCCGGGCGTTACGGCCTGCGCCGTGAGTCTGCTGACAAACTCTATGGGCGTGGAAGGCGACGCCGCGCCCGATGCCGTGATTGCCGCGGTGGAACGTGCGGGGTACGGCGCAAGCGAAAAGGGCGGGAGCATCGCCGCGCAGTCGAAGCGCGAGGCGGAGGCGGCGCTCGAGGATCACGATACGCCGCGTCTCAAACGCAGACTGTTTCTGTCGATCGGATTCCTGCTCGCGCTCATGTATATTTCCATGGGACACATGATGTGGGGCTGGCCGCTGCCTGCATTCTTTGCGGGGAACCACATCGCGATGGGCCTTGCGGAGCTGCTGCTTGCGGCCGCGGTCATGGTCGTCAATCAAAACTTCTTTGTCAGCGGATTCAAGAGCCTGTGGCGCCGCGCGCCGAACATGGATACGCTCGTTGCGCTCGGCGCGAGCGCTGCGTTTGTATACAGCACCTACGCCCTCTTTGCCATGACCGGCGCGGAGGTGCGGGGAGACGCGGAAGCGGTCGCGCATTACATGATGGAGTTCTATTTTGAATCCGCCGCCATGATCCTGACGCTCATCACCGTCGGCAAGATGCTCGAAGCGCGCGCAAAGGGCAAGACCACGGACGCGCTGAAGGGGCTGATGCGGCTTGCGCCAAAGACAGCGGTCGTGCTGCGCGGCGGCGAAGAGCATACCGTGCCGGTCGGCGAGGTGCAGAAGGACGATACCTTTGTCGTGCGGCCCGGCGAAAGCATTCCCGTGGACGGCGTTGTAACGGAGGGCGAAAGCGCGGTCAACGAATCTGCGCTCACCGGCGAGAGCATTCCCGCGGACAAAGCGCCGGGAGATACCGTCTCCGCCGCAACGGTGAATCAGTCAGGCTTTTTGAAATGCCGTGCGACCCGGGTCGGCGAGGATACGACGCTCGCGCAGATCATCCGCATGGTGAGCGATGCGGCGGCGACAAAAGCGCCCATCGCGAAGATCGCCGACCGCGTATCCGGCGTGTTCGTACCGGTCGTGATCGCGGTCGCGGCCGTCA
>ENA-OPDZ01000244-OPDZ01000244.1-human-gut-metagenome-genome-assembly--contig:-NODE-244-length-17349-cov-10.764832_pt1 | contig 17349 bp, 16 predicted proteins | sample MGYA00241628_ERZ501519 | MGnify/ENA primary metagenome ERZ501519 (study PRJEB25962, sample SAMEA2042384) | human gut metagenome | biome: human gut; feature: human-associated habitat; material: faeces...
ATGCGCCTTTAGCTCAGCTGGTAGAGCGGTTGACTCTTAATCAATAGGTCCAGGGTTCGAGTCCCTGAAGGCGCACCAAGTGTGTCGGTCTATAAGTCTTTTCTTATAGACCATCATTTTTGCATTTTTAGGGGCTTTTTCGCCCATTTTTAACCGACGGCATAAAGGTCGAAGGAAAACACGATATCGACAATTCAAATGCGGAGTCGATATCCACGAAACCATATAAGCGAAGACCACTATCCAATAAAACGGGTAGTGGTCTTTTTTTATTTAGTCCGGATGCTAAAATTATTGACAAGCCGGTAAAATATGCTATAATGGAATTAGTTGCGGAGCAGACAAAACGAAATCAAAAGAGACAGAGGTGATTGGATTTGCCACGTTTGTGATTGCCATTGTCGTAATCATTAGCTTGCCAGAGTGCCGCTGCCGCTTTAACAGAATAGGAGAAACTGATAATGGTTATTCTTACAGAACAGATTGAGATTCCTGCGCCCTATGAGAAAATGGAGGCATGGATCGCTAACTTTGAGGAAGAGTTTGTGAAATGGAGTCCCTACCACATCGAATGCAATCTCTATAACGGGAACTATCGTGCGGGAAGCAAGGTCCGCTTCCGCGAGATTGTTATGGGGCTGGACTACGATGTGACAGGCATGATTACGGAATGCGAACAAGATGAAAACCACTTCCGCATTGTATTCCGGAGCGACAAGAAGACGGCGTTCATCACCTTTGAAGGGAAAAGAACCGAAACAGGATGCCATTTCTCTCACACTGAGACTTTCGGCATGACAACGCCGGTAATCGGGGCGATTATGAATTTCCTGATCTTCAAAGTGTTTTTCAGGAAAAAGGCAAACTGGCAGCTTATCCGGGATGATATGATTCTGGATAACAGGTATTTATATGACATTCTGACCGAGGGAAAATACCCGGAAAGAATCCCGCTGGACAAGTTGCTGACTGGCGCAAAGTAACCCCTTAATCGACTGTATAAAAGTCGAAGGAAAACACGATATCGACAATTCAAATGCGGAGTCGATATCCACGAAACCATATAAGCGAAGACCACTATCCAATAAAACGGGAAGTGGTCTTTTTTTATTTGCATGGGGTAGCAAAAAGTACTTATAGTCCGACACACTCCCGAAAAGTGCCTTAAAAACGAGATTTTGTCGTACACACGCAACCCGTACCCAATTGAACCCGTAAAACGGGTTTGGTCGGGTATTTTTTTGTCTTTATAATTTTAATCCTCTTTTTGCATTTCATGGTTGCGGTTGTAACGCGGATATTAAGCACAAAAACGAGTTAGGTCATAATTTCAGCGACAGTTACGATTTGGTTCAAGAAGGCGCGCTATTCCTTTGCGAACATTACGGCAAGCATTTAAGCGATGTCTTATTTTACAGCAAGAAAGGTAAGGCGATTACTGTGCAGATTGCCTGTATCAGAAAAATGGCGAAACTGATAAACCGCAAATCAAGCGATTATTACCGCAGCGTAAGTTTAGAGGCGTTAACGCCCGCAAGCGAACCTTCTTACGAGATTAAAGAAGAAGTAGCCCAAGAATTATACCGTTTACGATAAAATCGTCGAGAGCCTTAATTTAACCGAAAATATGCGTATCGCTTTGGAATGCCGTATAAAAGGCTTGAGTTACCCCGAAATAGGCAGAGTTTTATCCCGAACGCAATCCACGGTATTCGAATATTTCATTAAAATGAGGCATAGATATACGGCGGCACAACCTATAAAGCCGTTAAAGTCGGGGATAAAACCTATATCCCGAACAATTAAATAACAATATCAACGAAAATCAGAGCCGCTCTTTGGGAAAAACAGCTCTTTCGTGTTGAAAAACAGAAAATCAGAAAATCAGTGCGTTTACTTGTTTGCCGTCTTTCTCGAACGAAGCAAAGCCAAAACTACCCGAACCGCTTACGGATTTCAACGCACAGACAAAACCGGGGTTTTGCTCCGTGCCGATGAGAGCGTTTGCGGCGGTTGTGCCGATTTTCGCATTCAGGTCTTCCGCGCTGCCGATTTTTAGGACTACGTCCAGCGTATGGAAGAAGTCCGACGTATCGTCGCCCGAAAGGTTGTTTATCGTAAGATATTTGGGCGTGACGGTATAGGCAAGCCCTTCTCCTTTTTCAATACGGACGACGGAAGTGACGTACAGTGCGTCCGGCACGACTCCTTTGAGCATATTGAAAGGAAACCCCTCCATATCGCTCTTGAACGGAGTCAGATCCAACTTCACGGTGACGTTCAGGTCGGCGTTGCTTGTTTCCGAGTCGATTTCCGTAAAGGCAATCTGCAAAACGCATACGGAGATTTCTTTGTCCGCTATCGTCAGTTTTCCGCCCGTCTGCTGACAGAAAACGATTTCGGCAAGCGCGCCCGCCTGTTGTTCGGACAGAATAACGGGTTTTGCCGTCGCGCCCGAAACGGCAAGCGCCGTAAAATCAACGGAATATCCCTCATAGCCCTTGCCTTCTTCATAAAGCACGACGTTGCCCAGCCGACTTTCCGTCTGCGATTTCAAATCGGCAAGGTCTTGGCTTTTATATGCCGCAGGTAAGACTTCCCGCTCGTTTACGGGTTGACTCAGAGTTTTCAACCGTCCTATGGTGCGGAACAAATCGACTCCCAATTTCACCCTTGCGGCGATATACACGCCGATGAGAGCTGCGGCAACGATTGCTATTATTACGATAAGACCGACGATCGGTTTTTTGATTGCACGCGCAGTTCATTCCTTTTACCGGAATAGGCAGTCTCGTAACTGCCTATTCCGTACATTGTCAATCACTGCTTGCGTTATATATTTCGAACTCATTCAAAACAGCCTTGTCTACCCATTCTTCGCCGTCGGCGCCTTTTTCTTTGAATTGGATAACCAGTTTATATCGTCCCACTTCGCTCGGACCTGTAACCGTGCCGTCTTCTTGCACATTGCCGACCATAACAACATTGTCTTTTAAGTCTTTGAACACAAATCTTACCGTTCCCATTTTTAACATGGAACCAAGATTTTCGCCGGATTCGGTTTTCATATAAAAATCTTTATATGCGTTAAACTGAACTGCATTACCGTCATATTCTTTGTCAAGTTTTGCGTAAAATTCAAATGTATCGGCTTGTTTAACATAGAATTTATAAACATAAACCGAGAATGATTCGCGAGTATCGGTGGTGCTGTCTTTGCCGGTGAACGCAAACGAGCCATCGGCATTTTTAACCAAACGCAAAGCGTTGTTTTCGGTTTCGCCCTTTCTCGGCGCATAGATTTTTACCGATCCGTCGTCCGCCGAAAATTTAGTTAAGTATCCGTATGGATCGCTATTTCTAAATTCTCCCTTGTTCCTTACGATTTTATTGCCGCTTAAACTCGTCCAACCGGTTCTGTTAATAACCTGTGTTGCAAGATTTATCGTTGCAGTGCGTGCGCCATAGTAGCCCGTGCAGAAATCTACAAGCAAGTTTTCTCTATCGGTGCTTCCTTCCGGATAATACTTCCATTCATTAGCAAAATATCTCATAGGAGTGAAAACAAAATCGTGTTTTCCGCCCAACACCAACGAACCGTCTTCTTGTGCCGCGACAAGTCTTGCTTGTGCTTCCACAATATCACTTGTAGCGGTTGAACCGTCTGCCGGCATTTGCATAACATACATTTGTCCGTTGACGTAACCAACGATTGTATAGTAGCAAATCGCGCCGAAGATCGTCGGTGCCGTTGTTGTGTCAAAATCCTCTACCGACGTGATTTTTTGGAAACTGCTTTCGGTGATTGTTGCTTCGACAACAAGTTTTTCAACGCCATTATATGACAAAACGAACTCATATTCGCCCACAACGCAAGGACCTGCAATTTCATATCCGATAGTTATGTTACCGTTAACGCCATAGTTTGTTCTTACTTCACCTGTCAGCGTGATATCGCCGTCGGGGGAAACAACCTCTTGTGTGTTTTTATCTCGCCAAACATAAGAAATTTTGTCTAAAATTCCTTCATCTGTGATTTCGCTAAGCGGTGTTCCGTCAATCATGATGTCTTTTTTAGAAACAAACACTGCCGCACCGTTGTACAAATGTACCAATGAGTCTGCGTTTTGGGTATTTGAAAATGTAACGGTCGCTTCCACACCTTCGACAACTTCAACCGTAAGCGTTGCTTTTATGCTCGTGTCCGCTTTGTAGGTGTAAGTTATCGTGTACGTGCCTTTCTTAGTGAAATCGAGACCGCCGAGGTCTATCGTGTAGTCAACGTCTTTGGTAAGATAAACCTCTTCGTCCGCCTTAACACCATATACAAGCACGTCTTCCGGTCTGGGCTTGTCTGCGTCGCCGATTTCTATTACCGTTTTAGCCGCAAGAGTACCGTCTTCGTTATAAGTAAAGCCGGCGTTTGCGGCGTCAAGCAAGAGCGCCGTAACTTTGGTTTCGAATACCGCTGCTATGTACATATCTTCGTTTTCAACGGTAAACGTGCAGGTCGCTTCGGAAGAAAACAATTCTTCTGCGGCTGTGTTCGATTTGTACCAGCCTTTGAAAATATAACCTTCGTTTGCGATTGCGGTAAGCGTAATTTGCGTGCCTTGTTCCACCTGTCTGCCGTTGCCGAAATCCGCTTCCTGTCCGTTTTCGGTAATTTTACCGCCGTCATACGGAGACGCTTGCGCAAGGAAAGTAAACTTAGACTCAACCGCCTTAGCCGTTACCACAAAATACGAAAAACTTGTCGTTTCAAAAGAGATTTTTCCGTATGCAAGTGCTGTTGCGAGTTCTTCTACCTTGTCGCCCGAAATGTGATACGTAACATAACCCGTTTCGCTTTCAAACGGCGCGGGCATGGTGATTTTTACCTTGCCGTTCGGCTGAACTTTCGCGTCGTCCTTGACAAGCGAAATATCGTATACGGCAACCTTTTCCTTGTCATAGTCCTTGTCGGCAATTTTGGTTATTGCCGCAGTGTAATTGTCGTCGGTCGCTTTGAGTTTGTTTGCCAAAAGCGTTACGCCTTCGGCAAAATTGCCATTGGCAACGACGTTTCCGCTTGTCAACTTGTTATAGCCGCAAGCCGCAAGAGAAATGCAAAGCAATAAGCAAAGCACAAGAGAAAGCATAACTGCAATTTTCTTTTTCATTTCTGTAAACTCCTTTTTACGTTGAATTTTTATCTCAAACCGCTTTCGCGGTGTGAAACCTTGATTATTTTTTTTAGGAACAAGCCTTTGATTTTTTGCTATGTTTCCGTTACATCGTGCTTATCACGTCCGCAATGTAATCGGACGGCACGGATTGATAGAAAAACGCGTCGATTTGCCCCGTTTCCTTGGCGTTTGCCACCTTGACGGACAATTCGCCGTCCGACACGTTGTCGCAAACAATGCAGATTGTTATTTTGGGATTGCTCTTTTTCACTGCGGTTACGGTTTTCACCCTGTTGTCGAACGTGCCGTCCCCAAAACGCGTCACGTCCATAACGAGAGTATCGGCAAACAGCGTTTCGCACAGAGAGGCAACGCTTTGCGGCTCGCCCGACAGCGATTTTTCGGCAAACATTCCGCGTTTTTTCAGCGCACTTAAAACGGCTTCCGAAACGAGCGTGTTTTGAATTGCAACGATGACTCTTTTCATTTCTCAAACTCTCCTTTTTGCTTGTAATCACAGACCTCCGCCGATTCTACACCTACATTTTATCAGATCGGTTTTCTTTTCGGGAGTGTCATTTGACACTCCTACGGCAACTTTTTTCTAAAAAATCAAAAAAATTTTCGTGAAAACGCAAAAAAAATCGACCGCTACTTTTGGCAGTCGATATGGTTTTTGTTTGTATGCTTTTGGTTTATGCGGTTGTTTGTTTGCCTTTTTGTATTAAATGTCGTACTCGTTACGTTCCAGAATTACAATGCCGGCTTCCCTTGCTCTCACCGCAAGCTCGGTGCGGCTGCGAAAGCCCGTCTTGCCGAGCATACCCGCAACGAGATTGCGCACGCGCTTTTCGGATATGCCGAATTTTTCGGCTATCTCCGCATTGGTAAATCCACCCGTAACTTCCCTTAGCACTTCAAATTCGCGCTCGGTAAACTCGCCGCTGTCAGCAAGGCCCAGCGCAACTTTCGGCATATCTTCGGGGTAGACGATTTCGCCGCCCAGAACTCTGTTTATGAGCGACAGTATCGGTTCTTTGCTGAAATCCTTATACCAAAAGCCTTCCACGCCTATCTTTTTTGCTCGCTCGACGAAAGAATACTCCGGCATACTCGTCACGATGATGATTTTCACCTTTTTGTTTGCCGCTTTTATCTTTTCGGCGGCGACAAGTCCGCTTGCGCCGTCTTTGGTAACCACGTCCATAAGCACCAGATCCACGCCGTGGCGAACGCAACAAATATCGGCAATCTCGGCGTTGTCGACGGATACGGCAAGACTCAGTTTTTCGTCGGACTTTACAATCGTTTCAAACAGTTGCCGCGGCATTGTCTGATCTTCCACGACCATCACGTTGATTTTATCGCTCATTTTCCTGTTTCTCCTTTGGTACGGTTATCCTAAGCAAAAACTTCGGCACGCTTGTGATTGTCATCTGTCCGCCCGCATTCTCCGCCACCCTGCGAAGCGAAGAAAGTCCGCCGCCCTCTTTTATCTCTTGTTCGGGTTGCTTGCCGTCGTTTGTAAGCGTTACGGCATATTCCGTGTCGCTTTCCGTCATTGTTACGTACAGCTCGGTGCCGTCCGCGTGTCTTGCGGTGTTGGTTACGCACTCGAACACTGCGTTAGCGAAAATCTTTTCGGCTTGCGTACCTTTTTTCGGGCGCTTGCCGTCGTAAAAAATTCGAACGCCAACGCTTGCCGCCGTTTTGTCCGCTTCGGCAAACTTGTCCTGTTCGTCGTCGGGGGCAAAGATAAGCGAAAGAATATCGTTCCACTCGGATATAAGCAAGGCTCTGTCGAATTCGCCTTGCGTAAGTGCCTTTTTCGTGCGCAAAATAAGCGAACCCAAATTGCTATGCACTTTGATTCTTGCGCCGAGAACTTCTTTTTCTCTCGTCACTTCGGCTACGATTCCGCCGTACTTTCTGAGGCGCAAATTCATCTTGCGCAGGTTCTCGTTCTTTTGCTCGATTTCCTTTTTGAGCGCAAACTCGCGGCTTACGTCCGTGCCGCAAAGTTCGCACACTCTTTTGCCTCCCATATCGTGGGCAATGCGTTTGCACAGCGTAACCCGCCCGTCCGCACGTTCGACTATCAACGAGCCTTCGCTTTGCGTAACCGTAACGCCGCCTATAACCTTACCTTCGGAAACACTCGACCAAAACGCGTTGCCGTCGTAAAGCGGCATGCCGGTCAGTTCCTTGCAGTCGTTTGCGACTTGCTCGTTGAGAAGAAGGATTCTGCCCGTTTCGTCGTAAAAACACAAACCCACGGGGAGTTCGGCAATGGCTTCTTTGACCGACATTGCCGTAAGACTTGACAATCTCTTTTTGATGACAAGGACAAGCCACAAAACGACGAGCGCAAACAGTATCGCGGCAATCAGAACGACGCTCCACAATGGCATAAAACACGGCGAACCCGAAAAGTCGCTCGGATTTGCGCCGAAATAACGGATTCTTATTCCGTCCGACAAGTAGCAGAACAGCAAAACCGCCGCCGCAGACACGATAATTTCCGGCAAAACGTATTGCGGTTTCAGTTTGTACGAAATGCTCATGGCAAAGCACACTATGCCGACGATTGCCGCAAGCAAATAAGCGCTCATCGTAAAACAAAAGACGATTTCGTTTGCGTAAACAAGCGGAGTCATTTCTGCACCCCCTTGTCTGAGAACGTAAGCGTTGCGTAAAGCGTATCGTCGCTTTCTTTCGCCTTGAGCGTTGCGCCGAGCCTGTCGCACTCTTTTTTGCGCCAATTTTCGGATATGCAGTTTTTCACGCTGTCAAGCGCAATGCGACAGGACAGTGCGCCGTATTTTTCGGAAAGTCGGACAAGGCAAGCCGTAAGGTCGGGCAAAGCGCACTCTATACAGTCCTCGAAAAACTCGTATATAAACTCGATTTGTTCGGCGGGAAACTCTCCGTCGCCGACTGCAAACACAGACGAATACACACCGTAAAAAGTCAGCGCGTCGGCGGACTCTCTAAGAGAATACACAAGTTCGGACAGCGTTATTTTGCCTTCGTTTTCCGTCATCGCAAGGTTGGCGCGTCGTTTCAGAAACACTCCGTAGACGACGGAAAGGCGCAGTGCCTCGTCCTTTTCTTCGTCCGTATTCGCCTTTGCAAGTCGCTTGCTGATTTTTTTAAGATGCGGCTTTGCAATGCCGAAAATGCCTTTGTACAAATTGTTTTGTTCTTCGATTTTGGAGCGTTGTTCTTTCAGTCGGTTTTCGGCGGTCACAAGGTCGGTTTCTTCCGCAAGCGTCAGGTTAATCTCGGCAAGGTCGGCATTGATTTTGTTGACAACCGACAAGTCTTCCGTCCAGAACACTTCGCCGCCCGTGATGGCTTTGGCTTTGAGCGTGACGTCTTTCGTAAGTGCCGCTTCGCCGCTTTTTACGGCGGCAACTGCTTGTTCGCGCGTGATTTTTGGCGCGTTTTTCGATGACAATTCGACATTGAAGTCTTTGTCCGTTATCACCGCAGATACGTCCGCCACGTCAAAGAATTTTGCGTAATCGGTGTTTGACGGAATAAAACCTATGCGAATCAGACTTTCGCACACGATAACCACGCTGAAAACCACTGTTTCGGGCATCTTGATAAACAGCGGATTGAACACCTCGCGCAAAATACAGCACGCAAGACAAAAGGCAAACAGCGCAAGCGGTATCCACGCTTTTTTGCGGCAGTGAGATATGCGGCATTTGATAAACAGCAATACGCCGACCGTAAGATACAGCCCCGCTATCCACGCAAGAATGAGATAGTAGCCCCATTCCCATTTATATACTTTATTGGCGTTTTGCAAGCCTTTCGCAAAAGAAAAGACTTGCTCGTGCAAATCGTTGGTAAACACAAGCAAAATAAGCAAAACCGCAGGCACAAACAGTAAATTCCAAAGGGCGGACAGCGGTTTTTCGCTTTTTCTCGCCATTCTGAGAACGGTCAGAAGAAGCACCGCAGGCGCAAGACACTGCGGAATGTAGTAAGCATACCAGATATATCTTTCCGCCGTTGCGTCAAACAGAACGTTGTATTTAATGAGTTTTAATAGCATGACCGAACTCATCAGGATAATCGTCGCGGCAAGCCCGTATTTAATGCCTTTGTCCGAAACTCTGCTTACTACCGACACCGTCCAATAAGTAAGTATCCCGAAAAAGATACATTGAGCCGCAAGCACCATAAATTTGCTTACGTTCCAATCAGCCACGAGATCGTCCGTCTGCTGCAACACGCACGCAGCAACGAACAGCACCCCCGCAACCGCTATGGGCAAAATATTATTCTTTTTTGTTGTTTTTATGCCCATAGGTTACGCTCCTTTTGATTTTTTGGAAAAAACTTTTTGTTATATTATAACATTACACGGCTCGCAAAAATAGATTTTTGCATTGCTGTCGCATTTTGTTATTTGCTAAACGCAAATAATAGCCGTTCGTTGAAAGACGGCGCTCGAAAACCCTTGCAAGCAAGTTTTCTCGCTTGTATTATAGCATATTTTATGCTTTTTTTCAAGCGCATTCGCTCCTGTGAGAAGTTTTCGCCTCCAAAAAGAATTACCATCGACACGTGGAAAAAAAGAAATTTTTTCGTTGTTCTATCATCGCGGATATGGTATAAAATGAAAAGTCGGACGTTCTTTTACGAATCTCCGACTTTACGCAATCATCTGAAGGCTGTTTTCTGTTTTATTTTGTGTTTTTTGTTGTGTTTTTGATAAATCCCTTCCCCCGTTGATTGCATATTCTCCTATACTCTTAACGCAGTCGGGTAACAAAACCCAAAAACTATACTCGGAAAATGAAAGCACGAACGGAAGGCGAAGCCGCCGCTAACCCGCTTGGCGGTCTTTCGCCCTTTTTCCGTCGTGCGAGTCATTCATTTTTAGACCTTGTATTTACGTTTGCCTGCGTTTCAGTTGGCCTTGCGCATTTGTGCTATCACTTCGGGAGAGACCTTGCCCATGTAACAGCCTTCGTCCCGGCAATTGAAGTCGTCAAAGAGCAGAAGTTTTTTGTTTTCCATACCGATGGGACAGATTACATCTTCGTCCATAATGTCCGAGATGAAATATTGCGGCAGACTCTTGGAGTAAACTATTTTCTCTTCGGACTTTTCTATGTATTTCATTATGTAGCGCATCGCCTTTCCGAGTCCGGTCGGCTCTTCTATTTTTTCAAAGTCGTTTCGCCCGAACTTTTCCTTGAAATACATATTCTGAACGGTTGTTTGCCGCTTATGTTCTCTGAAGCTGTAAGTATTATCTTCAAACATAAATCCCGGCATAGTGCCGTCGGGAATGTATAATAAGCCGTGGAAGTGCAATCTGTTTTTTTCGGGGGAACGCTCCCATGCGCCCATATACTTCCAACCCTTGCGGGAACAGAAATTCGATAGTGTCTTTTTGAGGCATCTTCTGAACGATTCTTCGGTGTGCTTTGCCGAATCGTAGGTAAACGTCTTTGAAACGAGCGGAATAAATGTATATAACTTCAGATAACATTCCTTCAAAAAACCTATTTTAGCATCCTCTATTCATTTTTAATCGGTTTATAGGAATATACGGAAACAATAATTGTGAAAAAATTTATTGCAAAAATAATTGCAAAAGCAATAGCAAAGGGAAGAAAACGGATTTTCACGCCATATCCGATTCCGGAAAGAATTGAAACGTATCGGGAAATACCCTTCGTGCAGACTGCGGACAAAACGCCGGATAATATAAACGGTATTACCGATATAATCAAGGACTCAAAAAGAAAAATGAAAACCAAGCTCTTATCCTTCAGCCCGAAAGCTTTGATAGCCGACACAAAATCCTCTTTTTCGTGCAAATGGTTTGTAACCGTTATTATCCGGACTACTGTATAAACCAGACAGACGACGAGGCAAACCAAAACCATAATATTTCTGATGAAAGAAGAAATGTTTACCAATTCATTGAAAGGAATCGTTGTTATAGTCGTCCTTATAACATTCGTTGCCCCGTACTGTTTTTGCAAAAAGACTTCTGCTTCGGGAATATTTTCAAGGTCGCAATACGCTATCAGTTTACCGCTGTATGCTAAAGAGCCATCCAGTAAAAAGCAACACGCGGAATCTTTGATTGAGTTTAGCGCCGTTATATTCAGCAGCGAACGAGAATACACGCCTACAATAGTTGACTCGCTTACATCAAAAACCATATCATTGAGATACCGATGATATATGCTTGTCTTTTTTCCCAGGATTTGATTGTAGTCATAAATTTGAAGACTATCGATGTATTTCGAATCAACGATGATTTCGTTGTCGTTTTCCGGTAAACGTCCGGCTAAAATCAAATCGTCGTCGGATATATTATTAAACTCGCTTACGTATGTTTGCGGAATCAAAGAGTTTATATCCCGCGCTTTGATTACGTTGCAGCTAATCTGAAACGTTCCGATGTCCTCGATATCGATTTCGCCGGAAGAGAAGATTTTACTCGGATACACAGCAACTTCTTTAATAAAAGACAACTTTGAAATATTGGTCAGTTCGCTTTCATCGGTTGAAACCACGACGGTATTACCGCTTGCTCTCGAGTTCAGAATGTCGGAGATCGAATCGGCTATTGATATTGAAAACATCGAAGCCAAAACGACTACGAAGGTAAGCACGAACAGCAAAAGGCTCCTGCCTAAAGAGCTTAAAGGATATCTTCTTATATTTTTAAACGCGAATATAGCGGAGATTTTCATTGATTTCTCTCCTCTTGTTTGTTATAATCCGTTTTCGGTAAAAAGGGCAGGCTTAAGACTATTGTTGAGAAAGAAATCCCGATGTCAATCAGCCAATGAACAACGTAGTTCGGATCTTCGATCTTTATATGAAGAATATTATCCGCCCAGGATATAACGAGCGAATTGAATATACACTCCCAAGCAACGGCAAAAGAACAAGCGAGAAGAGAAATGAAGGCAAAAACGGACAGAAGCAAAATTACCGATTTAAAAGAGGTAATTCCGTTTTGCCACAAAACTCTGACAAATTCCCGCCTCTTAAAAAGGTAAATGCGAATAACACATACGAAAACCACAAACAGCAAACCGATCAAAACGTATGTAATACACAACATTCCGATACGAAAAGTGTTATATCCCCGATAAAGTTCAAGAATACCTTCTTTATCATCGAATATCTTGCCGTTGCCCATCTTTGCCAGTCGTGCGAGTTGTGCAGAATCCGTAACCACCACAAACAAAGAATCTATCGTTTCAACTTTTCGGGCGTCGCAGTGAATAACGAAAGAAACTTCTCCTTCATAGTAAGTCGAAGCGTCGCCTTTTTCAAAGACGCCTTTTACGAAGTAAGTTTTACCGTTGAGTAGTATCGAGGACCCGATACTGCAACCCAAATACGAACAGAGAGTTTCCGACAGCCATATGCTTTGTCCGGTCAGAGAAAACGAGTCCCCTCTCAACAGATTCGGAACTCCGTCAATGCTGTCGTTTACAGAATAAATACAAATTCCGCCCCGATAACTCGGTATTACCGTTTCCCTGCTGTTATATGAAATAGTCGTATCGTAGGTCAATCCCTTAATTCTTCCGTAAACAAAGAGGTCTTCGAGAGAATAATTAAATAAATCCACGTTATTGCCTTCCAAAGAAATATATTTTTCCTTACCATATCGTCCCCAATAAGACTCGGATATCCGGGAATTGAAGTTTATTAAAACAAAAACTATCGCAAAAAGAACGGACAGTCCCAGACTTGAAAAGACAACAAGGAATTTATTTATTTTGGCTTCTCTCAGAGCTATCCGTATCATATTTATTTTCTTTTATCCGCCCGTCCAGCAGTTCTATTTGCATATGAGAACGGGTTATATCCTGCGGCTGATGAGTAACCAGAATTACCGTCGTTCCTTTTGCGTTGATCTTATATAACAGGTCGATAATCGTCTCGCTATTCTGTTTATCGAGATTTCCGCACGGCTCGTCGGCAAAAAGAATCTGCGAATCGTTTACGAGAGCGCGGGCAATTGCCACTCTTTGTTTCTCGCCGCCGGACAGAATTTCTGTCCTTTTGCTTAATAAATCGGAAATACCTACGAAACCCGCAACCTCGTATACTCTCGCTTTCCTTATTGCGTTTTTTTCACCTTTAATAATCATCGGTAATTCGATGTTTTCGTAAGCCGTATACTTTGGCTCCAAAGCAAAGGATTGAAATATATAACCTGTTTTGGTATTACGGAATTTGCTTTTTTCAGTGTTTGTGAGCTTATGAATATCGTGACCGTCTATAAGAACCTGACCGTCGGAAGGCGTTATCAGCCCGCTCATACATTTTAACAACGTGCTTTTACCGCTTCCCGATCGTCCGGTTATCACGACAAACCGTCCCGTCGGAATCGATAAATCGACGTTATTTATCGCAATACAATCCTTATAAGATTTAGTCAGATTCTTTACTTCAATCATTTTCGTTCACAAGGGAATACTTTACAAGATTATCCGCCAATTTTGTCCGCTCTTCAATCGAAAATCCTTTGCGCTTGATTTTTTCCGTCAAATCGTCCTCGTACTCGTAATAAACGGTTCTGAAAATTTCGTTGACGGTTAAGTCTTTCGGAATCAGCAGAGCCACCAATTTATGGAATCGGGTTTCTTTTTTGTACAAGTAATGGTTAGAATACGTTCCGACTATATACAGCATATTATTTTTATAATAAACGGCTGATTGCTCGAAATCGGACGAAGGTAATCTGACCAGCATAAGGGAATATTCCTGAAATACTTCTTCGGAGTATCTGTTCAATTGTGCGTAAATATAAGATTGTTTGTTTAAAATCCCGTCGTTTTCAAAGAATCCGTCTATTCCGTTTTTACCGTCGATCACAAACAAAACCGGCTCTGCCTGACCTTCGAAAGTATAGAACTCATTATTATCGGTAATGTAAGAAAATGTCTGACTTTCGTGGACTACGGCTTCCCGAAAATTCAATTCAATATCATTAAACGCGGATATATCCGTTTTTGTTTCGACAAAACAACAATATGTAGTCGGTTGTGCTTTGATTTTCGAAATTCTTTTGACGGGCAACACTGAAATTCTGCATACATCCTCTTCAAACACGACGTCCGTTACGGTAAAATCAATGCCCTTTTCAGCCATATTAAACTTAACGACAATCAAATCGGATTTTTCAAAATATTCTTTTGAATAGCGTTCGTCTTTGGCTTGCGCCTGGGATATAAAATAATAATCTGCCCACTCCGATTCGGAAAACGAAGAAAAATCGGTAAATTTTTCCGCAACATATTCGTTTTCCATATTCTCGTAGGATATTTCCAGGACGTGGCTGCCCCGAACTTCGGGACTCCAGTCTTTCTTTTGACCCAGCGTCAGAAGTAATATCGCTCCCAAAGCAACAACGCCAAGCGCAATTAAACAGACGTAAATTATATTTTTATTCTTTTTCATAAATCCTCCGTAACGTGAACAAATAGTGCGCCGCAGAAGTCAAAACACACATAAGCCGTAGGTTTTTACTTGCTTTTCGCAAACCATATTTGGCTACTGCCATAATACGTCAAATGGATGTCGTATGTAGCTGCATTGTCGGCAAATGTTCCTGAGAAACTTGTAGTTCCTTTCGCCGAAGAGGTGATAGATTCAACATAAGCATTAAAGTTAAAGGTCATATTGGAATAGTAGTTAAACGATACGGGCTTCCAACTGACGATTTCCCAACTTATTGTTGTATCGCCAACAACGCATTGAGGCAAAAGAAGCTCTTCTGTAGCTATGGTAGTTGTTGTGACAATCAAATTACCATACTGACCGCTTCCGTAAATACCTGTGTATTTTTCAGGCAACGGCATCTCCTTGGAATTGCAGGCGACAAAACAAAAAACGCAACAACATAAAAGGAATAATACTACCATCAATTTGACTCATTTCATTAAAATCTCTTCCTCCTTTGTTTTTAATAGGCAGCAATATGTATGGCAACATAAAACTGCCTATTTACGATTATAACACAATACTTAATTATAGTCAATAGTTATTTGGTATTTATTTGAGAATTAAATCCGTATAAAGTTATATTTTTAATTACAAAAAGTTTAAGCATTCTATTATCGAGGGCTGAAAGAGCGGAATAACGAGAAAGGATATCTTATAGTGTCCGCCTGACGGCTTTATGCTAAATGCTGACTATTCTATTATTTCCCAATGATCATCTTTAACCGTGCCGTTTGTTCCTTAATAACAGAATTAAAATTTTTCTTTCTCTTCTTTCTTTTTGAGATTTTATCGGAAAAGACCTTGCAGTCAAGGGAAATAAATATTGCCGAAAAATCGAAACGAACGATTACAACGCAATATTTCTTTCTTTATCCTTGACTTGCCGCGTTCTTTTCCGCTTCGTGAACGATGATACGGTCTATAAACTCCCGTACCGTTTCGGGCGTCAGTTCGGCTATTTCCGTGTACTTTCGTACTATCCGCAAAAACTTGTCCACGCCTTCCGTTTCTTCTTTTGCCGTAACGAGTTCGCTCCTTAAAACCTTCACCCGTTCGGTCAGCGTTTTTGTCTTATACGACTTCTTTCTCGTGCGAAAATTCACGGTATGCCCTAAACACGTCGGATTGGATAAAATCTGCGCAACAGAATGCGTTGACCACTCGGTCGGTTTGTCAAACTTTTCGAGTTGATACTTCACGCCGTGCTTTTTCTTCCATACGATAGGCGAGTCTGTACCGCGCTCGGTGAGCATTCTCGCTATTTGCGTCGGTCCGAAAGCTTTTATGCAAAGCGAATAAATCTCTTTGACTACCTTTGCCGCTTGTTCGTCTACATACCATTTCTGCTTGTCGTCGCCTTCTTTGTAATAACCGTACGGCGGACAGTTAGTAAGATGTTTTCCGGAATTGTCTTTGGCTTTCGGAACGGCTCGTACTTTCTTTGACGTGTCTTTCGCGTACCATTCGTTGATGATATTCCGAAAGGGCGTAAAATCGCTGTCCGCTTCGCTGTGGTTGTCCACACCGTCGTTTATCGCTATGAAATGCACGTTCTTTTCGACGAAATACACTTCCGTGTAATATCCTACTTTCAGATAATCTCTGCCGAAACGCGACATATCTTTTACGATAACCGTAGGAATTTTGCCTTCTTCCGCGTCAGCCATCATTCGCTGAAAGTCCGGGCGGTTGAATAATGAGGTGTGATAGCGATAGCGGCAAAAAGCTAATAAAATCAATGGTTTTGCGGACAGCGGATAGACAGGGAATGTGTTAAAAACTGAATACGCACACAAACGGCGTTACCTTAACCCCTTTGGGGGAGAAAGTAACGCCGTTTTTTTATGCCCGCAGGAAAGGAGGTGCAGCCGGAATGTATTTCACAAAGGGCAAGCAGCGGGCGTTTGAATTGCTCATGCAGCAGAAGCCGGGATTTGACCGCTATCAATCCGGTTGTGCCGGAGATGATGAAGATTGCGGCACTTGCCGTTTCTACCGCCCCGGGTGGAAATATGAGTTTTGCGTTTTCAAAGAGTGTCCCTATTGCCCCGGCAAAAGGACGCGGAAAACGCACGCCAGCATGGACAAATAGACGGGCAAAAGCCCTTGTGCCATGCGGCTTTGCAGACGCGAAAACGGCAAAGGGCATATTGCAATACCAAAACAGCCGAAAACGGCTTTCTAATTGTCCACGCATACCAAGAGAGGAAGTGAGGAAATATGGCAGTTTTCAGAGTGGAGCGAAATACGGGATATACCGTTATGAGCAACCACCACTTGCGAAACAAGGAATTGTCCTTAAAGGCAAAGGGCTTGTTGTCGCAAATGCTTTCGCTGCCCGAAGATTGGGATTATACCCTTGCGGGCTTATCCCATATCAACCGGGAGAAGATCGACGCAATCCGCGAAGCGGTAAAGGAACTCGAAAAAGCCGGATATATCGTGCGCAGCCGGGAGCGCGACGAAAAGGGACGCTTGCGGGGCGCAGATTACGTCATATACGAGCAGCCGCAGCCGCGAGAGCCGGAAGCAGCTACCAGCGGCGGACAGCCGCCTATATTGGATTTACCTACATTGGAAAATCCAACATTGGATAATCCAACGTTGGAAAAACCTACGCAGGAAAAACCTACGTTGGAAAATCCAACGCAATTAAATAAAGATATAT
>ENA-OPDZ01000264-OPDZ01000264.1-human-gut-metagenome-genome-assembly--contig:-NODE-264-length-16333-cov-3.051542_pt1 | contig 16333 bp, 13 predicted proteins | sample MGYA00241628_ERZ501519 | MGnify/ENA primary metagenome ERZ501519 (study PRJEB25962, sample SAMEA2042384) | human gut metagenome | biome: human gut; feature: human-associated habitat; material: faeces...
AGAGTGTTTTAAGAAGCCATGGCTTTGGTAAGACTGGATGGAAGCGAAAAAACAAGGCTAGATTAGAAACGGATGCTTTGATTCATAAATTAGAGACGGAAGCAAGAATTTTGAACTACAAGTTCAATGACAAATGTATCTGTATAACTTAATATATTAAATATAAAATATATATTAAAATAATAAATAAGATTTTATGATAGAGACTAGAATAGGCTCTATCATACCACGGAAGACTACAGGCTGAAGTGGAAAAGGAGATATAATGAAAATAATTGAATATGAAGATAGATATTTAGAAGATGTAAAAGATTTACTAATAGAACTAGAAGAATATATTCTTAGTATTGATGAAGATAATCTAGATCAGTTACATTCTGAATATCGTGATAAGATGGCTATGTTAGATTTAGAAGAAGTAAAAAATAAATATGGAAAGTTAGTTGAATATAAAATTGTAGAAAATAATTCAAGACGTAATAAAGCAGATATGGTATTTACTCGGAAAGATGGAACATATTCTGGAACTGATATTATTAAATATCCTTTTAAAATAATTCATCACGAATTGGGAATTAAATGTAGATTTTATGACTTAAGAGGTAGTTTTGCTACGATTAGTTTAAGAAATGGTTGTGAAATAAAAGATATAGCCGAAGTATTAGGACATAAAAGAGTAGAAACTACAGAAAGATATTATATAACAAGTGGGAGTAATGACAAGAGAAAAGTGATCCAATCTTTTGACAATTCAATTTTATTGGATATAAAAACAAATACAAAAATATAGTAAATTAATCGAATGATGAAAATTATCTAATTTTCCGTGTTATAATTGATATATCAAGGTTGGTGAAAAAATGGAAATAGATTCAACTAAAATAGGAGAATATTTAAGAACTTATGCAATGTCATTTTCAATGTCACTATATTATAACAAATCTATGTATGAATGTTTTAAAACATTAATTGATGAAAAAGAAACCACGTTATTATTAGATGAATATAGTAATATGCTTTTAATAAAAAATTATTATAGTGCTTCTATGCTTTTGTTTTCAGTAAAAGATACCTTTCAAAAAGGACTTAACGATGTAGATATAGAAGATAAAACAATGTTTGTTAATGAAAAAATACCAAAAAATAAAATTTGTATTGAAAATTTTGCTGATAAAGATATTATTATTTATATTAGAAATGCTATAGCCCATAATAAAAATAATTTAGCAACAATTATTATCGATGGATCAAATTTAAAAATTAGAGTTAGATTAGAAAATACTATTGCCTCTAAAGGTATAAATAAAGGTAAAAATGTTCCATTCGAAATTGAATTTGATAATGATGATTTATTAAGAATGTCAGCTTTTTGTTGCCGTTATTCGAAAACAATTAATATTTCAGGAGTAGATTTTAACAAAGCTGTTGTTATCAATAGTTCTACAACCAATATTTTAAAATTGTTAAAAGATGTTATTTATTCAACGTATTATAGTTATACATTATTTAAAACAATTAAAGATGAAGATAAAAAGAAACTATTTGGTGCACATACAGCAGGCAATGAAAAACGCAACATGGAACAATTTGACATATTAAAAGAAAAATTTGTTAGAAAAGATGAAAAGATAGATTTATCCGATAATCAAAAAGAATGTTTATATAATGCTATGATGGAATGGATTAATAAATCATTAGAATTACATAATGCTACTCCTTTAACATTGAGCGTTTCTAAATCAAAAGATGAAATTAAAAGAATTTTAGGAATATATATGCAACAATATTATGAGTATGAAGCTTTAAAAGTTATTCCTATTGGCAAAGAAAAACATAATAATCATATTGTTTCAATACTATTAAATCGTTATAATAGTAAAAATGAATCGATTCCAGAAACGCAAGTCAAGATTATTAATGAATTGAAAAACAAAGGTATTATTTATTCCTTTTTTAGAACATTTAACATGACTGATGCAGAAGAATTAACAATGTTTTTAGATAATATTTGTGATTCGGCTTATATGGAACAAGAAGCAATTTCTATATACTATAATTATGTATTTGAAACTATTATTCCAGAAGGTGAAATTATTACAATTGATGGTATACAATATGAGGCAGATAGAATAAGGAATGCCTTTACACATGGAAGATGGTATTTTGATAATGATAATAATTCTTGGAGACTATTTGATAATAAAGACAGTATAAAGAAGGCCGATCAATATAAGTTTGACTGGGAGGTAACTATACCTGATAGTGCATTGCATATTTTTGTAGATCATAGGTATAAAGAAGGAATTAAAAACAAAAATAAAGGATTAAAATAATTGCACATTTTATAAAAAGAAAAAATATGATATGCTTATTTCAGTGAACGGATGTGGTCAATGTCCACATTTTGTCCACAGTAGATAAATACAAATAGTACAGATAATACAATAAATACCATAAATACAGATGATACCTGATACCGGAATACAATAAAATACAGATAGTACTATAAATACTAATAATACTGATAATATAGGAATATTCAGTTCATGTGGCAGTGGTAAAAAATATAAACAGTGTTGTGGTAAATAATCTCACAAACCCTTATAAAATAAGGAAATGTAGAAAAACAGAAAATTAAAAAAATGTCCACGGAGGTCAAAATGTCCACATTTCGTCCACGAAAAAATAATTTTGAGGACGAGAACTAGAAAAACCTATATAAATCAAGGGAAAATCTACGTGGACAAACTTTGTGGACAATATTATATAAATGTCAGCATTCGTTAATGTTGGCATTTTTTCGTTCACTAATATAGTGAAGGAGAGATAATTATGGTAAGCGTTAGAAAACGTGGAAAGGTATATGAATACCGTTTTGAAATTGCAACAGTTGAAGGAACAAGAAAGTGGATATCAAAGTCAGGATTTCCAACAAGACAAGAAGCATTTAAGGAGGGTGCGAAAGCATATAATGACTTTTATTATAATGGTACTAAAACACAATTAAGAGAAAAGATGTCGTATGCAGATTTTTTAGATTATTGGATAGATACTTATGCAAGTTTTAATTTGCATTATTCAACAACTATATCTTATATAAACATTATAAAAAATCACGTAAAACCTAGAATAGGATATTATCAATTATGGCAGTTAGATACTAGACTACTTCAAGAATTTATAAATAAAATATATGTTGATTATTCTTTTTCTAAAAATTATATGGCGAGTATTTTAAAAGTAATTAAAGGGTCTTTAAAATATGCGTGTTATACACTAAATTATATAAACTCTAATCCGGCAGAACACGTACACGCACCTAGAATAGATAAAATACAAAACGACCCTGCACATATTTTTACACAAGAAGAATTTGAAAGAATATTAGAAAGATTTAAAGGTACTCATTCCATTTATTATGCATTCTTAACAGCATATTATACAGGTATGAGAGTTTCAGAAGTGTATGGATTAACTTGGGACTGTGTTGATTTTGATAATAAAACATTAACTATAAATAAAAACATTATAAAGAAAAACCAGTATGGACTTCCTAAAAGAAAAAACATAACAAAAGGTCATTCAGTTGGTGTGTGGTATTATGGAGATTGTAAGAATCCACAAAGTAGAAGAACAATATCTATTGGAGATACTTTAATAAATGCTTTAAAGGAATACAAACAGGAACAAGAAGAAAATAGAAAATTTTATGGAGATTCTTATCTTTGTTATTATGAAAAAAAGGTATTAAATGAAATAACTAATAGAGAAGAAATAAAATTACTTGAAGCAAAAGCAGAATTAGGTGTTGGTTTGAAAGAGGCACAATTAGTATTTGTTAAAGAAAATGGACAATTCCTAGGTACTGATTCACCAAAGTATGCTTTTAAGGTTATTCATTATGAATTAGGAATAAATTGTAGATTTCACGATTTTAGAGATACTCACGCAACTAAATTAATTGAAAGTGGTGCTGATATTAAGGCAGTTTCAAAGAGATTAGGACATTCAACAATTCAAACAACTTATAATATATATGTTAGAGTGACTAATAAAATGGAAAGTGATACAGTAGATAAGTTTGAAGAATATGCCAATGCCCTAGAAATACCTAAAACTGTTGAAATGCCATATTTAACATAAGGAGTGATTGAAATGTTTATAAAGAAAGATAAAAAAATGGAATTGCCTATATATAATAATGAAATAAAGATAATATTAAGGGCTTTAAATGAGCTTAGAAATAAGATTATTATTCAAGGAAGATATACTAATCCTATTGATGAACTTATTGTAAAAATAAATGATACATATTTGAACTGATTAAAAATAGTCAGTTCTTTTTTTATGCCCATACATAGCCATTTTATTTAATCATAGAGTGGCTAAATTAAAAAGAAAGGAGGAGAATATATGCAAGACAGTAAGTGCAAGGTAATTGCTATTACAAATCAAAAGGGTGGCGTTGGTAAAACAACAACTACTTTTAATCTAGGAGTAGCATTAGCGAAACAAGGTAAAAAAGTTTTGATAGTTGATGTTGATCCACAGAGTAATCTAACAACATATGCAGGTTGGTATAATGAAGAAGATTTAAAATATACTTTATCTGATTTAATGGAACAGTCAATGAATGATGAAGAAATCAAAACAAAAGAAAGTATATTACACCACAAAGAAAAGATAGACTTAATTCCATCTAGTTTAAATCTATCTGCATTAGAAAACTCACTTGCCTATGCAATGAGTAGAGAATATACTTTAAGAAATTGCTTATCAGTTGTTAAAAATGATTATGACTATATCTTATTAGATTGTCAACCTAGTTTAGGTATGCTAACTATAAACGCTCTTGCTAGTGCAGATAGTGTTCTTATTCCTGTGCAAAGTGAATACTTCGCATTAAGAGGAATGACCGACTTATTTAAGATAATAAATAAGGTAAGAAGACAGATAAATCCTACACTAAAAATAGATGGAGCATTTTTAACATTAGTAGATAAAAGAACTAATCTATCAAAAGAAATAGCAAAACAGATTACTGACAATTATGGGAGTATATTAAAGTTGTATGATACTAAAATACCTCGTGCTGTAAAAACTGCTGAATCCACTTCATCTGGGAAAAGTATATTTTCTTATGATAAAAGTGGTGTTGTAGCAGAAGCATATTCTTCGTTGACAAAGGAGGTGCTTGATGATGGTAAAAGACCTATCAAAAATGCCACTGCCAAAGTTAGATGACCTCTTTACAACAGAAGAAGAAAGAGTAAATGCTAGTTTAGAAAAAGTTGTTGATATTAAGATTAGTGATATTGATGACTTTCCAGACCACCCGTTTAAGGTTATTGATGATGACGAAATGGAGAAAATGAAAAATAGTATTATTGATAATAAAGTAATAATACCTGCATTAGTTAGACCAAAACCAGATGGAAGATATGAGATGATTTCTGGACACAGAAGAAAAAGAGCAAGTGAACTAGCAAATAAAGAAACACTACCTTGTGTTGTAAGAGAACTTACAGATGATGAAGCAATTATTATAATGGTAGATAGCAATATTCAAAGAGAAGAAATACTACCAAGTGAAAAAGCCTTTGCTTATAAAATGAAATTAGAAGCATTAAGTAGTAAAGGCAAAAGAAATGATTTAACTTCGTCGCAACTTGCGACAAGGTTAGATACTGCAACTATAATTGGTAAAGAAAAAGGAGATAGCAGAGATACAGTATTTAGATATATTAAACTTACTGAACTAATACCCGAATTGTTAGAAATGGTAGATAAAAAAGAAATTGCTTTGCTACCTGCTTTTGAATTGGCTTTTCTAAAAGATGAAGAACAATATGCAGTATTAGATTGTATTGAGTGTAATGTTGCTACACCATCACACGCACAGGCAAGAATCTTAAAACGATTAAGCCAAGAGGGTACACTAACACAAGACAAAATAGATGATATTTTATCACAAGAGAAACCTAATCAGATTCCCAAAATAAAATTCAATGAAAGTAGAATAAGAAATGTACTCCCTAAAAATATTACTGACGACAAAATTGAAGACTTTGTTGTTAATGCTATTGAATTTTATAACAAACACTTACAAAAGCAAAAGTCAATGGAAAGGTAGTGGGAGTTTGTATTCCACAAATCCCTCCTTACAATCCTCCCTAGTATTACTAACTATTTATTACTAACTGAAAAAAGTATGTATAAATAACTAAATCGTACAAATGCAAATATTTAAGCATTATGCTAGATTAAAAGTAATCAAAGGAGAGTGATTAGAATGAAAAAATTTGTTTTGAGTATTTTATGCTCAGTGATAGCAAGTACAGTAGTTGGATTTAATTCAATGCTGAATACTTCAATAAAGGAGCAACCATTGGAACAACTAAAACAAGAAACCAAAATTGAGAAAGTTGATGAGAAAATAGATACGGAAGATATGTCAGTTAAAGACGAGGAAAAACAAGAAAACATTGAAGAAAATCCTAGTGAAACTGAAAAAAATGAGAAAAAAGAAACTAAATCCAAATCAACAGAGAAACCTAGTTCTTCGGTTAGTAATGTTCCAAAACAGGAAGCACCAACTACACAAAAAAGTAATAGCAATTCAAATAATGCTACAACTTCACAACCTGCACAAAATACACAACAAAACACACAGCAGAGTTCTAATACGCAAAGTGATAATTCGGGGCAAAAAACTACTGTATCAACTTCATTTTACAATTCAATAACAGGTGGCAAAAAAGAGTTTAGTTCTGAAAGTGCTTGTTTTGCACGAGGTACACAAATCCAAAATGCAGAACTTGATTATGTTCTTGACTACAATGAACATCACCCAGAAGCACCAATACAACCGGAAATAAATTATTTTAGATGTTATCCAGTTATTGATGAGGCAGGAGAAGGTTGGTATTTGCATTTCTTTTGTAGATCCGGAGAGGGATTGGACGCAACACTAAAATCAAAATATTAAGATGGCTCAATTATGAGTCATTTTTTTATGGAAAGAGGAAATTAAAATGTTAAAAATTATAGGAATTATAGGAATTGCGCTACTAATTTTGGTAGTGCTTTTTTGTTATTCTGCCTGTGTTGTTTCGGGCAGATGTTCACGAGAGGAGGAAAAAAACAATGAAAAAATGTGCTAAATATTTTTTAGTAATGCTTGGACTACTTATTGGCTTTACTGTTAATGCAAATGCAGTTCAAGCAGCAACATTGAGTATGAATTACTCTGATTATTGGTATGATAGAGCAAAAGCAGATGGTAGTGACCATCATTCTTGGCATTGGACTTTATATGAAGTAGATGGTGAAGTTGCTTATTGTATAGAGCCAAATATTCCAGAAGGAAAAACTTATACACAAGGAACTTGGGAACAAACAGGTCTTCCTAATTCAATAAAGGAAAGAATACTTTTAATTGGTTATTATGGATATACTTATCCGGGACACCAAACGCTAGAATATAGAGCAGCAACACAAGGTTTAATTTGGGATACTATTGTTGGTAGTGGAGCACATACAACTTTTTGGACAGAGCGTTGGAAAGGTGGAAGTCAATTTAATGTGTCTGCTCAACAAGCAGAAATAGAAAATTTGATTGCTCATCATTATGATAGACCATCTTTTAATGGTGGTGTGTATAAACTACAAGTAGGTCAAACTTTAACACTAACAGATACTAATGGAGTATTAGGAAATTACAATGTAAGTGTAAATGGAGCAGATTATAGCATAAATGGAAATAATCTTACTATAAAGCCTACAAAAGATGGAACAATAGATATAACACTTACTAAAAAAATGCCATATAATTCTGGCTATAAGTTATTTATTGGAGATGGAATACAAAATATGTATGTACCCGGAACAACAGATCCTGTTATAGCCAAAATAAGAGTTAATAGTTATTATGGTTCTGTTGAGATAACTAAAAAAGATAAAGAAACTAATACAACAAAGGCACAAGGACAAGGGACTCTTAAAAATGCAGAATATGGAGTATATGAACAAGCAACAGGTAAATTAGTTACAACTATTAAAACTGATGAGAATGGCTATGGTAAAAGTCCTGCTGTACTTGCATATAACTCTTATTATTTACAAGAAATAAACCCTAGTACAGGTTATTTGTTGGATAATACAAAATATAATTTTGACTTAAAGGGTAAAGAACTTGAATCAAAAGAAGTATTTGAAACAGTAGTTAAGAATTATGTTAGCATACTAAAACAATATGATTTTGTAGATGGAAACACTACTTTCTTAAATGCAGAAGAAGGAATAACTTTTGAAATATTTTATCCAAATGGAGATAAATTTGATGAAATAACTACTGACAAAAATGGATATGCAACAATAAATCTTCCTTATGGAGTATGGAAGTTCCATCAAGTAAATTCAACAACAGGCTATGAAAAGATTTATGATTTCTTTATTACAGTAGATTATAATTCTGAAAAGGAACAATATTATAATATTTTAAATAATGCTTTATCTGCTTATTTACAAGTGTTTAAAACAGATGTTGAAACAGGAAAAACGATTGCATTAGCAAATACTACTTTCAAAATCTATAATAAAGATACTAAACAATATGTATCTCAATATGTAGGTGGAAAAGTTTATAGTGAATTTAAAACAGATGAAAACGGAAGATTTATTTCTTATTTAAAATTAGTTGCAGGAAACTATAAACTAATTGAAACAGAAAGTCCAAAAGGCTATTTATTAGATACTGACGGACTAGATTTTACTATTGGAGAAAATACTCACTATGCTTACACAACTTATGGTCCATTTATTACTGTGTATTATAAAAATACACCAATAAAAGGACAAATTGAAATTTCTAAAAGTGGAGAATTATTTGAAATAGAAAACGAAACATTCAATTATAATAATAGAAAATCATTAGAGGGAATTGTTTATAATATCTATGCTGAAGAAGATATTAAATCAGCAGATGGTAATTATATCTATTACAATAAAGGCGATTTAGTTGGAACAATGACAACTGATAAAAATGGCTATGCTATAAGTGAAAAATTGCCACTTGGAAAATATATTGTAAAAGAAGTATCAACTGATGATGAATATGTATTAGATGAAACTGAATATCATATTGAACTTACAGAAATTGATAATAAGACAGCAGTTGTTTATGATTCGCTAGAAATGACTAATATTTTAAAGAAAGGTAAAGTTGAAATAACTAAAAGAGATTTAGTTAATGGAGATGTAATACCTAATACTATTCTTGAAATTTATACAGAAAATAATGAACTAATATTTACAGGTACTACTGATGAAAATGGTAAAGTTGTTATTGATGAACTAAAAGTAGGAAAATACTATATTTTAGAAAAGGAAGCAGCAACGGGCTATGTAATTACTGATGAGAAAGTTTATTTTGAAATCAAAGATAATGGAGAAATTGTCAAAGCAGAAATGAAAAATAAACCTATCACAGGAACAGTAGAAATAACAAAACAAGATATATCTACGAGTGAGCCTCTACCAAATACTCTTATAGAAGTTTATAATGACAAAGATGAGTTAGTATTTAGTGGCAGAACAGACGAAAATGGTAAAATTACTGTTGAAGATTTAAGATATGGAAAATACTATTTCGTTGAAAAGGAAGCACCAGAGGGCTACACGATAAATCCAGAAAAAATGTATTTTGAAATACTAGAAGATGGAGAAGTTGTAAAATGCACAATGGTAGATGAAAAAGTTGTTATTGAAGTACCTAATACAGGAGTAAACGATTATCATATTATAGAAATCGTTGGATCATTATTAGTATTAAGTGGAATAGGAGTTATTGTTTATGTTAAAAAGAAAAGAAAATAAGAATAATAGTAAAGGAAGAAAGAGTCAACTTATAATAGTTGGCTCTTTACTTATCTTAATTGGAATTTCAGCAGTAGGTGGTAAATATCTTTATAACTATTTATTAGATAAAGCAGAAGATATTAAAATTGAAGAATTTTATGAAATACAAGAAGAAATAACTGATGAAGTAATGCCAGAGGAAATACCTACCGATGAAAAAAAAGAAACTACTACACAAGATAATACAAATTATGTTGCAGTAATAAAAATACCTAAAATAGGACTTGAAAAAGGATTATGTGAAAAAGATAGTTCTTGTAATAATGTGAATAAAAATATTCAAATATTAAAGGAATCAACTTATCCAGACATTGCAAATGGCAATTTTATTTTGGCAGGACATTCTGGAAATGGTAGAGTATCTTATTTTAAAAATCTTAATAAGTTAGCACAAGATGATGAAATAAGTATTTTTTATCAAGGAAAAGAATACAAGTACAAAGTTGTTAATATGTACGATATTGAAAAGACAGGTACTGCTAATATCATTAGAAACAAAGAAAAAACAACGCTTACTTTAATTACTTGTAGGCATAATACCAATAAGCAAATTGTAGTTATCTGTGAATTAGTTGAAACAATATAGGAGGTTTAGATTATGGAAAATAAATATAATTTAGGACAAATAACTAAAACATTAGAAAAGTTATTTGGTGCAGGATTTAATACTGATAAAAAAATCCTTGCAATGAAACTAGAAGATTTAGAGAAAATAAATAATTTAACTTCTTCTGAAATGATGATAATTATTGATTTTAAGAGAGCCATTAAGAATAGACAAATAATATCATTTTTAAGTGGTTATAAAGAGAAAGGAAATGATAGCAAATGAAAAAATTTGAAATTGATGTAGATATAAATGGAACAATTACTTTTGAAGTAGAGGCTAAAAACAAACAAGAAGCCAAAGCAAAAGTAGATGACATTTTAAGCAATACTTCTGTTAAAGAAGCATTAGCAAATTATAGAAATAATATTGTTTTAAATGAAAAAGTAAAACAAGACAAAGATAGAGAAAGATAGGAGGAATTATAATGGCATACTCAAAGAGAATACCACCAATTAAAATTAAATTAAATGTAGATGACTACAATAAACTTGTTCAAGTATTAGATAATATGATTGATTGTGGAAATGAATATTATTCTAATAAATGTTCTAAAATGAAAGACAAGTTATTAAGGTATAGTGTTCCATTTAAAGAAGAAGATGGGACAGAAATAGTGGATATGAGATTCTACAACAACGAAATGATAGATTTATTTATGATTTTCTTTTTTGGAGTTGGAGATATTGATATTCACACTAACTTCTATGATGTTTTAGTTAGAGTAAGAGAAAAAATCAAAGAAGACAAAACAAATAATGAATAGTCTAATTTAGAATAGGAGGTGCATTATGGCGAGTAAATTAAGACTAATTACAGACCTTTATGGAGAAACCATAACACAAATAAGTAAAAATCCAGATGAATGGATGTCCTTTTTGGAATGTGCTGCAATGAACTACAAATATCCTTTTAATGACCAAGTGTTAATTTATGCACAAAGACCACAGGCAGTTGCCTGTGCTAAAATTGAGGCTTGGAATAAACAAGTAGGAAGATGGATTAATCGTGGTGCAAAAGGAATAGCACTTCTTTCAGAAGATAATGGCTATACTAACTTGCGATATGTATTTGATATTGCAGATACCAATAGTAAGTTTGGTAAAAGTTTTAGATTATGGTCAGTTTCTAAACCTTATGAATTAGACATTATTGAGTCATTAGAAAACAAGTACGGAGAACTTGAAGATAAAAGTTCTCTGGGACTTGCAATTAAATCAGTATCAAAAATAATTGTTGAAGATAATATGCAAGATTATTTAGAAGATTTAATGTTTTATAGAGAAAATAGTTCTCTTGAATCACTTGATGAAGATGGTGTAAAAGCATTATTCCAAAACGCACTTTCTAATAGTATTGCTTTTTCAATGATTAAAAGATGTGGATTAAATCCTAATGAATATTTCACACATAAAGACTTTGTAGATATATTAAGTTTTAATAGTTATGACACCATTACACGAATAGGTGTTGCAACAAGTGAAATATCAGAAATGGGACTTCGTGAGATTTATAATACAATTAAAAATCTGCGAATTAACGAAATAAATAAAATTCGCACATTTGATATAGATAATGATTTGTCTTATGATGTAAGCGAAAGCAGAAATACTGCTGAAAGGAGGAATAATTATGATAACTTACACACGTCAAGGGGATTACGAGATACCAGATCTAGCGATACCAGAGAACAAGATTCAAGTGGAGGGCAAATACGCAATGATGAGATTAAGGTACTTGAAAGAGAACAAGAAATCTCTATACACAACTCTACTAATGAGCAACAGTCTTCCAGAGCATTTGATGAATATTCAAGAAACAGCAATGGAGAGGGTAGAACAGATAGTATCAGAGATGAAAGAGAAAGAGAAGATAACAGAGAATTTGAAAGCGACAGACCCAATGAAATGGGTGGGACTAATGAACAACTTGAAGACATCAGCAGAGGAGATAGTAGCGAACGAGTTGATATACGCTTAAATATCTACGAAGCAGATAAATCAAAAACTTCTTATGTTGTACTTGATGAAAAAATAAATCAAATATTGAGTACAACCCCACATTTGCGAAAATCCAATAAAGAAATAAAGGACTTTATTAACAATGAACGAGATATTACAAAAAGAGCAGAGTTCCTTAAAGGAATATTTAATTCAGATTATACCGGTGTTATAGTTGATGACCAGATGTTTGGTTATAAAACTTATGACAACGGTATTTTATTTTGGAAAGGTAATTTCTTATCAAGAGATACAGAAAGTTTTGTAAGTTGGGAAGATTTAACTTATCATTATGAAGCAATGATATTATTAAATCAATTAAATGATAGAATTGAGCCTCTGCCAAGTATGACAGACCAATTATCTTTAATTGATGATAATAGCGAAAAGACAGTATCAGATTTAGAGTTTACACAAGAGTTTGTTGATAGATACCTTACTGAAAGAGGAACAGAAACTAAATATTCTATTTATGAAATGTTCCAAAAGAGTTTATCAGCAGAAGATAACATCAATTATCTTAAAAATCTATATGGAATTGGTGGAGCAAGTGAAACTATAAAATATTCTGGTATAGGGATAGATTATGATTCAAAAGGTATTCGCTTTTATCGTGGTTATTTTGACCCTAGTGCAACGGAACAACTCTTTAAGTGGAATTATATTGAAAAGCGAATAAAAACTCTTATACACGAAGATAGATACCTAAATCCAAAGGAATTAGAAGAATATCCTAATTGGCTTGAAAAACAAGAACAAGAAAGAGAGTTTATAGAAGCAGAAAAAAGCCTAGCAGATAGTATTGTTCCAGAACAAGCCGAAGAAGAATATGACTATCAATATCATTTAGGAGATAAAGTTTATATTGGTGCAGATGAATACGAAATATTAAATATTGGAGATTTTAATGTAGTCTTATATGATTATCAATATCCATTATTTAATCGTGAAATGTCAAAAGAAGAATTTGATAGAAAAGTAAAAGAAAATCCTGCAAATGACCATCTTAAAGTTAAAATAAGTGATATTGAAGAACAAAAACAAGAAGAAAAAAGTGAAGTAGAAGAAATAAAAGAACAAGAATTATCAATTCCTACTGAAATTGATGATGTAGAAATAGATGAAAATATTGTTCCAAAGTTTGAAAAGAAAAAAAGTAATAAGATTAGAAGGTTTGATATACACCCAGAAATATCAAGTTCTGATCGTAGTCAATTTAGAATATTAAATGATAGTTTGGGAGAGGGAACGCCGAGAGAAAAGTTTAATCATAATGTTGAAGCAATTAAAGTTTTAAAGAAATGTGAAGAAGAAAACAGATTTGCCACACCAGAAGAACAAGAAATATTATCAGAGTATGTTGGTTGGGGTGGACTTCCACAAGCATTTGATGAAATGGATTCTTCTTGGAGTAATGAATATCATATCTTAAAGAACTTACTTGATGAAACAGAGTATTCACAAGCACGAGAATCCACGTTAACGGCATTTTATACACCACCGGTAGTAATTAGGTCTATGTATAAAGCATTAGAAAATATGGGGCTTAAAACCGGTAATATATTAGAGCCTAGTTGTGGAACAGGAAACTTTATAGGTATGCTTCCAGACTCATTAAAAGATTGCAAAATGTATGGGGTAGAACTTGATTCAATAAGTGGTAGAATAGCAAGACAACTTTATCAAAAATCTTCTGTTGCAGTACAAGGTTATGAAGATACTAATCTTCCTAATTCTTTCTTTGATGTAGCAGTAGGAAATGTTCCTTTTGGAGATTTTAAAGTATTAGATAAGAAATATGATAAGAATAAGTTTTTAATTCACGATTACTTCTTTGCTAAAACACTTGATAAAGTTAGACCGGGAGGAGTTGTTGCGTTTATAACTTCAAAAGGTACACTAGATAAAGAAAATCCAAGTGTAAGAAGATATATTGCACAACGAGCAGATTTATTAGGAGCAATAAGACTACCTAATAATACTTTTAAAGCAAATGCCGGTACAGAAGTCACATCAGACATTATATTCTTACAAAAAAGAGATTCAATAACTGATATTGAGCCAGATTGGGTATATCTAGGAGAAAATGAAAATGGAATAAAGATGAATCAATATTTCATTGATAACCCAGATATGATTATGGGTAATATGGAAATGATTTCTACTAGATTTGGTTATGACTCTGCTTGTATATCGGATGGCGAAAATTTAGGAGATAAACTAGAACAAGCAATATCAAATATACACGCCGAAGTAAAAGAATATGAACTAGATGATATAGGAGAAGAAGATAATTCTATTGAAGCAGATTTAACTGTTAGAAACTTCTCATATACTCTTATAGATGACAAAATCTATTTTAGAGAAAATAGTAGAATGTACCCACAAGAACTTGCAATGACTACCGAAAATAGAGTGAGAGGACTTATTGAAATAAGGGACTGTGTGAGAACTCTTTTAGAGTATCAAACAGAAGATTATCCAGACGAAGATATAAAGAGAGAACAGGCTAAATTAAATCGTTTATATGACGCATTTACAAAGAAATATGGACTAATCAATAGTAGAGGGAATAACTCTGCTTTTTCTAACGATTCAAGTTATTATTTACTATGTTCTCTTGAAATATTAGACGAAAATGGAAACCTTGCAAGAAAAGCCGATATGTTCACAAAAAGAACTATCAAACCTAAAACAGAAATCACATCAGTTGATAATGCAAACGACGCTTTAATTGTTTCACTTTCTGAAAAAGCAAAAGTTGATATAACATTTATGCAAGAACTATGCAATATGAATATGGACGAAATGCTTAAAGATTTAGAGGGAGAAATATTCAATGTTCCAGAATATGGAGAGCCTAATCATTGGGTGACAGCAGATGAATATCTTTCTGGAAATGTAAGAGAAAAATTAAGAATAGCAGAAAAGTTTGCTGAAACAGATGAGAGATTTAATGTTAATGTAAAATATCTTAAAGAAGTTCAACCGAAAGATTTAAGTGCTAGTGAAATAAGTGTAAGACTTGGCTCTACTTGGATACCACCAGAAGATATAAAAGTGTTTATAGAATACTTATTAAATCCAAATTATTATGCTAGTCAGAATATTAGAGTTCATTATATGGAATCTACTTCTGAATGGTATATTGATGGTAAAAACTATGACAAGTATAATGTAAAAGCAACTAACACTTATGGGACAGGTAGAGCAAATGCTTATAAGATTATTGAAGATAGTTTGAATCTAAAAGACACAAGGATTTATGATTATTATGAGGACGAAAATGGTAAGAAAGTCGCAGAATTAAACAAAAAAGAAACGGCAATAGCCCAAGCAAAACAAGAGCAAATAAAACTTGCTTTTGAGGAATGGATATGGAAAGACCCAGAGCGAAGAGAAAGACTTACAAAAGAGTATAATGAAAGATTTAATTCTATTAGACCACGAGAATATGATGGAAGTCATATCAGTTTTGATGGAATGAATCCAGAAATAACTTTGCGAAAACATCAAGTAAATGCAATCGCCCGAATACTCTATGGAGGAAACACATTACTTGCACACGAAGTTGGAGCAGGTAAAACTTTTGAAATGGTTGCTGCTGCAATGGAATCAAAAAGATTAGGTTTATGTAATAAATCATTATTTGTAGTGCCTAATCACATTGTAGAACAGTTTGGTCAAGAGTTTTTACAACTATATCCGAGTGCAAATGTTTTGGTAACTACAAAGAAAGATTTTGAAACTGCTAACCGTAAAAAGTTTTGTTCAAGAATAGCCACATGAGATTATGACGCAATTATAA
>ENA-OPDZ01000268-OPDZ01000268.1-human-gut-metagenome-genome-assembly--contig:-NODE-268-length-16176-cov-2.606166_pt1 | contig 16176 bp, 18 predicted proteins | sample MGYA00241628_ERZ501519 | MGnify/ENA primary metagenome ERZ501519 (study PRJEB25962, sample SAMEA2042384) | human gut metagenome | biome: human gut; feature: human-associated habitat; material: faeces...
GAATGCATAAAGCTCGGCATAAACAGGGTTTTGCTGTGCTGCGACAGGAACAATATCGGCTCGGCAAAATCCATCATCCGCAACGGTGGCGTGCTTGAAAACGAAGTTGTCGAGGACGGGGTTCCCGTGCAAAGGTATTGGATTAAGCTTTGATGTTTTGAAGTGAATTAAGTCTGAAAAGTACCGAAGCAATGCCGGCATCATCCGCCTCTTAGTGAAACAGCCGTATGCCCGAGCTTAAACTCAGCCGGTGAGCTTGATATTTCGACCCTCGGCTTTTTGCCGCCGCTGCAATGCGGCAGCATGCTTCGCCGCATTAAATTTCAGCCTTCCGCTTCATTTCCCGTTTATATGAGCTGCGGAAACGAAACGGAAGGCTCTGCATTTTTACTTCTCCGGTTCAGTCCTTCCAACCGAGATAGTTTTTATAAATAACACGGTGCGGAATGGAGTCGCCAAGCTGCGAGCTCTGCGAGCTGCATATGCTGAGAACAATTTCGTCCCAAGTTACCGTCGGATCGTTGACAAGAACATAGTTGTCATATTGTGTATACCTTGCTGCTTCCGACGGCGCATCACCCGTGAAATGCAGCAGATATTTATAGGTATCCCTGTTGCCTATGTGTTCCACCGTGCTTTCATGCCACCTCAGCACAAAAGTCTCGCCGTCGTATTCCAGCAAATTGAAGACCAACTGCGGGTACTTATCCTTATGCTGCTCGTACAGTTCGTCGCTTATGCCTTCTCTGCTCAGTGTGTAGTAATTTGCACACAGAACGATTGCGGGAGCGCCCTTGCTGACCTTTTCATAGAACGCATCCCATGTTTCTTTTCCGAAAACACAACCCTTGGTTTCGAAAACAACGGCATTCGATTTTTTCGCAAGTTCCAGAGCTTCATCCGCGGAGCAGACCGTTTCCAAAACCTGTTGGAGCCGCTGCTTTTCGCCGCTGTCAACGGCGGGAGCTTCCGTCTGATTTTCCGCTTGTTTTTCCGTCTGTTCCGGCTTGCCGATGCACGCCGCAAACATTACAACCGACAAAACGACCAGCAACAAACACACGATTTTTTTCATTTTATTCTCCTTTCATTAACCTGCATTTGTGAGCAGGGTATATATGATGATAATTATCAGCAGCCCGAACCCGACTGCGGAAAACGCTGTCATTTTCTTATACGAAAGAATGCTTTCAATTCTCGTTCGCACTTTTGCTCCTCCAAATGCCGAAACAAACAGGCTTTTGCTTTGAACGCAGTTCAAAAGGTCAAGTGCGTACTCCCTGCGCTCATCTTCACTGTACTTTGCTGTTGCGGCCTCATCGCACGCAAGTTCAAGATCCGAGAGGAACGCTTTTAAAAAAATCCATGAAAGAGGGTTGAACCAGTGAACTGCCGCCGTCAAAAAGCCTGCCAATCGCCAGAGATTATCCAGTCTGCGAATATGTGTTTTTTCATGTTGCAGAATATGTTTGAGTTCCGCTGCCGCAAACGACGTCGGCAAAACGATGCGCGGCCTGATAATGCCGTATACTGCGGGGCTTTCCACTTTCGGAGACAGAAAAACATTCCCCTTGAGGTGAACGGCATCCCGAATTTCATGCTTTGTTGTTGAATAAAGTATTGTCAACGCAAGAATCAAAGCCAATGCCGAAATTATCCAAACCAATGATGAAATTTCAAACACCTTGCTCAGAATATTGACCTTATACGCAATGGGGAAATAGCTGTCTGCAAGCATTAGTGTGTTTGTTACGGAAAAGGCGATATCGTCCGCGGGCTGATAAATCGTTACGGTTTTTGTTGTCAGTTGCGAAATCAGCGTCATCAGGCTGTATCGGCTGTTCAGGCCGAAAGGCACCCACATGCGCACAAACGGAATTATCCACAGAAATACGGAAAACCTGCGCGGAACAGCTTTAATCTTTCTTGCAGCCATAACGATAAGCCCCGTAACGGAAGCCGTTATGCTCATATTAACTATCCAATAGCAAAACTCTCCGAGCATGGTCGTCACCTTTTTTCAATCAATCGTCGAAGTTCGTCTGTTTCGCTCTCTGTAAGCTTTTCATCCTCCAACAAAGCTGAAAACAGTGCTTTGCGCGAACCGCCGAAAACCTTGTTGAGTAGGGATACCGCCTCCTTTTTTTGCATTTCCGCCCGAGTAACCGTCGGAGTGCAGATGAATCCGGGTTCGTCACGGCGAATAAAACCTTTCGTTTCAAGTTTTTTTATGACAGTATAGGTTGTGTTCTTGTTCCACCCGATGGTGTCGGCAGCAATCAAACTGATCTCCTTTGCGGAAATCGCACCCCTTGCCCAAATTATTTCCATAACCTTCGCTTCACTGTCAAACAATTTTTCTCTCATTCTTTCGCCTCCGGACTATCTCTGTAGTCTATACTATCGCAATAGTCTGCAATTGTCAAGTTCTTTTTTCAAAAAGGCCGAGCGCTTCCAACACCTTTTTGAATTTTTCATCAATTTCGGCTTCACCGTCCAAATGCAGAACCCTGCACGAAAGCTTTTTCTGCCACTGATCATGTCTTGCCTTGCTTCTGATTTCCGCACCGCCGCTGTCGTAGGATTTTGCCCATTCAAAAAACTCGACATGCTGTCGATACATATCCCCTCCCGGTTCAATGCGCGAACCGTAAATCGCCTGCTCTCTCTTCAGCAATCTTTCCATGCGCACGCTCTGTTTCATTTCGATTCTTACAGCCAAAGTGAAACACGGAATCAACTCATCTCCCCAATCTGCAAGTGAACCGGATATAACGACATTTGCTGATTTATTGATATCATTTTTCATCAGTTCTATCCGCTCGTTCGCCGAACGTTTATGCTTGAACGGAGGCTCCGTCGGAATCCAATAATAAGCGTCGGTATCCATTAATGTATAACCCAATTCCGAACATATTTTTTTGCCAAGCGTTGTTGTGCCCGAACCGGAAGCTCCGAAAATATGAATTACGTTCTTCATTTTTAGTTTCTCCGTCAGTAATACTTGCTGTGACTTTCTATATGATAGCACAGCTTTTGAAACGTTTCAACACTTGTGCAGCAAAAACCGCCGCATCAAAACTGTCCGATGCGGCGGTGTATTATTTTAATAAGTGAACCCGTGTCAACAGAGCCCGCAGGAATCATGGGGTTATTCCCACTCGCCAAGTGGAAACGCAGTCTAAACTTTTTTGTATAGACCGTTTGATTCCATTTGGCTTTATTTGATACCAATTATCCCAATCCTATGGGGTATCCGACTTTCTGCTATCAAAAAGCTATCGGGGAATGCTATCATTCTACATTCTTAAAGTTGTCTACATTATAGCTGCCGTTTTAACACATCATAGAATCTTTCTGTTTGGCTTCTTTGCGATTCTGCCATATCGAAGTTAAATCTGGTTGAGAATTTTTTTTGAACACTTTTTCGCACAGCAATATATTTCCTAATGTCACTCGGTTGCTTTAAGCGGGGCCAGTAATCTATGAATTCTGGTAGGCTAACATTTTCTTGCAAAAAGGTCGCTGTCGGCATGTCGTTCTAAGCTGACATTCCAACTTCAAACGGAACCCACTGTGAATACCGTGTAGCATCAGACATTATAACGATGCTATCCGTGCAGTTATTTAAGTTTCTTTTGATATGATCAGTTAATTCTTTACCGTTCCTGGTTACCGCAAAATCAAGAAGATCAAGGTAATACGGGATTTCCATGGCGTTAAGCTCATTCGCAATTCGACTGGCGATATAGAAATCTTCCTTTATTGTGGGAAATGAATACTTTAATCATCGCGCCCCTCCTATTAACAACTTTAGATTATCCCAAGTCCATTCATAAATCTTATCTGCGTCCTTGGCGGCGATGGGTTTAACACAAGGCTCATCAGATCGTCCCCAAAGAAGGAAATAGGGAACATCTTCATCTTGCGCTATTCTCAATTCTGCGCTAACTCCTGTTGCTGAATTTGTACTCTTGCCACAAATCACAATAACCACATCACAGCCCTTAATCCGACGCCGCGCACTATCTTTCCAATCCTTAGAGATCGTTTGCTTGATCGATAAGTCTATTATTTCAAAAGGCGAATCAGGGTTTCTGGCTTGACCTACCAATAAATTCTTTAAATCTATATCATGGTCGTAGTCAAAGCTGATAAATGTACGTTTTTTTGCCATAATAGACTCCTCCTTAAATTAGTTTATCTTTGACTAATCGCCAATACTGTTTTCCGATTGAAGTTAATGCACATGTTTTAGATCGCATAGCCGCAAAATACATATGCTCTTCACCAACGGGAACGACCAGCCCAATTCCCTCTAGTTTTTGTAAATCCGAGAAAATCTTGGTGTTATCGGGATTGGCATACGGTTGTATTACTTCATGCATTACGTCCAATGAATTAGTCGGTTCGAAAGAAGGGTCAATAGGCATTTCAGCATCTTCACTCGGAAAGTACATGCAAATTCTCCTAATTATAGATATATCAACCTGTGGTGTTACTTTTCGCAAAGGTGTAAATCGAGTGACATTTGTTTTAAATACAGGCCGTTGTTCCCACGGGCCCAAAGCTTTATCAATATAGGCATATATACCACCGGGCGTAATATGCCCCGTAATATCAGCAGCACCACCACTTAGCGCTTCAATCAATAGGGATGTGAATAACCCGTGTCCATTAATTTCAACAGATGCTTCTATAGATCGACTTGCAGTAAGAATGGTAACTCCTTCGTTGATCACAGCTGTAGATTGCCCTGCTGTGCTAATACTTCCCATGAAACCGGAATGACAACTGTCCAAGATGATAATTTTGTCTTTACAACGAGAAGCATTAGCAATATTTAATACATCCTGCAAAGAAACGCCATAGTCATAATTAGTGAAGTCAGGTGTCACTAGATACCCGCCTACATTATCAACGTGCCCGTGTCCAGAATAATAAAACAATGCCACATCAGCATCACCGGAAAAGCACTCTTCAATATGTTTCCTCAGAATCGCTTTTGTAGAAATATTCTTCTGCAATTTCACCGCAAAATTTGGAGAGCCATCATCATTGCAACTAAGAAGTTTTGTAACTTCATCTGCATCATTGCAGCATCCGCGTAATGGGCATTGTGAATAGTTATCGATACCAACGACTAACGCCTTTCTCATTATTTGCCCCCCTACTTCAAATGTTCATGCAAAATTCGTTTTGTCGTTGCTTGCGCTGCAGATTCACCTGACAAACGAATTAACTTGTTATAATCTTCAATCTCATTGCCAGAAAAGATAATTGATATCATTTTCTCTGGTTTTCCAGCAACATGATCATAGTCTTCTGGATATGCCCAAAAACACCGCATACAAAAATTCACATCTTTTGTATCCCAATTTTTGCAATGTTCACAGGTCCAAGACTTTGCCCGATTTGCAGAAGGGCTAAGGAGCATAAAATAATCAATATCTTGCTCATCATGCTCCCCACCAATTTCATATGGGATTCTATGATCAACCTGAAGCTTTGCTTCATCCATTTCTTCAAGGTATATAAAGCACTTTGCTCCATATTTTTCAATGAGGGCTTGTTTCAACGCCTTGGATAAAATCGTACGTCCAGCAGCCTTTGATAAAGTGTTTTTTGCGTCTTCTGGATTTCCAAATTTATATGCGGCAATTTTCCTGCCATCTATTCCTGTTACTCTGTAAGTAACCAATGGGATACCATACTCTCGAACATCTCTAATCGCTCGAGGAGGATGATTGTACCCATACAAATCCTTTAACTCTTGAGATGTTATATATCCATGCTGCAAAATGTGCTGTATCACTGTACGAGGTCGTTTCGCTGTTACGCTTTCTAACAGATCAAGGAACTCCTTTGAATACTCGCTCATGCCATTGCCTCCATTAGGGATAATTGTTGGGGTAACTGTGAAAAAATTGGAATTAATGCTTCACTAATATATAGCGCCTCAAATGTTGTAGACTTGCGCCCCAACAAAAGCGCCTGACTTGAGAGTCCCGCATTGAGCATTATCTTTTTACAGTGCAGACTATCTGGTAAGTCTTCGCCATACTCTTTACCGCCACATACTCCATCATAGCTGATTAGGTAATTGATCCCTTTGCGGTTAAGAATTTCCAATGCGTCAGCAAATTCATTGAACGGTACACCAGCCAAGTAACGATTATCTCTTGCATTTGATACTCCTTGGTAGGGCGGATCCATATAAACTAAGTCTCCCGGCCTTGCCATCTCAAAAATGTCATGGTAATCTAGTGCCTTGAATTTTGCTTTTCCTTTGAGCAGATGCGAAATTTCATAAACGTTGGAAGCTAAAGTTCGTGGATTGGTACCATGCCTACGCTTGTCCGGAGACTGATTAAAGTTCCCGTTTTTGCCATATCTAACAGCTCCTTTTACACAGCGCGCTAAGAGATACAACATATTTGCTGGAGTTTTCTCCCCGTTGTTAAAACGATCACGTACATCATAAAAATGCTGCACATGTTCTTCGCCATATGTGAATTGCTCTTCCCATATTGACGAATAGTCTTCAATTAGAGTTTGGGGCCGTTCAACGGCTTCCTGTAGTATATTAATAAGAGGAGCATTTAAGTCGTTGATAAGAAACTCTTCGGCTCGCCCTTCATAGGCAGTTGCAATACTAATAGCTGCCATTCCAGAAAAAGGTTCAATCAGTCGATCAATTTTTACAGGCATATATTGTAGAATTTGCGGGGCTAAAATTCTCTTAGAGCCTTGATATTGAACAATATGTGGTACTTTTCCCCTCATTCTTCTGCACCTGCTTTCTTAAATTTCACTATGTCGCCAATGCTGCAATCTAATGCAGCGCAAATCTTATACCAACTCTCCATTGATATAGCTTCGTTTTTTCCCATCTTGGCAAGCACATTGAAGCTGATACCGGATGCATCTTTCAAATCTGTCCGGTTCATTTTCTTATCGTTCAACAGCTTCCAAAGCTTATCGTAGGAAATAGGCATTGCAATTCTCCGTTCCAAATTTAGACTGATTGTATTATAGCACAAAGCGACAATGTTCGCAAGATAATCTCATAAGAACGTGAGATGTTATCTACAAAGAAAAGGAGGCTGTCGCATTAAGCCCCCTTATTCTTAGATAATCTTAAAATGTTGTCGCTGGGCAATTCTGTAACACAAAAGTCCAACATTTTCAAGGCTTTTCAGCCTTTCGGGTATTATTCCCACTCAATCGTTCCCGGGGGTTTATCCGTAATATCGAACATTACGCGGTTAACGTGGGGCGTTTCGGCAATAATTCTGTTGCTGATTGTGCGGAGCAGGTCATAGGGAAGCTCTGCAAACTCGACCGTCATTGCATCGGTCGAAGTTACCGCGCGAACGCCGATTGCGTAGTCATAGGTGCGCTGATCGCCCATAACACCGACTGAGCGTATTCCCGTAAATACCGTGAAATATTGCCAAATCGAACGGTCAAGACCTGCTTTTGCAATTTCATCGCGGAGGATAAAGTCGGACCTTCTCAGGATGTCGAGCTTTTCGTCGGTAATGTCGCCGAGGATGCGGATCGCAAGCCCGGGACCCGGGAAGGGCTGCCTCCATACAAGGGGAGCGGGCATGTTCAAACTTTCGCCGAGGAGGCGAACCTCATCCTTGAAGAGGATGCGGAGCGGTTCTATAAGGCCTTTGAATGCGATATCTTCGGGCAGGCCGCCGACATTATGATGGCTTTTAATCACGGATGCTCCGCCTGCGCCGCTTTCGATAACATCGGGATAAATCGTGCCCTGAAGCAGGTAGTCCGCGCCGATTTTCTTTGCTTCATCTTCGAAAACGCGAATGAATTCTTCGCCGATTATCTTGCGCTTGCGTTCGGGTTCCGTAACGCCTGCAAGTTTTGAAAGGAAGCGATCTTTTGCATTGACTTCGATAACATTCAGGCCGATTTCGTTGCGATAGAAGCCCATTACTTCCTCCGCCTCGTTCAAGCGAAGAAGGCCGTGATCAACGAATATGCAGGTCAGCCTGTCGCCGATCGCCTTGTGCACAAGGGTTGCGGCAACGGAAGAATCAACGCCGCCCGAAAGACCCGCAACAACTCTGCCGTTTCCGACCTTTGCGCGCACTTCTTCAATGAGCTGATTTGCAAGGTTTGCCATTGACCAGCCGCCGTTGCAGCCGCAGATCTCATAGACGAAATTGTGGAAAAACTGCTTGCAGTATTCGGTGTGGTTAACCTCGGGGTGGAACTGGACGCCGTACAGCCTGCGCTCTTCGTTTGCGAACGCGCAGATTTCACAATTATCGCTGCTTGCAATAATTTCAAAACCGGGAGGGCAAACAAGGCAGGAGTCGTTATGACTCATCCACGTTATTGAATCGGGCATGTCCTTAAACAGTGGGCTGCGTTTGAAATGCATGGGTGTTTTGCCGTATTCACGCGTCGGAGCGGGGCCGACTTTGCCGCCGAGTTTTTGGCACATAAGCTGCATTCCGTAGCAGATGCCAAGCACGGGCACGCCGAGATTGAACAGCTCGTCGGAGCAGGTTCGTGCGCCTTCAAGATATGCACTGTCCGGCCCGCCGGACAGAATAATACCGCACAGACCGTCGCCCTTGATCTTTTCGATCGGGGAATCCGGCGGCAGGAGCTCGCTGTAAACCCCTGCTTCACGCACTCTGCGTGCAATGAGCTGGTTATACTGCGCTCCGAAATTGATGATTACAATTCTCTCCATATAGTATTCCTTATATAAACCATTTTGTTGTAAACAAGATGTTGTTTCCGCAAATTTACTGTTCACGGAAACGGATTCCGTCGGGCGTTGCCTCTTCGATTATTGCAAGCGAATATAAATCAATACCTCTTGCACGCAGCGCATCGCCGCCGCCCTGGAAGCCTTTTTCAACCGCAATACCGATGCCGACAAGTTCCGCACCGGCCTGTTCAATGATCGCAACAAGCCCGCGCATTGCTTCGCCGCGCGCCATAAAATCATCGATGATCAGGATTCTGTCTCCCGGATGCAGCCACTCTGCGGAAACAATGAGTGTAACTTTCTTTTTGTAAGTATAACTCATGATTTCGCTTTTAAAAAGTCCGCCTTCAATATTGTCGCTCTTTGCTTTTTTTGCAAATATCATCGGCACACCCATCTTTTCGGCGCAAACCGTTGCAAGCGGAATGCCGGACGCTTCGACAGTCATAACCGCCGTCAGTCCGTTTATGTCAAAATGAGCAATGAATTCATCCGCCAACTTGCCCAAAAAAGCAGCGTCAACGCGGTGGTTCAAAAATCCGTCAACCTTTACAACATTGCCGGGAAGAACCTTTCCCTCGCGCGCAATGCGCTCCTCCAAAAGTTTCATGCCGAACGCCCTCCGTGTTTTCGGGTTGTGCGCAGCAAAAGTGCCGATTTTTCAAAAAAAGCTTGCAAATCAAAGCCTTTTTGGGCTTGCAGCAGATCCGCACCGCATTTCCCTAATAAATATTTGAATTTTACTATAAATCCACAGGTTTCGCAAGGGAAAACTTCAGTTATATTATACACGATTGCAGGTATATATCAACGATTTAAATCTCCCCCCGCAGCGTACCGCGGGGGGAGTGTTTTATGCTTTTTTTACATGTCTGCAACTGCATTAAGCATATTCATATAGGCTTTAATTGCGCCTATCTGCAAATTTTTCAGCAATCCGCTCAGTTCAACGCGATTTTGTGTTTCTGCCGAATTGAAGGCTGTTACAAGTGCGGTGAGCTGCATATAGTACTCATCCAGCGCATCAATGACGCCTCTGCCGTCGTGCACGCCGTTCAATGCGGAACGCAGGCTTCGGATGTTTTCAAGCAATTCGCTCCCGATGGCCTTTCCGTATTCAATGCCGCGTTCGGCTGTGTCGTAATTTATCACTTCGTTGTTTAAATCATTAATTATTCCGAACGAAAACCCGACCGCTTCCGCAATTCCGTCCAAGCGCTCCGCTTCTGCCGTGACCTCAATTTCGACGGGTTCGCATGCAAAGGGCACGATTTCCGCCTTGTACCCCTGTTCAACAAGGCGTTTTCGAACGCTTTCGGCACCCGCTTCCGTTGTGTATGCCGAGGCAAAAACCGAAACGCTTCCGTCCCCGTTGTCGATAATGCAGCCTGCCGCTCCGAGTGCACGCACGGAGGCACTGAGTGCACTTGCTTCGGCATCGGATTCAAAACTGCCGAGCCGCAGCGCATACATGTCCAGCCCCGAAAAATGCATTTTTTGCGTTTGCGGGTTTGAAAAGCTCAGGCCCGGGGTCGCCGCCGCGGGTTCGGTAACCGCGGGCGTATTTCCGCCGTGTTTTCTGCCGAAAACGCTTTCCGTAAGCCATGAGCCGACCGAAGTTGCAAATAAAACATAAATAATACCGCCCATCAGCAGCAGGAGTATCAGCAACCCGAATCCTCCCCCGCTCTCTCCGCGTCCGCCGGCGGCGGAATATGCCTGATATCCCCCGCGCCTGCGCCTTGTGTTCTTTCGTCTGCGTCTGTATTCCATGTTTGCCTTCCTTTCGCGTTTTGCGCCCGTTTTTGGATTTCCCGTTAACGGTTTATGCAGAAGGGAGGCACGGTATGAATATAAGGTGTGCCGTGAACACCTGCTGCGTTCGGTTAACGGGCACGCAGACTTCGGTTTCGGTTTATTTTTCGTCCCCGTCCGGCCGCCAGAGATATTTTTCCAGGTTCACATGCCCGTCAACAAACTCAACCCCGTCTGCGGAAAGCAGCTGAATCTGCATGTTTTCACCGCCGAAAGCAAATGCGGCAGAAGCTTTGCCCTGCCTGTTCACAACGCGATAGCATGGAATTTCGGAGGGATCCGGATTTACATGCAGGGCATAGCCTACAACACGTGCCCAGCGCGGATTGCCCGCAAGAGCAGCGATCTGCCCGTAGGTTGCAACTTTGCCTCGCGGAATTTTGCGAACTACTTTATAAATTTTTTCAAACACCGTATCTTCCACAGTTTTTTCTCCGTTCTTTTTTGTTCAGCATCTGCCTTTGCCGCTGCATGTATTCAACATTTTTAAAATAATCATTTTTCGATTTTCGATATGTTACCATGCAAATGCAAGCAAAGTTTCATCAATCGCGGAAACGTCTTTTTGAAGAGCATTCAGCTCATTTAAGCAGCCGTCAACTGCAATTTCAATGAACTCATCCGCCATTTCGCCCGTAAAAAAGAATGCGGGGGACTCCTTCGTTAAATCTCCGGAGTTTTGTTTATAATCCGAATACATTTCCGCAAGGAACTCCCGCGGTTTAAATTCCGCAATATGACTCAGCTCTTCTGCGTTCAAATTCTCGGGCAAAACAATATTGAAAGTCAAACCATGTCTTTTTGACAGGTATGTATTTGCTTTTCGATAATCATCGTGAAGCCTGTCTATGTTTCCGTCGGTGTGCGGATCCCAATTATATTTCCCGTAAATAAAGCCGCGAAAAAGCAGGTCCTGAACAAGATGCAGGTAATAGCCCAAATAAAGGTCATCTGTCATTGCCTTCCGTCCGAATCTGCTGCGGAATGCTGTTAAATCGTAGGTCTTTTTTGTGCCGCCGCAGATTAACTTCAAAAAATGTGCCTTTTTGCTCTCTTCCGAAGACCATCCTGCCGAGTCGGGCATTATTATGCCGAAGCGAAATCTGTCGGGGTTTTTAAATTCAACGCATTTCAATAACCGTTCCGCTGCCGCGTGATGCACTATTCTTGCCGCCATGTTTTTCCTTCCTTCTGTTCAAAATTTTAATCCTTTGAAAGAATGATACCATAAAACGAGGCGACAGGTAAAGCTGCTTTTTTTCAAAACACGCCTGCATTGCCAAAAGCTTGCAGTATCCGTGTCGATTTGATATAATGTTGCTTAGCAGGCGGGCAATGCTCGTGCATTCGCCCGAAAAAACCCAAAACGGCTGAACAGTCGAGATGCAAGGTATTCGGAGATACGGGTTCGGAATGAGAGAAACTTTTTACAGAACGGCAATGTTGCTTGGTGAGGATGCAGAAAACATCCTGCTTGAATCCAAGGCTGCGGTTTTCGGAGTCGGCGGAGTCGGCGGGCACTGCGCTGATGCATTGGTTCGCTGCGGCCTCGGCCGAATTGCAATTTTTGACTCGGCCAAGGTCAAGCCGAGCAATCTGAACAGGCAGATTTGTGCAAAAAAATCCACCGTAGGCATGAAAAAAGTTGAAGCGATGAGTCTTCATATTGCGGATGTTTCGGACTGCATCACCGAAGCATTTGACTGTTTTGTGACGCGTGAAAATGCGGAAGAGCTGATTCCCGCAGACGCCGATATAATCATCGACGCCGTGGATAATGTCACGGCAAAGATCGCACTCATTGAGGCAGCGTCACGATGCGGCATTCCGATTCTTTCCAGCATGGGTGCGGGCAACAGACTTGAACCGGACAAAATTCGCATTGCGGATATCTTTGAAACAAGCATCGACCCGCTTTCCCGCGTTATGCGCAGAGAATTGCGCAAGCGCGGTATAAAAAAACTCAAAGTTGTTTATTCCGTTGAAGAGCCGAAAACACCCGTCATTCCCGTTCCGGATCCGGATATGAAGCTGAACGCACCCGCAAGCGTACCCTTTGTTCCCGGAGCGTTCGGGCTTGTTCTTGCTTCGGAGGCCGTTCGCACAATTCTTGAACGAAAAAGGAGGATAAGTTTTAATGAATAACAAAAAAACACGACTGCAAAGGTTTATTTCATCGTCGATCGCCGTGCTTCTTTTTGCCGCGATCGCACTCGGCGCGGCACTGCCTGCGGCAGCATCGACAGCCGCGAGCTTTACGGCGGACTTTGCCAAAACCCAAACCGGCAGAGCAGCCGATAATCTCCGTTCGAACGATGAACAAGCATTCTCGAACGGCATTCCTATGACTGCCAACGGCATTCCTATGAATGCCGACGGTGTTCCGAAACTGAAGCGTGATGTGCGAAGAAGTGTAAATTCTGATTTTTCGTTTATAAATGTCAAACTGTCCGTCGGAGAAACGGCAAGTGTTCGCCTTGAGCTTTGCGGCGCATATTATGTTGCGGAAAATATGCGTGCTGTTGTCGGCAGCGAAAGCTCCCCCCGCACAGCTGCCGTCACCGTTGAAGACGGTAAAATTACGCTCAGCTCGGGCGGTTCGACCGTTTATCGGGGTTCCGAAATAACGCTTATGCGCGTGAATTACAACGAATCCGCCGGTTGGCTCCAGCTCTTTTGCAGCGGAAACGCAAACGAAAGAAAATACTTGGGCAACCTTGTTTTCCGCATCAATGATGACGGAACGCTCCGAGTCATCAACAATATTCCGACGGCGCATTATCTCTATGGCATCGTGCCTTACGAAATGAGCGAGTCCTGCCCCATCGAATCACTCAAATGCCAGGCGGTCGCCTCAAGAACCTATGCATTCGGCTTTACCATGCCCGGTGATGATTATGATATAACCGATTCGTTTAACTATCAGGGTTATCGCGGCTATAAACCCGGCTACGAAAAATGTATGCGTGCCTGCGTTGAAACAACGGGCGTCATTCTGTCCGTCGATAACGAAATCCCTCTTGCGTTTTACGGTGCAACAAACGGCGGAGAGACCGCTTTGCCGTCGCACCTTTTCGGATATGATTCGCTTGACCCGCTGTATGAAATCCGTCTTGATGACATTGACTTTTATGAAGCCAATCCTGCCTGCAGGCAGAATCTTGAAATTACATACGGAGAAATATCCGACAACGAAGCATTTAACGCTCTCCTTCGCAAAGAGGCGAAAAAAATTGTCGGATCTTCCGTTCGGCTCATTTCAATTCTTGAAACGGATGTGAACACACCGAAATTCGAAAACTGCGAACGCAACATGGCGAATGTTGATGTGCGTATTCTTGTTGGCACCGGCAGCGGCGAGCAGGAAGTTTCCTTCGGGTTTTCAGCCGACAGGTTGAAAGCTGAAGGTGTTTTTACAAAAAATTATAAGATGTACTGGGGAGAACCGACGAGCACCGGTTACAACATCTATTTCTGCCGCTACGGGCATGGCCTCGGAATGTCGCAATACGGTGCTCAGGCGCGGGCGCGTGAGGGTCAGACGTATCAGCAGGTGCTTAAATTTTACTATGGGAAAATGAAGCTTACCGATGTTTGCGAGCTGAATCCCGAGCGTCCTTTTGCATACAGCCTCAATATCAAAGCATACGGCGAGTTCAACACGACCAATGTCAACCTTCGTTCCGGTCCCTCCGCATCATTCACAAGTTTGGGCAAGTTCAACACGGGCACGCATGTTGACGTTATCAATGCCGTTAACGGTTGGATTTGCTGCATTGCGGACGGCAAACTCGGCTATGTTCGCGGCGATTATATCGATGTTAAGCTTTTCCCGTCGCCCATTGCTGCGCAGCAAAGAGTCTGCGAGGCAAAAACAACCGAAGCGGCCGCCCTTCGTACCTCCCCTTCTCAATATGCAGCCGAAATCGTGTCACTCAGTGAAGGTGCACAGATCCGCGTTTGGTTTGAAATCGGGGACTGGTACTATGTTCGAATCGGACACCGTTCCGGCTTTGTTGAAAAGAGCAAAATAATTATCGGAGATTGGTTCATCATAGACCTTCATGCGATCGTTTCATCGCAAATAGGCGACGGAATCCGCCCGCGGCCGTGAGTTTGCAGCGAAACGGTGCGGGGTGAGTATCCAGACATTCACCGTATTGTTCCAATCAACTGTACAGTACGCAAAGTATGCATAAACAGCCCTTCCGAATGCATCGACATCGGAAAGGGCTGTTTGTTTTTGTGACATTTAAGCGACTTTTTTAAGAGCCGTGCTGCGCGGCGGTTTTAAGCAGAAGCATGAACCCAGTCAGCAATATGAGAAAGGAAAAATTAAACAGGGAAAACTCTTTTACATATGCTCCTGATTTTCCGGGATTATGCTTTACATATTCACGAAAAGTGATGAGGCTTGCAAGCGATGCGATGAGTGTGCCGACGCCGCCGATATTTACTCCGACAAGCAGATCCGCATAGTTTTCCGTGAACTGTGAAAGCAGAATTGCGGACGGAACATTGCTTATGAACTGGCACGAAAGAACACTGAACACAAGCGTGTTCCGCTCCAAAAGCCCCGACAGAAACTGCCGAACGATGCCTATTCTGCTCATATTTCCCGCAAAAATAAAGAAGAATACAAATGTCAGCAGCAGCGGCCAATCAACTGCGAGCAGTGCCTTTCGGTCCGCCGCAAGCAAAACAGCCGGTATTATAACCAAGCCTATCCAATACGGAATTCCTCTGAAAACTATCGCAATTGCCAACGCAAAAAGCGCAAGGTAAACCGCAAGACGCACCGGCGGAAGCCGAAACTTTTCATCGCTCAGCTCCAGCGGTTCCGGCTTTACAAATACCAGACAGCAAAACGTGATAAGAGCGACCGAAAAAACGAAAGGCGGTGCCATGATGCGCATAAACTCAAGGTTCGGGATTTCAAACTTTGTGTAAAGATACAGGTTCTGCGGATTTCCGAACGGAGTCAGCATTCCGCCGAGATTTGCGGCTATATTCTGCATTATGAAAGTGAATGCCATGTATTTTTCTTTGTGCGTTGTTGTGAGCACAAAAAATCCCAGCGGCAAAAACGTCAGCAGAGCCATGTCGTTTGCTATCAGCATGGAACCGATAAAAGTTATGTACACAAGGGCAAGCACGCTCATGCGGGCGTTTTTAAAAAGCCGAACTATTTTGCGTGCCAGCATGTAAAAAAAGTTAATGTTCTTCAGCGCACACACAACCGCAAGCACGCAGAACAGGCATGTCAGAGTTTTGAAATCGAAATACCCCGAATAAAGCTTATCCGGAGGCACAAAAAACATGGTTATGACCGCAGCCGAAAGCGCAATAACCATTACGGTATTTTTCTTTACAAACTGTTCAATCGCTGACAGAATGCATACCTTATTCATTCTCTTTGCGCTGCTGCTTTTTCTTTCGTTCATTTTTTCACCCTTTGCATTTTTTGCTGAAAGAGCAACGGAATTCATTTTGCAAAACAAAAGGAAGCAATCGAACGAATGCTTCCTTTGTTTGGTAGCGGCAATCTGATTCGAACAGATGACACTCCGGGTATGAACCGAATGCTCTAGCCAGCTGAGCTATGC
>ENA-OPDZ01000293-OPDZ01000293.1-human-gut-metagenome-genome-assembly--contig:-NODE-293-length-15262-cov-2.168672_pt1 | contig 15262 bp, 13 predicted proteins | sample MGYA00241628_ERZ501519 | MGnify/ENA primary metagenome ERZ501519 (study PRJEB25962, sample SAMEA2042384) | human gut metagenome | biome: human gut; feature: human-associated habitat; material: faeces...
AAGCGCTATACCGAGCGTGAGCGCGTGCTTACGGAGCTGCGTGCGGGACGGCTCGAAAACGAGCTTGTCGAGATCGAGGTCGAAGAGCGCAGCGCGGGCAACGACGCGATGCTTGCAGCTGGGATCGATCTGAACCTCGGCGAAATGTTCGGCGGGATGCTGCCGAAAAAGACGAAACGGCGCAAGCTCCCCGTGCGCGATGCGCGCCGGATCCTTGTGCAGCAGGAGTCCGAAAAACGCATCGATATGGACGACGTGACCCGTGAGGCCATCGAACGCGCGGAACAGGATGGCATTATCTTTATCGACGAGATCGATAAGATCGCGGTTGCCGGAAGCGTCGGCGGCCCGGACGTATCCCGCGAGGGCGTGCAGCGCGACATCCTGCCCATCGTGGAGGGCTCGACCGTCATGACCAAGTACGGTCCGGTCAAGACGGACTATATCCTGTTCATCGCGGCCGGCGCGTTCCATATGGCGAAGGTCACGGATCTCATCCCGGAATTGCAGGGACGCTTCCCCATCCGCGTCAAACTCGACGATCTGACGGAAGAGGATTTCAAAGCCATTCTGACCCAGCCGCAGAACGCTGTGACGAAGCAGTACGCGGCGCTGCTGTCCGCGGACAATGTGAACCTCAGCTTTACGGACGATGCGCTCTCCGCGATCGCCCACTATGCGTATTTGGCCAATGAATGCACCGAGAATATCGGTGCGCGCAGGCTGCATACGGTCCTTGAAAATCTGCTCGATGATATTTCGTTCAACGCAAACGGCCAGCATCCCATGATCGACCTGACCGTGGATGCCGCCTATGTGACCGAACGGCTGAAAGGTGAGTTTACGGATGAAGACATCCACAGGTACATCCTGTAGGAGCCGGAAAAAGACATACAAGATCCGAATCGCGGCGACCGTCTGCGCAGCAGGGCTTCTGCTGACAGGTTGCTCGGACGCGGCGGAGACTGCAAAATCTGTCGAACAGGGAAAAATTACCGTGCAATTAACGCTTGCAGCGCCAACGCCGGAGCCGCAGCGAGTCGTTCTGACGGTGTCGGAACCGACCCCATCGCCGACAGCGCCGCCGTCACCGACGCCGGAACCGACCGAAGCGCCGGCGGAGGAGCATCCGGAATACGACGGCGAGTATGATTACGAAGCGCTTGAGCTTGCGGCGCGCGTCGCTTATTTTGAAACGGGAACGAATGACGGCTATAAGGCCGTACTGAACGTGATCTATAACCGCTGCCTTTCGACAAAGTTTGGCGGAAAAAAGACCTCGATCCGCACCGAGGTGTATCGATCGAGCCAATTTACCGTGGTCAAGGGCTCGAAGTTTGAATCGACCACAGCGCCGGAAAAGATCATCGACTATGCGGATGATATTTTCAATCACGGCAAAACCGTTCTCCCCGAAACGGTGTATTTCTTCCGCTCGTCAAAGAGCGGGACGACGTGGGGAGACCGTGTCTATTATGATACGATAGGGGGCAACGCCTTCTTCTACGGAAGTGAATAAGAAAGGAATTTTATGGCAAATAAGCTGAAGATCATTCCCTTGGGCGGCGTCGGTGAGATCGGCAAAAACATGACGCTGCTCGAGTACAACAACGACATCATCGTCATCGACTGCGGACTGATTTTTCCGGACGAGGACATGATGCCGGGTATCGACATCGTGATTCCCGACATGACCTATCTGCGGGAAAACGCGGATCGGTTCCGCGGGTTCCTCATCACCCACGGACATGAGGATCATATCGGCGCGCTGCCGTATGCGCTGCGGGAGTTCGACGTCCCGGTCTACGGCACGGCGTTCACCATCGCGCTGATCGAGCACAAACTCGAGGAAATGCGCGTCAAGAGCCGGTCGCTTCGGACTGTGAAGCCCGGCGATAAGATCGAACTCGGCTGCTTCAAGGTCGAGTTCATCAAAACGGGCCACTCTATCGCGGGCGCGGTCGCGCTTGCAATCACAACGCCGATCGGTACCGTGATCCACACGGGCGATTTTAAGGTAGACTTTACGCCGATCGACGGGGAACCGATCGACATCAACCGGTTTGCATATTATGGCTCGCGCGGCGTGCTTGCGTTGCTGTCCGACAGCACGAACATCGAGCGCGCGGGGCATACCCAGTCCGAGCGTGAGATCGGCGCAACGTTCGAACACTACTTTGACATCGCGGAGGGACGGGTGATCGTCGCCTCGTTCGCGTCCAACGTGTACCGCATCCAGCAGATCGCAGACGTTGCGGCGCGGCACGGGCGCGTGCTCTGCTTCCAGGGCAGGAGCATGGAGCAGGTCGTGCAGATTGCGATGAAGCTCGGCTATCTCAAGATTCCCGCGGAGCGCGTGGTCACGGTCGATCAGCTCAAGCGCTTCCGCGACGATCAGATCTGCGTCATGACGACCGGCAGCCAGGGCGAGCCGATGAGCGGGCTGTTCCGGATGGCGACCTCCTCGCACAGACTCAACATCGGCGAGGGCGATCTTGTGATCATTTCGGCCTCGGCCATACCGGGCAATGAAAAGGGCGTTTCGCGCGTGATCAATCAACTCTTTGAGCGCGGCGCCATGGTCGTTTACGATCAAATGGCGGACGTGCATGTGTCCGGCCATGCGTGCAGAGAGGAGCTGCGGCTCATGATGCAGCTTACAAAACCGAAGTTTTTCATTCCCGTACACGGCGAATACCGGCATCTCTACATGCATGCAAGGCTCGGCGAGGAGATGGGGATCCCAACGGAGAACATCTTCCGCGCGGAGTGCGGCGATGTGATCGAGCTGACCGTAAAGCGCGGCAAGATCAACGGCGCGGTCGCGGCCGGCAGCGTCATGGTGGACGGCATCGGCGATATCGACGACATTGTGCTGCGCGATCGAAAACTGCTTTCACAGGACGGACTGGTCGTCGCGCTGCTCACGATCGACGCGGAGACGGGAAAGCTGCTTTGCGAACCGCAGATCATTTCCCGCGGCTTTGTCTACATGCGCGATTCGGAGGAGCTGATCGCAGAGGCGGTGCAGCTGCTCGCCGAGGAGGGCAGGCGCTTTGAAAGCGCACACAAATCTGACTACGCGAACATCAAAAACGGCATTCGGGCCAAGCTGAAGTCCTTCCTGAAGAGCAAGACGAAGCGAACGCCGATGCTGCTTCCGATCATCCAGGAGATCTGAAGGGGGAGAAACCGTATGGTCTACGATACCGCAAGAACGCTTGCACAAGAGCTGCAGAACAGCGAGGAATACAGACGCTATCATGCGCTCAAAGAGGCGGCGATGGAAAACGATACGACGAAAACGCTGATCGCGGAATACCACCGTCTCCAGTTCCAAGCGCAGGCAGCCGCCATGCAGGGGAAGAAGGACGACGCACTGCTTGAAAAGCTGCAAAAGATCGGCGAGGTGCTCCAGTTTGACAAAAACGCATCGGCCTATCTCATTGCGGAATACCAAATGAACCGCATGCTGTCCGACGTGTATAAGATCCTTGCGGAGGCCATCGACGTCGATCTCAGCGCGCTCGAAGCCTGACGAACGGGAGCGGATCGGAAGAACGGGAGTTATGGAGCAGAGAACGAAAAAAAAGAAAACCTATGAGCAGCGGCGGCGCAAAAAGATCTGGCGTGCGGTGCGTCCCGCCGCAGTGCTGCTTGTCAGCATTATCGCGGTGTTCTTTGTTGCGAAGATCACCCTGAATTACGTTCTGGCGCATTACATCAATCCGGTCGATGTCAACGATGCGACGCCGATCGAGGTCGTGATCCCGAAATCGTCGTCCGCGAGCACGATCGCCCGGATCCTCTATAATGCCCGCGGGCAGGACGAAGAAGGTCTGATCCCGAATACGGCTGTGTTCAAGGTGTATGTCGATTTTGTCGGCAAGGCGAACAAAATGCAGGCGGGGACTTATATTCTCTCCCGCAACATGACCATGAAGCAGATCGTTGACATCATCTGCGCGGGAAATCCGCCCAAGGCGACCGTTAAGTTTACGATCCCGGAAGGATACACCGTTGCCGATATCGCGCGGGTGCTTACAGAGAAGGGACTTGCCGAAAACGAACAGGCGTTCCTTTCCGCATGCGTGAGCGGCGCGGGATTCGAGAGCTTTTCATTCCTTTCGGAAGCCCAAAGCGGCGGAGGCGAACGCCGGTATGCGTTGGAAGGATACCTGTTCCCGGATACATACGAAGCGTTTACGGATTCCAGCGTAGAGAGCATCATCATTCGTATGCTCAATCGTTTCAACGAGATCTATAGCGACGAGTATATCGCCCGTGCCGAGGAACTTGGCATGCGCATGGACGAGGTCGTAACGCTTGCGTCGCTCATAGAGCGTGAAGCACAGGCAGACAGCGATTTTGCAAAGGTATCGGCCGTGTTCCATAATCGGCTCGACGCCGGCATGCCGCTGCAATCCTGTGCGAGCCTGTCCTATGTGCTGAACGTGAAAAAGTACACGTTTACGGAATCCGAACTGTCCACGCCGTCGCCGTATAACACCTATCAAAACAGCGGGTTGCCCACAGGCCCCATCTGCAATCCGGGCAAGGCCGCGATCGAAGCGGCGCTCTATCCGAATGAGGAGTTTGTGCGGGAGCAGTACCTGTATTTCTGCAACGGCAACCTGAAGGAGAGCACGGAATTGGTCTTTGCAAAGACCTATGAAGAGCATCAGGCCAATGTGTTGAAGTATCAGCAATACTGGGACTGAGAGATCGAATACGATTAACAGCAAACGCAGCCGGGAAACGCGACCGGCTGCATTTTTTGTCGAATAGGACAAAAAGGGAACGGCATACGATGTGGTAAGCGGAGAGGGGAAGTGGTCGTATGCTGTTGGAACTGCTTCAGGAGCTGTTTCTGTTGGCCGGGTATGTGGGTGGCAGCGGGTCGTTTCCGCCGCCGCTTCCGGCAGCGGAGGAAGCGAGGCTTGTCAGGCAGATGCAGTCGGGTTCAGAGGAAGCAAGGGAAAAGCTCATTACGCACAATCTCAGGCTCGTCGCGCATATTGCAAAAAAGTACGTCCGCTGCGGCAGGGATGCGGACGATGTGATCTCGATCGGTACGATCGGACTGATCAAGGCCGTCTCAACGTTTGACGCGCAGAAGAGCACGGCGTTGTCCTCTTATGCGAGCAGATGTATTGAAAATGAAATCCTCATGAGCATCCGGCTCGAACGGAAGCAGGTTGCAGAGGTGTCGATCAGCGAACCGATCGGCCTTGACAGCGACGGCAACAACATTTCGATCGCAGAGGTACTTGGGACGGAGCCGGATATGATCTTTGACGCAGTGCGGCAAAGGCTTGATACGGAACGGATCTTCCGCACGATGCAGCGGGCGTTGACGGAACGTGAATCGACGGTCGTTCGACTGCGCTACGGCCTTTTCGGAATGCAGCGCCTGTCCCAGCGGGAGATCGCAAATCTGCTCGGCATCTCGAGATCCTATGTGTCCCGCATCGAAAAAAAGGCGCTTGAGAAGCTGAACACGGCGCTTGAAAAGCCCTAGCGGGATGTGTATACTGTATATTATGGACAGAATAGGATTTGATAATGACAAATATGTACGGATGCAGTCGGAAAACATCCGTACACGTATTGCACAGTTCGGGGACAAGCTCTATCTGGAATTCGGCGGCAAACTCTTCGACGATTACCATGCTTCCCGTGTGCTGCCCGGGTTTTTGCCGGACAGTAAGGTGAACATGCTGCAAACGCTGAAAGATGACGCAGAGATCATCCTTGCGATCCATGCGGGCGATATTGAAAAGAACAAGATCCGTAACGACCTCGATATTGCGTATGACAATGAGGTGCTGCGCCTGATCGATGCGTTCCGGAGCAAGGAACTGTATGTCGGCGGCGTCGTTATCACCCGTTACAGCGGGCAGCCTGCGGCGGACGCGTTCCAGCAGCGGCTGGAGCGGCTTGGCATCCGCGTCTATCGTCATTATCCGATCCATGGGTATCCCAGCAATGTTCCGCTGATCGTGAGCGACGACGGCTTCGGAAAGAACGATTACATCGAAACGACGCGTCCGCTCGTCGTTGTGACGGCGCCCGGCCCGGGCAGCGGGAAACTGGCCGTCTGCCTGTCGCAGCTTTATCATGAACACAAGCGCGGCGTCAGCGCGGGCTATGCAAAGTTTGAGACGTTCCCCGTTTGGAATCTTCCGCTCAAGCATCCGGTCAACCTTGCCTATGAGGCCGCGACGACGGATCTTGACGACGTGAACATGATCGATCCGTTCCATTTGGAGGCATACGGCGTGACGACGGTGAACTACAACCGCGACGTCGAGTCCTTCCCGGTGCTGAATGCGATCTTTGAGCGCATCTCCGGCAGATTGCCCTATCGTTCTCCGACGGATATGGGCGTGAATATGGCGGGCTACTGTATCTTTGACGACGAGGCAGTCTGCGCCGCCGCAAAACAGGAGATCATCCGCAGATACTATTCCACCGCCTGCGGCTGTAAGCGCGGCATCCTTTCCGAGGATCAGCAGATCAAATCGGAGATGCTCATGAATGCCTGCGGCGTGACCGCGGCGGACCGGCATGTGGTCAAAGCGGCGCTGGACAGATCCGAGGCGACCGGCGGCGATCCGGCAATGGCGATCGAACTGCCCGACGGAAGGATCATCACCGGAAAAACGTCGGACATGCTTGGCGCAGCTGCGGGCGCGCTTTTGAATGCTCTGAAGGAACTTGCGGGCATTCATCATGAGATCGATCTGATCTCGCCCATCGTGATCCAGCCCATTCAGGATCTGAAGACAAGAAACCTCGGCAATAACAATCCGCGGCTCCACAGCGACGAGATCCTGATCGCGCTCTCCATCTGCGCGGCAACGAACCCCACCGCAGCGCTTGCGTTTCGCCAGATACCGCGGCTTTCCGGCTGCGAGGCCCATTCGAGCGTGATCCTTTCGCGTGTGGACATGGAGATCTACCGCAGGCTCGGCATCAACATTACCTGTGAGCCGCAGTATCAGAGCAACCGGCTGTATCACAAATAACCCTTGCCGCCGTGATATGGCTGTGGTAAACTAAATCGGATATGGAGAAACTGTCTATGCTGAATCGAGTTGACCGTCTGCGTCAGGCGATGGAAAAAGCGGGACTTGAGGCCGCGCTGGTCACAAGCCGTGAGAACATGCGGTATCTTTCCGGCTTTACGAGCGCGGACGCCGTGGTCGTCGTTACCATGCGGGACTGCCTGCTGTTTACCGATTTCCGATATACGATCCAGGCGAAGGAGCAATCGCCCGATTGTACGCTCGTTGAGATCACCTATGCCAACCTGAAAGAAAAAGTACGGGATGCGCTCGTGCAGTCCGGCGCAAAACGCTGCGGCTTTGAACAGACGCATATGAACGTTGCGGACTACGAAGAATACCGCGAAATGCCCGTAGCGCTCGTCCCGTTCGCGTCGGAGATCACGTCGCTCCGTCTCATCAAGACTGCGGAGGAAATCGAAAACCTGAGAACGGCGCAGCAGATGGCGGACAAGGCGTATGCGGCGCTTTTGGAACGCGTACATCCTGGCATGACGGAGCGCGAGGTCGTGGCAGAGCTGAATTACCTCTGTGAAAAAGCCGGCAGCGAGGGGCCGTCCTTCGACCCGATCGTTGGCTCGGGCCCGAACGGCGCCATGTGTCATGCGGTGCCGGGCGAGCGCAGGCTGCAAAAGGGCGACCTTGTCGTGGTGGACTTCGGCTGCATGTACAACGGCTATCATTCCGACATGACGCGCACGTTCGGCGTGGAAGAGGCGGACGATATTTCCAGGCGCGTCTATGACATCGTACTGGAAGCGCAGCTGCGCACGCTCGATGCGCTGAAGGCCGGCATGACCGGCGGCGAGCTGGATGCGGTCGCGCGTGATTATATCGCGTCGCAGGGCTATGGGGATTGCTTCGGCCACGGCTTGGGACACGGGTTCGGCCTCGAGATCCACGAAGCGCCGCGCGCAGGCAAAAACAGCGCGGACGTGCTGCTTGCAGGAACGACCATCACGGTGGAACCGGGCATCTATATCGAAGGCAAGTGCGGCGTCCGTATTGAGGACTGCTGCATTGTCACGGAAGACGGGAAGATCAATCTTGTCAGCTCGCCAAAAGAGCTGCAGATGATTTCATAAAAAAACGACGGATAAGATTTGGAGGATGTTGAACTATGATTATGGCAGGCGACTTTCGTAAGGGTGTCACCGTTGAGATCGACGGACAGGTCTGGTCCATTGCCGATTTCCAGCATGTGAAGCCCGGCAAGGGCGCGGCGTTTGTCCGTACCCGCCTCAAGAACGTCATGACGGGCGCGGTGCTCGAGCGTACCTTCAGCCCCACGGACAAGTACCCGAAGGCGCACATTGAGACGAAGGAAATGCAGTATCTGTATTCCGACGGCGAGCTGTACTACTTCATGGATACCGAGACCTACGAGCAGCTTCCGCTGAACCACAGTCAGGTCGAGGATGCGATCAACTTCATCGTTGAGAATGAGAACGTTAAGGTTCGTTTCTTCAAGGGCAGCCCCTTCTCCGTGGAAGCGCCGAACTTTGTCGAACTGACCGTTACGCATACCGAGCCCGGCGTGCGCGGCGATACGGCGACCGGCACCACGAAGCCCGCGACAGTCGAGACGGGTTACCAGATCAACGTTCCGCTGTTTGTCAATGAGGGCGACAGAGTCCGCATCGACACGAGAACCGGCGAATATATGGAGCGCTGCTGACAGATACTGATTTCAGAACAGAGCGACAAAGACTGGAGGATATTTGACGTGAGCTATATTTCCGAAAAGGTTGCGTATCTGGACGGTCTTGCCGAAGGCCTCGGCATTGAGGACGACAAGCAGGGAAAACTGCTGCGCGGCATCATCGAAGCGCTCGGCGCGATCGCCGAGGAGCTTGAGGACCAGGACGAAGCGATGAACGATCTGTCCGACTGCGTGGACGATCTCTATGATGAGATCGACTCGATCGATGAGTGCCTCTTTGATGAGGACGATGAAGACGATGAAGAGCCTTTGGAGGACGATTTCCTTGAGGTCGTCTGCCCCTCTTGCGGTGAGACGATCTATTTCGACGAGGACATGCTGGACTCCGAGGACGGACTGATCTGCCCGAATTGTAACGAGCCGGTCGAGATCCACGTTTGCGATGGCGAGTGCGGCTGCTGCGACGAGGATTGCGGCACGGACGACGAGGAATAAGACCGCTGTTATCGGTATGATGAGACAAAGGCGTTCCGCCGGACGGAGCGCCTTTTTCTTGTGCGGACGGAAATAGCGGGGCGGGGATCTGCGCATACGGCCGAAGGGCAAGCAAGCTGCAAAACGGGGAAAATATCTGATTTTTCGCCATCGTTGCAGGAATTCTCGGGGCGGCGGCGTATAGGAAAGTGAAGGGTATATGAGAGGAGAGGCCGCCGTGAACGGAAGAGAGTATATAGAGCAGTTGGAGCAGAAAACACTGTCCCCCTATGCAACGCTCGCCGTCAACTCAAAGGGGCGGGAGATACCGATCGAACCGTGTCCTCTGCGAACGGTGTTCATTCGCGATCGAGACCGCATCCTGCATTGCAAGTCGTTCCGCAGAATGAAGCATAAAACGCAGGTATTCCTCTCGCCGCAGGGCGACCATTACAGAACGCGTCTGACACATACGCTTGAGGTCACGCAGATCGCGCGGACGATCGCGCGTGCTCTCCGTCTCAACGAGGATCTGACGGAGGCCATTGCACTGGGACATGATCTCGGACATACGCCGTTTGGCCATTCCGGCGAGGACGTGCTGAACGGACTGGTTCCGGGCGGATTTGAACACAATGTGCAGAGCCTGCGCGTCGTTGAAAAGCTCGAAAACGGCGGCGCAGGGCTGAATCTGACATACGAAGTGCGCGACGGCATTCTGAATCATAAAAAGAACGGGCATCCGGCGACGCTGGAAGGCGCGGCGGTGTCCTTTGCGGACCGTATCGCTTATATCAATCACGACATCGACGATGCGATCCGTGCGGGGATCCTTTCGGAGAGCGAACTTCCGGCGGCCGCCGTGCGCGCCTTCGGCAACAGCCACGGCAAACGCATCAACAGTATGATCCTGAACATCGTGGAGCAGAGCAGCGAAAAGCCGTATGTCCGTATGTCGGAGGAGATGCTCACAGAATTTGACGCGCTGCGCACATTTATGTTCGAGCACGTCTATCGCAACCCCGTCGCGAAGCGCGAGGAGGGAAAAGCGAAGCACATGCTCGAGGAATTGTATCGATATTACCTCGACAGGCTTGAAGAATTGCCGCAGGAGTTTTTGCTTCATGTCGACGCCGACGGACGTGAGCGTGTGGTCGGCGACTATATCGCCTGCATGACCGATACCTATGCCGTGCGGGAGTATGAACGACTGTTCGTGCCGAAATCGTGGGATTAAAGCAGGAATCGGAGACGAAGCGTCGAATAAAGAGAAAGTGATTTTTGGGGGAAAGGGCGGAGAAACATGGCGTTTCCGGATGCGTGGCTCGACGAGTTGATCGCAAAGAATGACATCGTTTCTGTGGTTTCCTCGTATGTCGATTTGAAACCGAAGGGCCGCAGACTCTGGGGACGCTGCCCGCTGCACGGCGAGAAAACGCCGTCGTTTTCCGTTTCCCCGGACAAGCAGATGTTCTACTGCTTTGGCTGTCACGCCGGAGGAACGGTGATCCAGTTCGTGATGCAAATGGAACATCTGACGTTTCGGGAGGCGGTGCAGCGCCTTGCGGAACGCGCAGGCATGGAGATGCCGGAAACGGCCAACGATGCGGTGATGCAGCGCGAACGCGCATATAAAGAACGCTTGTATGAAGCCTGCAAACGCGCCGCAAGGTTCTATATGGAAACGCTTCTCGGCGACAAAGGCTTGCCCGGCAGGAGGTATCTTGCCAGCCGCGGACTGAGCGCGGACGCTGTGAAACGATTTGGCATCGGCTATGCGGAAGAGGGCTGGGACCATCTCAGAAAGCACCTGCTTGCGGAGGGGTTTACCGAGCAGGAACTGCTTGACGCGGGATTGCTCGTTAAGAACGCGGAGCGCGGCAGGGTATACGATGCGTACCGCGGCAGAGTGATCTTTCCGATCGTTGGCGCAAACGGGCGTGTGCTGGGGTTTGGCGCACGGGTGCTGAACAGCGACGAAAAACCGAAGTACATCAATACCGGCGACACCCCGATCTACAACAAGCGCAACAACCTGTACGGATTGCATCTGCAAAAGGGAAAGAAGCTTGATGATCTTGTGATGGTCGAGGGGTATACGGACGTGATCAGCCTGTATGAAGCGGGCGTGACAAACGCCGTGGCAAGCCTCGGTACGGCGCTTACCGTGCAGCAGGCGAGACTTTTGAAGCGCTACGTTCCCCAGGTGTATATCGCCTACGACGGCGACGCCGCGGGACAGAATGCCACGATCCGCGGATTGGATATTCTCCGAGCCGAGGGTCTGGACGTGCGCGTGATCGTGTTCCCGGACGATCTCGATCCGGACGAGTTCATTCGCAAACGCGGGAAGGACGCCTTTGACTCGTTGAAAGACCAAGCGCTTTCGCTGAATGCGTTCAAGCTTGACAGCATGGCGAACGGGTTCGATCTTACGCGTGAAAACGATCGCGAAAAATACGCGATGGAGGCCTGCTCATTTATATCCGGCTTGCAGCCGGTAGAGCAGGGAAGGTATTTCAGCCGCCTTGCGAAGAAAACCGGTTACCCCGTGGATGCGCTCGTGGCGCAGGCAAAGACGGGGCAGCCCGCGGCGGAGCGGCCGCAGTATAGACCCGCCGCCGCATGGAACACTAAAAAAGATGTGCAGACCGAGGAAGAAACAGCGCGGGAGCGGGCGGAATCCATGCTGCTGCATACCATGCTGCAATCGCGGGAGGCGACGCTCGCGGCGGTCGAGCAGGGCGCACTGGAAATGTTTTCCGTGCCGGCGTATCAGAGCTTTTCGGCGGAGATCGTTGCAGCGTTCGCGCAGGATGCAGAGCCGAATTGCGCAAGGATCATGGGCAATATGCAGCCGGAGGATGCGGAGCGCGTTGCAGCGGCGTTTCGGGAGGACCTGCCGAAGGAAGATCCCGTGCGCATGGTTGAGGACTGTGTGCGGCGGATCCGGCGGCTGGATACGGAAGAAGAGCTGGGCCGCCTGAAAATACAGCTTGCGGACAGTACGAAAACGATCAACGAAAAGCAGGAAATCATGCAGAGAATACAGAGCTTGAACCGTGAGCTTCGCGGTTGACTGAAAGGAGTGAGGGAAGATGGAACAGCAGCGTGGCGCCACGAAGGAGATCCGGGCGCAGAAGATCAAAGAACTCCTGGAAACCGGGAAGAGCAAGGGCGTCCTGACCTACAAGGAGATCATGGACGCGTTGGAGGAATTGGAACTCGATCAGGAACAGGTCGAAAAACTGTACGATCATATCGAGGCGCTCAACATTGATGTCGTAGAAGAGGTGGAAGTGCCGGAGGACATCAATGAGGAGATCGCGGAGCTGGAGAGCGTTCTCGCATCGACGGAGGGCATCAACATTGACGATCCCGTCCGTATGTACCTGAAGGAGATCGGCAAAGTGCCGCTGCTCAGCGCGGCGGAAGAGGTCGAGATCGCCCAGAGAATGGCGGAAGGCGACCCGGAGGCCAAACACCAGCTGGCGGAGGCGAACCTGCGTCTGGTTGTTTCGATTGCAAAGCGATATGTCGGCCGCGGCATGCTGTTCCTCGATCTTATTCAGGAAGGCAACCTCGGTTTGATCAAAGCGGTCGAAAAATTCGATTACCGCAAGGGATATAAGTTTTCCACCTATGCGACGTGGTGGATCCGGCAGGCGATCACGCGTGCGATCGCAGATCAGGCGCGCACCATTCGCATTCCGGTACATATGGTCGAAACGATCAATAAGCTCATTCGCGTGAATCGGCAGTTGGTGCAGGAGTACGGACGCGACCCGCGGCCGGAGGAGATCGCAAAGGAAATGGGGATCTCCGAAGAAAAGGTCCGGGAGATCATCAAGATCGCGCAGGAGCCTGTCTCGCTCGAAACGCCGATCGGTGAAGAGGACGACAGCCATCTCGGCGACTTTATCCCGGATGACGACGCGCCTGCGCCGGCGGAAGCAGTGGCGGTCACGCTGCTCAAAGAACAGCTGATGGACGTGCTGAATTCGCTGACGCCGCGGGAGGCAAAGGTGCTCCGTCTGCGCTATGGATTGGACGACGGCAAAGCGCGAACGCTCGAAGAGGTCGGCAAGGAATTCAACGTGACGCGCGAGCGAATTCGCCAGATCGAAGCCAAAGCGCTCCGCAAGCTGCGCCATCCGAGCCGCAGCAAGCGGCTGAAGGATTTCCTGGAGTGAAAGCAATGGAATAAAGCAAATGGGCGGACGCTGTTTGATGTCCGCCCGTTTCTATGCTGCGGCTGTTGTCTGCGATCGGCCGCACGGAACGCCGGGCTGCGGCGACAGGCCGCGCCGGTTCACATCATCTTCTGCACCCCGTTTGCATCGATGGTCGTATCGCCCTCAAGCAGCAGCTCGCTCACGGTGACGAACGTATACCCCTGCTGCAAGGCGGTTTCAAGCAGACGCGGGAGGTATTCCCGGATCTTGTATCCGTTGTTGTGGCAGAGAATGATACAGCCGTCCGACAGCTTCGGAAGCACCGTATTCAGGATCGTATCCGCACTGCGTTCTTCCTTCCAGTCGATCGTGTCGATGTTCCATTGGATCGGCTCGTAGCCGATTTCCCGCACCGCCGTAATGACTGTATCGTTGTACTCGCCAAACGGCGCACGGAACAGCTTGCAGCGTTTGCCGGTCAACTGCTCGATGGTGTCGTCCAAGGTCGTGATCTCCTTTTGGATTTCCGAGGCGGAGAGTTTGTTCATGTGCGGATGCGTGAGACTGTGGTTCCCGATCTCGTGGCCTTTTGCCGCAATCTCCTTGACGTCCTCCGGGTAGGCTTCCACCCATACGCCGCAGAGGAAAAACGTCGCCTTCACCTGAAACTGATCGAGCGTTTCAAGAATAAACTCTGTTTTATCATCCTCCCACGCCGCATCGATCGTGAGCGCGATCTTTTTATCCGTTCGATCCACGCTGTAAACCGGGAGTTCACGTTTTTTTCCGGCCAGTACATTCAATTCGTATTCCTCAATGCGGGTGCGCATAGCCGCAGAGGGATAGACGTTTTTCCGGTCTCCGCGGGAATAAAGCGCAACCGCGGCGATGACGGCGATCGCACAAAGCAGCGCCGCAACGATCCACAGCAGACTTTTCTTTTTCAATACGATAATACGCACCATTCATTCCCCCCGTCGCAATACTGTTGTACTTTATGCGACAGAAGTCCCAAAAATCACAGCGCCGCGCTGTCGAATCACAGGAACGCCGTGTCCTCTTGCACTTTTTTTCGCACTACCCTATAATATTCTGGTATACTTATGGAAAGGGACGCTGAAACAGAGTGCAAACCAGCGATTTTTATTATGATCTGCCGCATGAGCTGATCGCGCAGACCCCGACGAAGGATCGCGCGGCCTCGCGGCTGCTGATCTACGACAGAAAGACGAAAACGATCACCGACGGCATGTTCCCGGATATTCTGGAACATCTGGAGCTGGGCGATGTGCTCGTGCGAAATACGACCCGCGTCATCCCGGCGCGCCTGTTTGCAAAGCGAGAGGATACGGGCGGGAACATGGAGTTTCTTCTCCTGGAACGCGTGGAGGGCGATCGCTGGAAGGCGCTTGCACGTCCGGCACGGCGCGCAAAACCGACGCATCGGTATGTTGTAAACGACGAGCTTTGGATCTCTGTCGAGGGAGAGACGGACGCGGAAGGCGGCCGCCTGATCGATCTGCACTATGACGGCATTTTCGAAGAGGTGCTGGATCGCGCGGGACAGGTTCCGCTGCCGCCGTATATCACGGAGCAGCTTGACGATAAGGAACGGTATCAAACCGTCTATGCACATGAGCGCGGTTCTGCCGCAGCACCGACTGCCGGACTGCACTTTACGACCGAGCTGCTGGACGCCGTGCGGCAAAAGGGCGTCGCGATAGCAGACGTGCTGCTGCATGTTGGACTCGGCACGTTCCGGCCGGTCTCCGCAGAGCGCATCGAGGATCACAAGATGCACACGGAGTATTACGAAGTCTCCGAACAGGCTGCGGAGCAGATCAATCGGGCGCGCGAAAACGGCGGACGGATCATCGCGG
>ENA-OPDZ01000294-OPDZ01000294.1-human-gut-metagenome-genome-assembly--contig:-NODE-294-length-15241-cov-3.464441_pt1 | contig 15241 bp, 10 predicted proteins | sample MGYA00241628_ERZ501519 | MGnify/ENA primary metagenome ERZ501519 (study PRJEB25962, sample SAMEA2042384) | human gut metagenome | biome: human gut; feature: human-associated habitat; material: faeces...
CCGGGACCCCAAAAAAAAAAAAAAACGGTAGCTTAAAAACCAGCCATATTGCCGCCGACAACAAAGCGCCGGTAATGTGAAACCCCAGCCAAAACAGGAAAGTCAACAATGCCAGGGCAATTATAAAACCAATCATATCGTTCTCCTATGCTATGAGGTCATTTATTTCTTGAAGGTGTGATACTCGATGGTGATTTCTACATCATACGGGAACACGCTATTCTTTTTGAACGGATAAACCTCGCTAATCGTTATTTTCTCAACTGAACCATCTTTCTTAACCCATCCTGTTGTAAGATCACGAATTGGTTTCTCGTATATTTCCGTGAAGCCAAGTTCCTGCAATTTATCGCCAGCAAGCACATAGTTCATTTTCCGCAAACTACGCTCCGAGAAAGGAATCGTGATTTCTTTTTTATCGTGATAGGTGATAATGATTTCGGCATCGTATGGGATTTGATCGCCGCTGTTGAAGAAGGACGAGCCGCTAATAACCACTTGCTCCACCTGCCCAACATCATAGCTTGACCCCTTATATACATCCTTGATCGGGATAGCTTTAATATTGGAAAAGGCATTTTCTGTAAGAGAAGAAACAACATAAGAAACATTTCTTCCAATCAATTCGCTGGAATCATAGCGAATTTCAATTTTCTTTCCCTTCAGCAGAAACGCTTTTGCCCTCTTTTTCCGCAAGGCATTTCTGGCCCTGCGTTCCTTCTCTTTTTCTTGGCGTACTCTTTCTGCTTCCGCTTCGGCTTCACGCTCTCGTTGCCTTCTTTGAGAATACGCTAATGCACCTGCTCCAATAGCGACACCTAAAAGACCAGCTAAGGCATCAGATAAATCACCGGAACCGGATTCATCATCAGAATCGGAATCATCGTCATCATCTGAGGAACTATCTGCATCAAAATAGCTGTCATCTTGATTTGTTCCGCCGTAGTATGCTCCGCTTCCATCAGCGTTTTTGTAGCCCCAGGCACCATCTTTTCCATAGTAGGACATACTTCCATCAGCATTTCTCGTACCCCAACTTCCGTCTGCACCATAGAACGAACCGCTTCCGTCGGCGTTTTTAGTTCCCCAGCTTCCATCGGCTCCGTAGTAAGAGCCACTACCATCGGCGTTTCTTGTATCCCAACTTCCATCCTCTTCGTAAAAGGAACCCTCTTCACCGTCATTTTGAAGGTATTCCCATCCTTTATCTCTCTTCTCGTCTGACATAATTAGCCCCTCTTCATCACTTGATTTTGAATCCTCCTTGGATTCTACGAAGCGCTTTTTCGGGGGTTTCTCTTAATTCGATAAGAAGCATAAACGCTGCTTCGCCGTCAACATAATGGGACAGCTCTGCTAATGATTTTGCCGTATATCCCTCAACAGAAACTCCGTTCGGAATATACCGCTTATGTTCTATCCAATATTCAAACTCCTTCAAAATATCCTCGTTTCTGGAGAGCTTGCTCAGTTTCTGCTTTAACAGGAGGGGCATTACTTTCGCCTGCTTGTAGTAATCTTCAATTATTTTGCTCATCATGCTACCTCCCTATGTGTAAAGATATTTGCAAAAGCTCTTGCTTCTGCTTCTACCAGTTGATCTTGATAATCGGTGAAAAACAAATACTTTCCATCCGCCAGTGGAACCGGCGATATGTAGTTCTCAAAATTAAGCTGATACATTTTGTCCTGCAAGGTTTCCTTGCATTGCGCCCTCTGGTGCTGATAAGCATGACGCATTTCATGGGCAACCGTATCGACAACCTCACGGCTATCAAACAATGTGTTCCGGTTGATTTCTATGGTGTTGCTCAATGGCAGATAAGCACCACAGGAGCCATCACGACCATCATAAAACTTTATGTCCGAATTATCTTCCAACCCCAGCTTTTTTCCAATCACGGCAGCAAGGTCTTGGATTGCCACCTTTCTCTCTCCGTCAGACAGCCGTTCCCATTTGTCGGAATCAAAGCGATCTAACACAAGCTGGACTTCATCATCCAGTTCAAAATCGAAGTCGAACTCATCTTCATAGCGACCGAAGATTTTAGCCAAAAGGCTTTCGTCCTCAACGCTGTACATATCCTGGCTATCCGGATCGACCGAAAACAGGCCATCCAGGAATGACACAGCTTCCTCGGTAGACATAGATCCAGTTGGCTTTATATCCTGGAAGCCGGTAGAGGAAAGAAGTTCAGAATCATCCTTTTTCTCCACTGTATCTTGAAACCGAATCATAGCTAAACTCCTTTCCTCCCCGGTTTTTATAGGACTATATCCTGCGTTCCGACCTTTTTGAACTTGCCGTTTTCAAAAACCACGGCAATGCCATGTTCCATATCAAACCTGTAATTGCACATAATAGCAGCAATGCGGTGTTTCTTTATGTGCGGTACAAAGATGCTCTTAGGCATGACATACTTGAAGATGTTTCCAATAGCTGCACCTGCAAGCTGACCGCCATCAGTTTTTTGCACATACTTGATTACCGCTTCTAAAGAACCAGCAATTTCCTCTGCATTGTTTTCAAGCATTGCAAAGGCTTCCTTCTGGCTTTCCAGTACATCTTCTCCGGGATAGCACTCATACACCACATTGAGGTCAAACGCTCTGTCCCAAATATTGATTTTGCATTTACTCATCGAATCCACCTCCATCTACATTTGCCGCATCACGAACTTTACACTCCGAACATCCACCATAATGGCGGAAGTAGCCATGAATGTCCCATGGTACTAAATCCATTGTTTTGGTATCACAACGCTCGTGCCAGGAACATTCATTCTCACGACGCCAATCACGAACATCCGCCGCAGACCAATCAGATCTACCATTCTTACCGGTGGCGTTCCATTGCTCCGCACACTTGGCATCCGCCTGGGAGAAGTTTCCAGAACGATAATTACCATCTGCATCAATATAATCATCACGATGCTCGGTCATATCATCAATCTCAAGCGTTATTTCTGCGCATTGGGAAAAATTAGGTTCTGCATAGTGATACTCCACACCATCTTGGCCTTTTTCAGCCAATTTGTCTTTAGCCGCTTTGCCGGCTTCCGTTTCATCAGAAGGGATGTACTTGGATTCTCCTCGTTCGCCCTCCCAGTGACCACGCTCACCATCTATCGGAATAATACTGCTTCTTGTTTCGTAGGAATTGTAGTATCCATCGTCGGAAACATCGTGCGATTCCTTAAACAGACTATCTACGAAGGACTTGGCTTCTGATACAGTCATGTCAGTTTCCGGTTTAATATCCTTAAATGCAGTTGCTTCTGGCTTCTGAACTTCTGACACTTCCGGTTTTTTGTTTACCTCTGACATCAAAATACACCTCCCTCTGTCTTGTAGATTTCTGCGAAGCGAACCAGCAAATCATTGTAGTCCGGATCTCTCAACACCTGCTCATGGATGATCAACGCCAATGCAAGGTCGATTTGCTTGCGGGAGTAGTCCTTAATAGACGGATTCAAACCATCAACAACAGAGTGTACCCATTGAGAAAGCTCGTTACATTCCGCAGCCGCTTTGATTGCATTTTCGGCAGAGAGGAAGTTATACACCAGCTGACGAAGTGCTTCCACAGCTTCAGTATCATCGGAGGAAATATACTCCATAAAGTCTTTCTTGATGGATGTATCCAACTTAGAGCGAATTACCATGCGTTTCAATCTAAGCATATCAGAACGGTTTCCCTTGCGAAGCAGTTCCTTGTTCATAATGCAATCCAACAAGGATTCTGTCACAATACTGCCTTCCACATCAAGATGCTCGTCATTATCCTTCGGTGTATAGCTATAACGAACTTGCGGCCCGGAATACTTGGTAACTTTACAAAGCACCGGCTGAACCCACTCATTCTGATAGATTGCAGCCACACCACAAGGCAGTTTCGCCAGCTCAACAATTTGGTCGTCATTGAGATTTGCCGCACGGCCTACCAACTCACGGTCGGTACGGTCTGGCAACCTCATAATGATTTTCGTATTGGTGTTGCGGATCACCGACAAGTCCAGCAAGCCAGGTGCTTGGTCTGCAATCACAAAGCCCTCACCGTATGTACGCATTTCTGCAATAGCATTTGCGAGCATTTCAACACTCTTACCACGGAGATTTGCGCTTTCCGATACCTGCTCGGTAGAAGTGCGCTTCAGCAGATTATGTGCTTCCTCCAGCACGGTAATATGCTTGAGTTTTTCGTTCATGCCAGTAGCCGTTGCCATACGGTATTCCTGGAGTTTCAACACAAGCATACCCATAATCAGTGACTTTGTTTCAGAGGAACCCACACGGCTCAAATCCACAATCACATTCTTATCGAACAGCTCTGCTTCCGAAATCTCGTCGCAGGTGAAGATCATTCCATTGATACCGTTGGTTAGGGATTGCAGGCGGGTCAACAGGGAGCCTTTGTATGCACCTTTGTTATCAGCATCGTATTCGCTGGTGTCAATAATTTCCTTGATGTTTCGTGCCACATCAGCAAAGGATGGGTAAATATCCTCTCCGTACCGGTTCGTAGAACGAACAAGGTTCCAACCACAGTCCAAATAGGACTTTTCAACGGCGCTTTTCAGAACTGCCGGCATAGCCGCATACATAGGCCAGCACACATTGAAGATTTCAACCAAGCGGTCAAGATGCTCCAATACATGAATCTCTTTCGGGAAGCTGAACGGATTGATACGCAGTACCGGTGATACAGCAGGGTTAGTCCCATATACGAAAACATCGGGATCGGAGCCAAAAATATGCTTGTATTCACCCTTGGCAGGTTCTACAACCATAAACCGAACATCCTGTTCCAGCGCTTCATTGAGAATTTGGTAGACCGTATTACTCTTACCGGAGCCGGTGCTACCTGTGATAAAGGTATGGGATGCCAGAGATTCTTTCGCAAGATGAACTTTTGCGTTTTCCTCGTGGTTCATGTGGAACACCTTGCCAAGCTCAATCTGATCCTGCGATGCTGGTGTCAAATCGTAAGAAACGACATTGCGACCAAACTCTGCACATTCGATAACCGGCAAGCCGGAAATCGACTTCTTCGGGAAGTTAAGGGAATATGCCAACTCCTTGCCAGAGAGATTTGTTGTCGCTGTTACGATAGGTGGATATACATTGAAGTCCGGATTTTCCGCAGTAATGTTCGGATTCAATCCAAACAAAGGGTGGCGCAGCTCACGCAGATAATTACATATTTCTTTTGCGTCGCCGCTGGATTCGCCCATATCACCACGCCACAGATTGATTGCAGCTTGGGACATATAGGATTCTTCGCCCTGGGTAAGTGCCAGATAAGAGTGTGCGACATTGTTGGCGACATTCTGATCTTCGCTCATTACATAGGCAGCAAAGTCCCACATACCCAGCGCTGTACTCAGTTCTAAGCGCTTCATCTGTGCTTCCAGTATTTCCAGAGCGTGTTTGATATTGTAGTTAGTAAAGCTCTGATTGATGCCCTCGCTCTTGCCGATCGTTGCCGTGACATTGGATGTTCTCGCAAAACTTGCGCCGAAGTTAGCACCGAAATTCACGCTTTTGAACGCACCGGCAGTTCTGGATACGGAGTTCGTAACGGCTTGTCCAAGTGTCTTTGCAACGGCTCTACCCACAGTAGAAGTTACCGCTGTCCCCGTTGCCTTTGCAATGGCTTGTCCGGTAGATTTAGCGATAGCCTGCCCCGTAGACTGTGCAACACTTTCGGAAACACTCTTAGTTACTCCTTCGCTAACTGCATCAGATACATTTGTTCCTGTTCCAGTTGCGGAATTTGAGTTCCATGTGTGGTTATAGTTTGCCGTTGCCTGAACACCAAAATTTGCTCCCGCAGATCCACCAGTAGAATCGGAGCTGCCACTTGTATCAGTCTGGGAGGTACTGGAACCATCGGTATGGGTTGTACCGGAAGATTCTGCATTTCCGGTTGTGTTCGTCACCGAGCTACCCGTAGAATCAGTCACGCTCTGTCCCGTGGAATCAGTTACAGTTTCGCCAGTCGATTCAGTCGTTCCCTCGCTGGTCGAATCAGTTACGGTGTCACTACTGGAATCGGTTGTACCGTTTGAGTTAGTCACAGCGTTGTTTTGACCATTCTGAATACCTGCGCTTGCACCAATATTCACTCCAACAGTTGCGGAGGAACCAGTAGAGTTCTGTTCATTGTAAGTAAAGGTCGTAGACCAGGCCGCATACGGAGCCAGACCGGAATACATTTCCGCAAGACTGAGTTTTCTGTATTCGATGTCCCTAATCGGAGTGGCAAGGAGGACGATGATGTATTCCTTGCTGCGCTTATCGGGAACAATACCATCCAAGAGTTTTTCAATCGTCTGGCTGACAAACTTCTCGGATTTCTCTGTAGGGACATTGGATGCAATAGCGACGGAATACGGAATATCATTCTTCATACAGGGAAGTACACCGCTTCCGATTTCCTTTGCCCATTCAGAACCTGGGAAATTACCCTTGATGGCATCACCCAACCGGATTCTGAAATTCTCGGATGCAACATTATTGTTGGCGTTTTTCGTGTTGGTAACAGCCAAGAATACATTTGTTGCTTCGCAAGTCCTATGGAATACCAGGGAGATGTTGCAATCCTCATTGGAAAGGACCTCGTAAACATTAACGAGCTTTTCCAAACTGTTTTCACTCTTGTCCACCACCCATTTAGTGATGTTAAAGAAACGGATATTTCTGGCAGTATCAAAGTCAGCACCGTACTCGACGGTGCGCTCAATCGGAACATACAGTTCCTTCAGCTGAGCAAGGTAAGCCTTGTAAATCTCAACACTACTGGCAGCAAGCAGCCGTTTTGTCATTTCCTCCGCTGTGCTGTCATTAGGGTTAGGCATCTGTGAGAGGTACTCATCTCGTTGGCTCTGAACATTTTGCAGTTGTTCGGGGCTAAGGGAAGATAATTTAGAAACCCTATCAGCGGCCTTTCCTCCGGCTTTAGCTATAAAACCTTTGATGCCCATATCATAACCTCCTGTCTATGTATTCGTCCTTGGAAAGAGTTTAAGATTCTTTCCAATCCATCATTTTTCTAATCTGTTCCGTATAGTCATTGAGCCTAATCATGCGAGATTCAAGCTCTGCAATTCGTGCCGTTTCCTCACGGATAATCTCTGCCTGCTCATGAAGCTGGGGACTAAACTCAACGATGTTCTCGATGATTGTTGCCAACAAATTGCCCATCCAAGCATCGAAGCTGTTTGCGTGGCTTCCTTCAAAGGAATGATAGATTTCCAACACCTGTACCTGCATTTCACTGTTGTACTTGCGAGTGAGCTTGTCGATGTTCAATCTATTGGCATCACCAAAGAACCGATGCAGAAAAGCAGCTTTGTCAAAGATGGCTTCGGCTCTGGTATCAAAAACAAGCTCTTGGTATTCAAGAATGATACCGGAAAGCTGAGAGCGCTTTTCATCAGACAATGCCGTGGAGTTTGTTACAATCTGAGAAAGCAGAATTTTCAGCTGTTCCGTTCTCATTGCCCAGTATGCTCTGGACTGGCGTTCCAAGAGACTTTGAGCGCCAGCAATCCTGCTTGTAAACGCATCTCTGATGGTTGCGATCAACGCATCGGAGGAAGCCTGTTCAGCCTGCTTCTTCGTATCGCTAAGCTCAGATACATCCTCCACAATTCCCTTAACACCCTCAGAGAAGTCTGTACCAATTTTTTTGATAGCGGACATACTGTGTTCCTTGAAGGCGGTGGAGAAATTCTTGCCCAGGTTATCCATGAAGGACTTTGCAGATTCACGCACATCTTCCCGCCGCCCTTCGACACCTTTTTCTGCTGCCATCGCTTGACGGAAATCCGCTTCTAAAGCAGCCAGTTCCGCAGAAGTGTATGTTACAGTTGCTTCGGCAACAAAGGCTTCCATTGCTGCGGCGTAATCCTGCTGGTAAGTAGCTTCTGCTTCGGCGCTGGATTGTTCCAGCCTTTCGATAAGAGCTTTTTTCTCTTTTTCAAGATTGGAGTGAATACGCTCCTTGTATGCTTCCTTCTTTTTCTTAGCTTCTGTGATTTCGCCAGAAGTGATCTGAATCACTTTGCCAAGGAATAGGCTGGATTGCTGGCACTTATTGTAATGGGAATAAACGCTTGCAAAAGTTTCGATTGCCTGCTCTACACAATACAGACCGCTGTTGGCATACAGCAGATTTCTGTGCTTTTCTGCAAGCATATCGTATTTACGCTTGATCTGTGCAGGCAGGATGTTGTAACGATACAGTTGCTTGTAGAAACGGGATGTAGGATCAATATACTTGTTCTTCTGATCCTCAAATACTTCTGCGTTATGATCTGCGATAAACTCTTCATCGTTCTTAGAGCCAAGTCCCATGATAGAGGACACGAAGTACAACCCACCGGAGTACAATTTACGAGGAATCGCAAGGCTTAAAATACGGTCACGATCATCGTCTGTAAGGCCGGTTTTCTTCAAAGATGCTGCATCGGCCTTATTTACGATAATCATGGTGAATCGGTTATCAAGCTCTGCCATGTTATTAATGTCCTGGTAGAGCTTATCATTGTCGGTGCTATCCAAAGAATCATACTCTGACACAAAGATCGGCAATCCATTGGACAGATCTTCCATGGCTTTTTTTAAGACTTGATAATGCTTCACATTGGATGCGGAATTGGAGCCGGGGGTGTCGAAGATAACGAAGTTGTTCCACATCTTTCCCCAAATCCCATCATCGTCAAATGGTGCTTCAATTTCAATAAGGTCAGAGATAGATTCATCCCTTTCCCGGTTTGCAAAACTATTGATAACTTCCAAGACTTTATTTAACTTGGAGGGAATCGGCTCTGCAGTAATCTCATCCAACATATCCTTTAGCTTTTTCGTCAAAGGATTATCTTCTGGGTCGGTCAAAAATTTGTAGAAATCCGCACTAAACCGGATGCGAACACTCTTGAAGCCGTATTCAAATTTGATCGTCGCTCTGTCCGGATGCTTAGACTGAGAAATCTTATATATCTTCGCAGTCGTTGGCTCATCGCTGCTCGGCAACAACTCATAACCGATTAACGCATTTATGAAAGTAGATTTACCGGAGCTGTAATTGCCGATCACGCAAATCGGAATCACATCGTTGGATGCGTCAGAGAATTTTTCAAGTTCTCTCTTAATCTTCTCTTTGTCAGAAACGCTCTCGGCAACAAGAGGGCTGAGTTCCTTAAACACATCAATGACATCCGGCAAAATATCTCGTGCGTTTTCGAGGTATCTACTGGACTTGGTCAGCACAATAGTAGCCGGGTAATCGTCCTGGCTGCAAATAGATTCCAGTTCGAGGTATTCATCGTCTGTACCCTCAAACACTACCTCAACCTTTTCGCCAACTACACTATACTCGCTGACGATTACATCAATAATCTGCTTTGCCTTAAATGGAAAGAAGCCAACAGAAAGCTCGTCACAGAGCAGTTTACTATCGCCATCATGCTCCGCATCAATGGTACGCCATTGTTGCGTCCCCTCATCCCAATTTTGAAACACCGTAACCTTTTGGTACGGGTTGCTAATTATTTTTATCTTCACCATGTTTCTTGTATCCCCCTCGGTATTATATAGACGGAACTTCCGTTGCGCTGTTTCAAGGCCATATTACATAGGATGAGGATATCACTCTATGCTGGCTACTTTGTTTTCCAGCAATTCCTTTACTATAGTTGCGTATTCTTCAATCAATTGATTCGGGGATAATATCCGCATCTGCTTGCCAAACTGGAACAGCCATCCCCAAAAAGTGGGACTGATTTGAACTTTTACAGTTGCCACGCATCTATGCTCGTGTGTACGCATCATCCTCGTATTTTCACCAAACCTGTCGTACACAACACCAATTAGCTTGTCATCAAATTCGATTACAATATCAACGGGCTGACCACCATACATTTTGAATACACGCTCGGTATATCCCGCAACTTCATTTCGCAAAGCTAACGCCTTTGAAGACACCGGCTCGTTGAGGACTTCAACGCTATCCATCCTGTCAACACGATAGTTTGCTGTACCATCGTGTTTTGCGCTATACGCAACTACATAATAATTATCCTCATGAAAAACCAATGCAACAGGTTCCACCACATACCGATGCCCATCACGGCGATAAACCTTTTCGCCATTTTCATTCAAATCAAAATAGCGAAACAGAACCTTGTTTTGCCGCTGGATTGCTTCTTCCAAATAGTTTACACTATAATAAATTGACTCATTACTGTGCTTACGAGTATTGAAACAGACAATATTACTTTTAAGAATATCTGCTTGATGACTACCGCCCAAAGCGGAAATCTTATCTATCAACTCGGAAGTCTTCTTGTCTGTAATGAAGTTTGCAGCTTGAACTGCATCAATCAGTATTTTCAATTCCGGCACAGAGAAGCTACGATCTTCAATATAGTAGCCTTTTTCTTTACCAATCTTGCGCCACATAACCTCAAAGCCTTGCTCATTCAAAAGAGCAATATCTTTTGCAAGCGTACGGCGTTCGCAAGAAATACCCATAGACCCAAGGCGATTACATATTTCATTTGTTGAAAGAGGATGGAGTTCATCGGTTTCTTGCCGTAACAGCTCCATTAGCTTCAACAATTTGATTTTTTGGCAATTTTCTTGCATTACGGCATAACCTCCTACGGTTTCAATATGAAAAATTGTAGCACATTTCCCGACATTTTTCAACAAGGTGCTGTCGTTTTTTTGCGACAGAACAAAAAACGATGTAGTCCTTGTGCGCACAAATACATTGTGTACATAAGAACTACATCGTAGCTTTCTCAATAACACAAATAAATTGTTTTGCAGAAAATACCCTTGACAAATCCAATCTCAGAAGAAGATTCTGGAACGCTACTGCAAGGATCACGGGATTACTGCTTACCGCCATTATGACGAGGACGACGGTTATTCCGGCACAAACTTCAACCGTCCGGGCTTCCAGCGTATGCTTGCCGACATCAAGGCAGGGCGGATCAAGCGCGTCATCGTAAAGGACATGAGCCGCTTCGGACGCGATTATCTCCAAGTGGGAATGTATACCGATGTTGTTTTCCCGGAGTTTGGCGTTCATTTTATTGCCGTCAATGACGGCGTGGACAGCACACGCGGCGAAAGTGAGTTTACCGCGATCCGCAATGTGTTCAATGAAATGTATGCCCGCGATACCTCTAAGAAGATTCGCGCTACATGGCAGAGCAAAGGCAAGTCCGGCGAGCATTTGACGACCATTCCACCCTATGGGTATATGAAAAGCCCGGAGGACAAAAAGAAATGGATCGTCGATGAAGAAGCCGCAGCCGTCGTACAGAAGATATTCTCCCTGTGCGCATCTGGCAAGGGACCCACGCAGATTGCTAAATGGCTCAAACAGCAGCAAATCTTGAATCCAACCGCCTATTGCTATGCGAAAGGTCTGCCGACCAGCAACAAGCCGACAGCAGACCCGTACAAATGGACAAATGAAACGGTTTCCCGCATTTTAGAGCGCGTAGACTATCTGGGACATACCGTAAACTTCAAGACTACAAAGCAGTCCTATAAGAGCAAGAAGAAAATCTGGAATGACCCTGAGAATTGGGTGATCTTCGAGAACACCCAGCCGCCGATCATCGAGGAAAGCGTGTTCCTGATTGTTCAGAACATTCGCAAGGCGCGTCGCCGTCCTACCAAGATGGGTGAAATGGGTATATTCTCCGGGCTTCTGTATTGCGCAGAGTGCGGCGGCAAAATGTATCAATGCCGCGCTACCAACTTTGCGGAGAACCAGAAATACTTCATCTGCTCTACCTACCGCAAGGGCAAGGATCTCTGCACGACCCATTCTATCAAGAATGTCGTGCTGCATGAAATTGTTCTGCGAAATCTGCGAGAAGCAATCTCCTATGTTTCAGAGCATGAAGCGGAGTTCATTCAGGACGCCGCCGAGAGCGATATGCGGGACAGGGATGCAGAGTTCGTTCGGAAGCGCGAAACGCTGGCAAAGGCAGACACGCGGATTGCCGAGCTTGACCGCATTATATCCCGACTGTATGAGGACAACGTGATCGGCAAGCTATCAGACGAACGGTTTATCAAAATGTCCCATGACTACGAGTTGGAACAAAGCAACCTGAAATCAATGACAGAAGTCCTGCGCAAAGACCTGAAGCAGCAGGAGCAGCAGAAAACCAATGTTAGGGCTTTTATCGCTGCCGTAAAGAAGTACACGGATTTGCAGGAGCTTGACGCGGCTGTTCTCCGTGCTTTCATTGACAGGATCGAAGTTTCCCATGTTGACAAGAAATCCAGAACGCGGGAAATCACCATCGTCTATAACTTTATCGGTGCATTTGACTTCACACGGGCAATCGAAAATGCCCGCAACACAAGTAAAAAAGAGCAAAGAACGGCATAGCCGTTAAGCTACACCGTTCTTTGCTTCAATGTTTTCCTAAGTCACCGCCGCATCCGCGCGGCATTTTTTTCTGCTCTGCACCGAACAGGTTTCGTGAGTGTTCGGCTGTTTCCGAAAGGATTTATTCCGTCTGCATTTCAAGTTCCGCTTCGTCGTTTTCCGCTTCGACAGGAATGCTTTTTTCGCTCTTTTTAACGTATTTTTTCCAATCGGCCGTGCCGTAAAAAATGAGCGACAGCGCGGTTGCAGTCGTCCAGCCGATGGGCCATGCAAGCCAAATTCCCGTTGTTCCGAGTGCGGTTTTCGACAATACCGCCGCAAGCGCAACGCGCAGAGTCAAATCGCTGAAGGTCGTCACCATAAACTTTTTCATCATGCCCGCACCGCGCAAAACGCCGTCCGCAACAAGCTTTGCGGCAACAATAAGATAGAACGGCGAAATTATCCGCAAAAAGCGCATTCCGATATCCGCTGCCGTGCCTGTCGGGCTTTCCAAAAAAACATAAACAAGCTGTCTGCCCGCAAAGAAATACAAAAGCACAAGCGGAACGCAGATTGCAAACACAAGCCGCAGTCCGGCCGCAAATCCTGCTTTAATCCTTTCCGGCTTGGCGGCACCGAGGTTCTGTGCAGTAAAGCTTGAAATGCCGTTTCCGAGAGTTGTGAGCGACGTTGTGACCATATTGTTCAGCTTGACGGCGGAAGAGTATCCCGCCATGACAGCCGCTCCGAAGTTATTTATAACACTTTGAATTATTATATTGCCGACGGAAATAAAACTCTGCTGAAGAATACTCGGCACGGCAATCTCCGCAAAACGCCCAAACAGATGCCATGAAAAAACAGGAACCCTTTCACCGCGGTTTTCGCACTCGAGCGCGTGAAGTCTTTTCAAAACGAAAGCAACCGCAAGAATGCAGCTCACACCCTGACAAATGAAGGTTGCCCACGCAACACCCGCAACACCCATGCTGAAACTGTGTACAAACAGAATATCCATGCCGATATTTGCCGTTGATGAACACGCCAAAAAGATGAAAGGCGTTTTTGAATCGCCCATTGCGGAAAAGATTCCGGTTGCGACGTTGTAGTAAAACATGAACGGCAGCCCGGCAATATAGATATCAAGATAAAGCTTTGAATCCGCAAGCAGTTCGGTCGGAGTTCGAATGAGTTTCAGCAGCGCGCCGCCGAACAGGAAGCCGCAAGTCATCAGCACAACGCAAAGCACGCCGCTTGAAATCAGAACAGTGTAAACCAGCGTTTTAAGGTCGGAAAACTTTTTTGCGCCGAAGAGCTGCGCCGCAATAACGGAGCAGCCGATATTGCAGCCAAACGCGAACGCAATGAAAATCAATGTTATTTCATAGCTGTTGCCGACCGCCGCAAGCGCATCGTTGCCGATAAATTTTCCCGCAACGAAGCTGTCAGCAATATTATAAAGTTGTTGAAATATTATGCTTGCAAACAACGGCAGGCAGAACCGCAAAAGCACCTTTCCCGGTTTGCCGACGGTCAAATCTCTGTTTAAGCTCATTTTTTCTCCCCGATAAAGCCTGTTCGTATTACAGGAGTCGGGAATTTACCTTCTTTCCGCAAATTTTACCCGCAGCGCAGTCCGCTTTAACGCAAGCAGAACAACGCCCGCTCCCGCAAGCACCGCAAGGCAGGCGACGCTGCCGTCCGCTCCCGCAATGCAGAGCCCCTGCGGCGTCAAAAGCGCCAGTTTTGCAAACAATCCGCCACGAGCAGCGGTATCCGCAAAGCATCCGCCCAAAAGGCTTGTTGCAAACGCAATGAACGGTGCAGCAAGGTTCATCCGCCCCGAAATATCCGCCCCGCCGACAACAAGCGCAAGCGCACTTGCGCAAAAGAGGTAACAGCCCGCCGCAAGCAATTCATGCCCGTTCGGGGAGTTTCTCCCCGCCGCAGCAGCAGCAATATACATAACGGCATACATCGCAATTCCGCATATGAACAATGCCAAAAAATTGCTCCAAAACGAAATGCTCACTCCGCCTTTTTCCGCTGCAAGCCGTTTTTCCGCCGCCCGCGCCGCATTCGAGCCCGTCCACGACCCCAAAGTCAGCAGCAGCGTCAGCACCGCAAACGCACCCATGCCCGAAAACCGTGCTCGGAGCGCGCCGAAAACCGATGAATCCGCTTTTTCAACACTTCCGCCGATGCGTTCGAACCGCACAGCCCCAACCTGCTCATTATAATACTCTTTCGCGGCGACTTCAAGCTCGGAAAGCTCTTTTTCCGTCAAGCCCCTGTTCAGCAGCTTTTTCGCATAATCTGCGGAGCGAAGCCTGCTGCGGAGCGCAACTGCACGCCCGCCGATAATTTCCTCCGCCGCCTGTGCCGATGAGGCATCGGCGGAAGCCCTGTATTCAAGAAACGCCTCTTCTCCGGATTCGAGCCCCGCGCCGAAGCCTTTCAGAATTATCAACGCACCTTCCGCTTTTCCGCTGCGAACAGCCTCCTCCGATTCCTCCCGCGTTCCGAACCTCACCGAAACAAACCGCATTTTACCGCCGGTAATTTCACTGTCAGAATCATTCAGCAGTTCGGCAAATTCATGTGAAAGCGGGGAATCGTCCTCATCCGTCAAGGCAATCCTCAGCAGCTGTGTCCGCGTCGTTCCGAGAGTGGCCGCAATGATGAAAAAGAGCGCAAACGCCGCAGCAAGCACCGCAGCAAAAAAGCCGTATCCACCCGCCATTGCGCGAATTTTTTGCAATGCAAGCCGAAGTATCATCATGCTCCCCCCTTTGCCGAACCGTGCCGGCGCGCAGCACTTCCGCCCAAGGC
>ENA-OPDZ01000327-OPDZ01000327.1-human-gut-metagenome-genome-assembly--contig:-NODE-327-length-14385-cov-2.406281_pt1 | contig 14385 bp, 9 predicted proteins | sample MGYA00241628_ERZ501519 | MGnify/ENA primary metagenome ERZ501519 (study PRJEB25962, sample SAMEA2042384) | human gut metagenome | biome: human gut; feature: human-associated habitat; material: faeces...
CTCGACTCGGCCGCCTCGCGTCCCTTTTCGGGCACTCCGCCTACGCCGAGACCGCGCTTGCCGAGAAGCAGCTTAACGGGAACGGCCGACCTTGCAAGCGGCTGACTGTCGGTGTTGCACACGGCAAAGCTTATGCCGTCGATGCCTTCTTCATACATGTTCTGAACGGCATTGCAGCCACCGCCGCCCACGCCGACAACCTTGATGATGTTCTGCGACAGGTCTACAGGTTCGCCAAAATCTATCGTACCAAACTTTCTTTCTTCCATATGCCTTGTGTTTTGCGACAGCAAAGATAATCATCTTTTATATAAGGCGCAGCAGAGCGCAAGGCTTGCAGAGATAAAAATGCCGAAAAAATTTATTACACAATAAAAATATTAAAGTATTTTTGCAGTGTGAATGACATGGAAACAAACAACGACAAAGCGCAGGCTATTGCTAATGAGGTGAAGAAAATGGTAATAGAACTGCAGCGCATGGGACGCACAGACCTGCTTCTGCGTGCCATATCGGTGCCTGTGCTGGAAGAACTGCGCATAGAGGCAGCCAAAACGAGCCTGAGCCGGCTGAGAATTACAAGCGACTACCACTTCATACTGACAGACTACGGCAAAGAGGTTATTATGACGCCCGTGCACAAGGCTCTCTATCTGTTCTTCCTTAATCATCCCGAAGGTGTTGAGTTTAAAGACCTCGTCGACCACAGCGAGGAAATAACGCGCCTGTATAAGGCCACGACCAACGGCAGCCTGGACATAGAAAAGATAAACGAGACTGTGAGCAGGCTGGTGAATCCAACGGACAACGCCATAAACGAGAAATGCTCAAGGATAAAGGCCGCATTTGCCGAACACATGGACGAGTATGCGCTAAAATACTACATGATAAGCAGCCACGTAACGCGCTACTTCAACAATTCGGCAAGAGTGTGGTTCAAGCGGCTAAAGGTGATAACGCTGCCGAGGCATCTGGTTATAAAGGAATATGAATAAGGCAGATGCTCTGGCGGAAGCATGATATTGGCGGAAAACCAAGCAGACAATGCATTTGTGTAAACCAACGATAAACACTGACATGGCTAAGCCGGACAAGTTTTGGCATGTAGCACAATTTTATTGATAATAATTTTTAAAATACTGACATTTTTGTTAACTTTGCTCACCATAAAAAACATTTAAATACGTTCCTGCCCGCTGCAAAAGGCGGCAAAACAAGTTGAAAAAGAAAACGCCTTTATTATGAAAAAATTATTCACGCTAAGCCTTATCCTGATATTATTTGCAGGATGCAGCAACAAGAAATCTGCCGAAGAGCTGTTCAAGGAGACATCTTCGGGTGTGGTAGTGGTGTTAAACGAGTTTTACTATGAGGTGCAGCTTCCTAACGGCAACTCGCTTTACTTCAAGGGACTTGACGAAGACGGCGACATAACCGGACTGACGGCCGACGCTGAGGAAGCCAAGAAAGACCGCAACATGATAACGGGTACGGCATTCTTCATCGACAAGGAGGGCACGCTGATGACCAACCGCCACGTGGCACAGCCCGACATCGACGCCGTGACGGCACGCCGCAGCATGATAAGATTCATGAAGACGCTGAAGCAGTTTTTCACTGAGCAGATGGCGGAACTGTCGCAGCAGTATGACCAGCTGGAGAGCCAGAAGAGCAGCTGCTCTTACTTCGACTTCTACGGATTTATACACACCGACCAGGAAAGGCTGGCACAGATAAACGCGCAACAGGCAGAACTGAGCGAGCAGTTTACGGCACTGAAGCAGTCGCGCGAAGGCATCGACGACAACATTGACCCTGAGGGCATTAAGATAAGGACTATATCGGAACTGGGCATTGCCTACAACAACACATACGTAACCAGCGAAAGCGACTTCATAATAAAGAATCCGTGCGTGGTGGTACGTACATCTGACAAAGAGAACATCGACCTCGCGCTGATACAGCTAAAGAACAAGAAGACGCCTGAAAATACATATATATTTAAACTGAAAGGCGACGACTCTGAGCGTTCGTTCACCGACAAGCTGGCAACCCTCTTCTCAAGCAGCGACGACGACAAGCTGAAAATAGACCAGCAGCTGTATATGATAGGATATAACGCCGGACTTGTGCTTGCCAACACCAAGCAGGGCATAAAGGTGCAGATGACGAGCGGCAAGGTTACGCAGCTGTCTGACGGCCAGCGCCTGCTCTACAGCATACCTACGCTGCAGGGCTCAAGCGGCAGCCCCGTGATTGACGAATACGGCAATCTGGTGGCCGTAAACTTCGCCAAGCTGGGTACTACCGACAACTTTAACTTCGGTATTCCTGAGGAAAGCATAAAAGAATTTATGAGAAAATAATCTTTTGCACAAGAAACATAAAATACGCACTCCCTGTTGCCTGCCATAACAGCAACAGGGAGTGTGCTTTTATATACACTGCCTCCTGTTTCACTGCCATAAGTTTCAGACAAAGGCCTTACGGCATTAAATAATACAGGCTTTCGGCATCTGCCTGCTCGCCCTACGCATAGATCTAGATGCCCCGAACTTAACATCTATGTCTGCCGATAGCGGCTTGTTGCCATACAGGCAGGAAACAAGCATGACAATAACAGCCTTAAATCTAAACGGAGTAAACTTTAATCCGTGAAAGGTCTATTTGAAGTCAACCGAAATCAGAAAGGGTAAAAGGAATTTGTTGTATAAATATTTTCATAAAAAACTCATCACTCGTCACATACGGCCATAACGCACTGACAAGCAAGATGTTACGGTGTGACGAGTTACAGTTTCAACTCATCACATCATGCTCAATAAAGGACAAAACATTATTTGTTTCCCGATTTTTGTTGACTTCAAGCAGGTATTTTCCTTGTTAAGTTCGGCTAAAATGGCATCTTCAGTCTGGATGTGACGAGTTGGAGCGGCAACTCGTCACGCTATAAACATTTGTCTGTCAAGGACTTATGTGGCATTGTGACGAGTGATGAGTTTTTAAGAAAAACTTTTTATGTCATCATCCTGCATAAAAGCATACCTTTCATGGTGCGATAGGCCGTGTTTTAGTCTCCATTTTGCCGTCTTTTGCAATGCAATATGTGCCCTTTCGCCTATATGCCTAATATGTTGTCGCCACCGGCAGCAGGGCAAAGAAATCATCCATCTCCGCATATATTCTGCTTAAACCCAAATCTGTCTTTAGGATTCGGGATAAAAAGAAAGTGGGACGAACCTCACGGTCAGTCCCACGAATGATAAACCTAAAATGATATAAACTTAGAAATCATTATAATTTACTGATTATACCCAATTTTGTTCCGTTAATGAACTCAATAATGTGGCGTATCTCTTCGCCATCAGGTACCTGTTCCTTAATCTGCAATACGGCATCAAACACACTGGTCTGACCATGGAACACCAGACGGTATGCATTGGCGATATGGCTCTGCACCTTCTCTGAAACGCCATGGTTGTTAAGGATAGTGGTATTGACGCCACCATACTTCACCGGATTATCGCTTGCCACGATATACGGAGGAACATCCTTGCTGAAGCGGCATCCGCTCTGCACCATAGACGCCTTGCCCACACGTGCTCCCGGATTGGCAATAACGCCAGAAGAGAATATCACAGCATCCTCTATGACGCAGTCGCCGGCAATCTTCGTACCATATCCGAACACGCAGCCGTTGCCAATCTTTGTGTCGTGAGACACGTGAACGCCTTCCATAAGGAAGTTGTTGTTGCCTATCACGGTCTTGCCGTCGCTGAACGTAGCACGGTTGATAACGACATTCTCGCGTATGATGTTGCCGTTTCCGATAATAAGATGAGAAGGGTCACCCTTATAGTTGAAGTCTTGAGGAACAGCTCCAAGCACAGTGTTCTGGAACACCTTGTTGCCGCGTCCCAGGCGGGTACCGTTCATTATGCTGACGTAAGGATAGATGACGCAGTCGTCACCGATCTCAACATCGCCTTCTATATAAGCAAACGGATAGATAGTAACATTCTTTCCGATTTTTGCTTTAGGATCTATTTCTGCTTTAGGACTAATCATATTATCAATTCTAATTTATGTTATAACCGTCATCATCCCGGCGCAATGTCATCGTGCTGTCAGCATCGGCACAGCGCCGGCAATGACTTAAGAAACTTAATCTCTGCCGCCGCCGAGCGCGTAATAAAGATTTACAACGGCCTGCATCTTATAGAAGTCGTCCTGTACCTTAGCCAGCTCCGCGTTAAGCAGTGACTGCTGGGCACTGATAACCTCGAGGTATGTGCTGTTGCCCATAGCAAAGAGGTCTTTGGTGTATTCAACGTTCTTGGTAAGGCTCTCTATCTGCTTCTGCTCCAGCTTGCTCTTCTCATCTGAAGAATTATACAGCACCAGGGCATTGCTTACCTCGCTGCCTGCAGACAGAACGGCATTCTGCCATGTGTTGTATGCCTGCTCCTGCTGAGCCTTGGCCACCTTCAGACCTGCCACGAGCTGACCGTTCATGAATATCGGCTGAACAAGACTGCCGACTGCGCTGAGCAGCCACTTGCCGGGATTGACGATGCCGGCACCTGAGCTGTTGGTGAATGCTCCTGAGGCGCTTATCGTTATGTTAGGATAAAACTTAGAGCGGGCTGTCTGCACGTCGTAGAAGCACTGTGCGAGAGTCATCTCGGCATAATGCACGTCAGGACGGTTGTTGAGCATCTGTATGCCTATGCCCGTGCTGAACTCAGAAGGAAGCGACTGGTTGTCGAGCTTGCCGCGACCGATGGTCTGCGCCTGCTGGCCTATCAGCAGCGAGAGCGAGTTCTCGGTCTCGCGTATCTGGCGCTTCAGGTCGGCAGCCTGTGCAAGCACTGAATAGTAGTTGGCCTCAGCACTCTGCACGCTTGTCTCCTTAGTGTTGCCAAGCTCCTTCTGCAGTTTCATCATGTCCCATGTATCCTTTGTCAGGCCGGTCATGTTGTCGACAATCTCAAGCTGCTTGTCGAGCATCATCAGCGTGTAATACATGTTGGCTATGTTAGCAATGAGATTTGTCTTAACGACGAGCTGATAGTCTTTTGTGGCGAGCAGTGCCATCTGTGCGCTGCGCTTCTGGTTGAGCAGATTGCCGAACAGGTCGATGCTCCAGCTTGCGTTGATGGGCAGCGAGTAGGTCTTTGTGGCCTTGCTTCCGTCCCAAGAACTGATGGTTCCCTGCGGTGAGAATGTGAACGAAGGCACAAAAGCCAGCTTTGCAGCAGTGAGCTGAGCCTCAACCATCTTGACGTTCAACGCGGCGTTGAGCATGTCGGTGTTATTGGCAAGACCTTTCTCTATGATAGACTGCAACTGCGGATCAGTGAACACGCTGCGCCAAGGCAGGTTGCCGAAGCTTGTGGTGTCTGTTACAGCCAGAGTGTCTGTGGCAGAAGCTACATCGCGTACAAGTCCCGTGGTGTTCACTTCCGGGCGCTCATACTTGTTGTAGATTCCGCAGCTGCTTAAAAGAGCAGCCGCAGAAATCATTATCAATATATTATTCTTTTTCATTTTTATCATCATTTTTCAGCATTTCAACAGGACGTGTGTACTGTAACAACTCTGTATCGACAGAAGTAACCTCGTCTTCAAACTCGAGCGGTCTGATCTTCTCCTGCAGATATTGGAAGATATAGAACAGAGCAGGCACAACCAGAAGCTGGCAGACCATACCGATAAGCATACCTCCGATAGCGGCTGCACCAAGGGTCATGTTTCCGTTGTATCCTACACCAATCGGGATGAGCAACGGAGCAAGACCGATAATCATAGCCAACGAGGTCATCAAGATAGGACGCAGACGGGCGCTTGCACCGAGAACTGATGCCCACGACAATGCCATACCGGTGCGGCGGCGCTCAAGGGCGAACTGCACGATAAGGATGGCGTTCTTGGCCAAAAGTCCGATAAGCATAATCAACGCAATCTGCATGTAGATGTCGTTGTTCTTTCCGAACAAGTCTGTGAAGACGAACGCTCCGGCAATACCGAACGGAATAGAAAGGATTACTGACAGCGGAACGAGATAGCTCTCATACTGTGCACTCAAGATAAGGTAAACGAATGTCAGACAGAGTGCGAAGATAATCATCGTAGAGCTGCTCGACTCCTGCTCTGAACGTGTCAGACCAGAGAACTCGTAACCATATCCTGTAGGCAGAGTCTGCTTAGCCACTTCGTCGATGGCACGGATAGCGTCACCAGAAGAGTAGCCGTCTGCTGCCGTGGCGTTGATGTCAATAGATGTGAAGAGGTTGAAACGTGCAATCTCCTGAGGTCCGTAAACCTTGGTCATTGTTACAAACTCGTTGATAGGAGCCATGCCGCTTGCAGTTCTTACATATACATTGTTCATACTCTTGATGTCCTCACGCATCTTCGGATCGGCCTGAATCATTACACGATAAAGCTTACCGAATGAGTTGAAGTTTGAAGAATACAGACCTCCGTAGTATCCCTGCATTGCAGTAAGCACTGTGTTCGGGTCGATGCCGCTCTGCTTACATTTTGCAACATTAACATCAATCATATACTGCGGATACTGAGAGTTGTATGACGTCATAGCCGTAGCTATCTCAGGACGCTGGTTGAGTTCTGCAAGGAACTTCTGAGTAATGTTAAAGAACGCATTCACGTCACCACCGGTACGGTCGAGCATAGAGAATGTCAAACCGTTGGTTGCAGAGAATCCCTGCACCATAGGCGGTTGGAAGGCCAAAATCTGTGCACCCTTGATTGAAGCAGTCTGCTTGTAAATCATTCCGAGCACCATCTTAGAACCCATGCTGTGTACATCGAAATACTTCATGAATCCTTCTTCTTTGTCACGGTCCTCAAATGACTTCAGCTTGACAATGAACGTACCCTGGTTTGAACCTTGTCCTGAAATGAAGTTATAACCGGTGATACGGAGGATGTTCTCGATGGCCGGGTTGGTAGTAAGCATGGAGTCAACCTGATCCATAACGAGGTTGGTCTTCTCAAGACTGGTTCCAGGAGGCGTTGACACTGTACAGAATACAGTACCAGTATCCTCGTCAGGCACAAGACCTGTCTTGGTGTTCATAGCAGTAACTACCAGAGCAGCAACACCTATGAGCACAGCTATTATTGCGATAACCGGTTTTTCTACAATCTTGCGGACACACTTGGTGTACTTGTCCTGCACCTTACCGTATGCGCCATTGAATGCAGTATGGAAGCGGTCAATCATTGACATCTTACGCACTGTGCCGTCTTCGTTCTTCGGCTTCAGCAATATCGCACACAATGCCGGTGAAAGCGTAAGCGCGTTGATAGCCGAAATTACGATTGAGATAGCCATCGTTATACCGAACTCCTTGTAGAACGTACCTGAAGTTCCGCCGATGAACGACACAGGAATAAACACGGCCGACATCACAAGCGTAATAGAAATAATGGCTCCAGAGATTTCGTTCATCGCGTCGATAGAGGCCTGGCGTGCCGACTTGTATCCAAGGTCGAGCTTAGCATGGACGGCCTCGACGACCACAATCGCGTCGTCGACCACAATCGCGATGGCAAGCACTAACGCAGACAGCGTAAGCAAGTTGAGCGAGAAGCCAAATACATACAGGAAGAAGAACGTACCGACCAATGACACCGGCACCGCGATAAGCGGAATAAGTGTTGAGCGGAAGTCCTGCAGGAAGAAGTAAACCACGATGAACACAAGCACGAATGCCTCGAACAGAGTATGAACAAGGTCGGCCATTGATGCATAAAGGAACTCTGTAACGTCCTGCATATATACAATCTCAACGCCCGGAGGCAACATAGTGCGCTGTTCGTCGATAACCTTCTTGATATCGTTTACAATCTGAGTAGCGTTAGAACCAGCGGTCTGTGTAACCATCATCATGACGGCCGGCTGACCGTTAACCTTTGAAGTAACGTTATAGTAAAGTCCGCCAAGCTCTACTCGTGCAACATCCTTAACACGGATAGTGTTGCCGTTTGCGTCGCTTGAGATAACCATGTTCTCAAATTCGGTAGGAGTCTGCAAACGTCCTTTATAACGTATTGTATATTCATACTGGTTGTCGCTTTGCTCACCAAACTTACCGGGAGCAGCCTCAATATTCTGCTCGGCAAGTACATTAGAAATATCTGTCGGCATAAGGCCGTAGTTCTTCATCTTTACGGGGTCAAGCCAAATACGCATTGAATAAGTCTTGGCACCCATAACTTCACATCCACCTACACCGCTTACACGCTTAACGGCAGGAATGATGTTGATGTCGGCATAGTTCTGCAAGAACTTCTCGTCGTATCTGCCTGCGTCTCCCTTGATGGCCATAAGGAGCACGGTTGAAGTCTGTCGTTTTTCAACCGTCACACCGGCCTTTGTAACTTCGGCCGGCAGCAGGGCTGATGCTTGCGACACACGGTTCTGCACATTTACCTGACACATGTCGGCGTTCATACCCTGGTTAAAGAACACCGTAATTCTGGCCGAACCTTCGTTCGTTGCCGTAGATGTCATATATGTCATGCCTTCCACACCGTTGATCTGCTCTTCAAGCGGCACGATAACCGAGTTGAGCACGGTCTGGGCATTGGCTCCCGTATAGTTGGCACTTACCTGCACCGTTGGCGGCGCAACGTCAGGGTATTGCTCTATAGGCAACGACACCAATCCGATAAGACCCAGGATGACTGTCAATATTGAGATAACCGTAGACAGCACCGGGCGTTTTATAAAGTTATCTAATCTCATGTTTTTTCTGTTTTACTTTTGTTTATGAGGTTGTAAGGCTGAGGGCAAGTGGCGTCATAAGCATTCACTCTGACGCCTGCATACGCCACAGAGCCCGGCGACCTGATTTACTTTGTAAGGTCTTCTTTCAGTTTGTTCAGGTCGTTCTGATGCGAGCCCATCTCGCTTGTCTTCTTCAGTTTCTCCTGATATTGAGCCTCTGTTATCGGTGTTATCTGCATACCGTCCTTCAAGGTGGTAACACCCTTAACAACGATCTTGTCGCCGGCCTTCAGACCACTTTCGATAATATAGTTCTTACCGTCGTTGTTGGGGTTTACGGTAACGGCGCTATACTTAACCTTGTTGTCTTTTCCTACGATATAAACGAAGTATCTGTCCTGAACCTGTACAACAGCTTCCTGCGGAACAACGATGGCAGAAGAGCTTGCATGAGGCACGACGATGCTTCCTGAACCGCCGCTCTTGAGCAGGTGCTCAGGGTTGGGGAAGTCGGCACGAATAGACACAGAACCTGTGCTCTGGTCGATTACTCCGCTGACAGCAGCCACGCGTCCGTCATGTCCGTATACTGTACCGTCGGCAAGCTGCAGCTTAACAGGAGGATAATCCTTTATTGCAGCGTGGAGTCCGCCGGCTGTCTTTGTCATGTCGAGGAGGTCTTTCTCTGTCATTGAGAAGTAAACCTGCATTGAGTTAATGTCAGACACTGTTGTAAGCGGCTCTGCATTAGAAGAGCTTACAAGCGCACCGACTTTATAAGGCAGGTCGCCTACTACACCGTTGGCCGGACTTGTAACATAGCAGAAGTCGAGATTCTGCTTTGCAGATACATAGTTGGCCTGAGCCTGTGCAAGAGCTGCCTTAGCAGACTCGTAGCTGTTCTTGGCAGACTGCAGTTCGTAAGAACCGATTACGTTGTTCTTGAACAACTTCTGGCTATTCTCGTATGTAAGAGTTGCTGTGTTGAGCTGAGCCTTGGCTGAGTTAACGGCAGCCTTAGCCTGGCGCACTGCTGCGGCGTAAGTTACGTTATCAATCACGAACAGCAGCTGACCGCGCTTAACGGTCTGTCCTTCTCTTACGCAAAGTTTTGTTATGAATCCTGAAATTTTCGGGCGGATCTCCACGTCCTGGACGCCCTTGATAGATGCAGGATAAGAAGACTGGAGATTCGCGGTCTGCGTCTCTATTGTCCTCACAGCGAACTCATTGTCGCCCATTTTTCCTCCCTGCTTGCCCCCGCACGATGTTAACATTGCGGCAACAGCAAATGCAAGCAATAAAAATTTGTTTCTTTTCATACCTATTTTCCTAAAATTTTTATACTATTATTTCTAATTTGCTTATATCATATTCTGAAAACTATTTTCACACCGGTAGTTTTCGAGATGCAAATGTACATATTATTATTGAATATTACATTAAGGTTAAATGATAATTATTGTGTTTTAACTCTAATTCACTGTAAGTAGCATTAACAAAAACATTTTGAACAGTGTGCGCGTCAAAATTTAAAGCTATGCACGCAATGCGGCGCGCAAGGTCTGAAAACAAAAAATAATTACAAAACTAACCATACATGCAACGCAGCGCATGGCAACGCTTTCCACATAATTATCGCGCTATTCGCACAAAATGCGCTGCCGGCACGCGGCACAGAAAGCGGTAAAAAATCAGGACATTTGTTTTTGACGAAACAGAAAACAGATAACAAAAATATGTTAAAACACACAACGCTGTAGGACCAACAATTTAAGATTAATTCACATCAAGCACGATTTCGTATATAAAATCAGCCTGTTTTGGAGACACAAACGGGTGAAATTAGAACGCAAAAGGCGACATTTTGACCTCTAAAAGGATAGGTTTTACACTGCAAGATGCCACATTTTGCATTTTTGGAAAAGAAAACTCATACTGCATAAAACATTAAAATGCTGCCCGTCAGACACTTAACCAAACCATCGTTTTTAGACCGTTTTCTGTCAGAAATACCTTTGCGTCGCGGGCGTTGGCGATGTAGAGGCGCCAAACGTCTGCGAAAAATAAAAAAGATTTACATTCAGCCGATACCTTCAGCACCGGCATTGCATGGCAAAGCGCAAGGCCGGTCTACCGGAAACGACAGCACCTTTGTCAAGCCTTATCCTGACAAAGTCCCATTTCACGTGCCTTCTCCATAAGCAGCTGCATCAGCGGCTCGCGCTCGTTGGGCACCTTGTTGTCAAGCACGGCATCCTTCAGCACCTTCTTCAGCTCGCCAACCTCACGCGAAGGCTTAAGGTTGAACATCTCCATTATCTCTGTTCCGTCGATGCAGGGCTGCAGCAGGCGCTTATAGTCCTTCTCCTTCAGGTCGTGGAGCTTAGAGCGCACGATGCGGAAATTCTCGAGGAAATGGCGCTTGCGCACCTCGTTCTTGCTCGTTATGTCTGCCTCGCACAGCATCATCAGGTCGTCTATGTCGTCGCCGGCATCGTTAAGCAGTCGCCTTACAGCACTGTCCGTAACCACGTCGTCGGCAATAACGATAGGCCGCATGTGCAGGTTTACGAGCTTCTGCACATACTTCATCTTGCTGTCGAGCGGCAGTTTCAGTCGTCTGAATATCTCGGGCACCATCTTTGCGCCTATATAATTATGGTTATGGAAAGTCCATCCTATCTTCTGGTCCCATCGCTTGGTCTTCGGCTTGCCTATGTCGTGCATCAGCGCAGCCCATCTCAGCCACAGGTTGTCAGAGTGCTTGCATACGTTGTCGAGCACCTCAAGCGTGTGATAAAAGTTGTTTTTGTGCGCCCTTCCCTGCCTTGTCTCCACCATATCCATGGCAGCCAGCTCGGGCAGTATGCGCTGAAGCAGACCGCAGCGCTGCAGATCAACGAAGCCCTTGCTCGGCGTCTTGGTCATCATTATCTTGTCGAGCTCCTCGGCAATGCGCTCTCCGCTGATTATGCCTATGCGGTCGGCGTTGCGCTCAAGGGCGTCGAACGTTTCCTCTTCGATAAAGAAGTTAAGCTGAGTGGCAAACCTTATGCAGCGCAACATGCGCAGCGGGTCGTCAGAGAACGTTATATCGGGGTCGAGCGGCGTGCGTATTATGCCGTCTTCCATGTCGGCAATGCCGTCGAACGGATCTACAAGCTCGCCGAAGCGCGGCCCGTTAAGACACACGGCAAGAGCGTTTATCGTAAAGTCGCGCCTGTTCTGGTCGTCCTCCAGCGTGCCGTCTTCAACCACCGGCTTGCGCGAGTCGTGCGTATAGCTTTCCTTTCTTGCGCCGACAAACTCCACCTCAAGGTCGCGGTATTTCACCTGTGCCGTTCCGAAATTGCGGAACACCGACAGCTTTGCCTTGCGCCCAAGTTCCTTTTTCAGTGCGTCGGCAAGCTGTATGCCGCTGCCCACCACAACCACGTCGATATCGTTCGACGGTCTTTCAAGAAACAGGTCGCGGACATATCCGCCGACAACATAACATTCGAGGTTAAGCGAATCGGCGGCAGAAGAAATCTTATGGAATATATCTTTATCAAGCAGGCTTGCCAATTCGGCGTTTGTCAGTAACTTCATAATCAAAAAATTTCTAAGCGGCTGCAAAATTACAAAAAAACAATGACACAACAGCCGTTTTCTTACTCTTTATTATTCATACGAGTCCACTATTATCTTATTTACATTTTTAGTATAAACTTATATTTAACATGATACCGTCCCATGGCTAAAAGTTGTTAAATTAAATTTATTTTAAGGTATTCGGAATAGAAACTATATTATTTTTTCCTATATTTGCGACAATTAATAAGACTTAATGTTTAACTAATTAAAAACTTAAAATTATGAAAAAGTATTTATTAAAATCGTTGTTAGCTGTTGCAACATTGTTTTTGGGTTCTAATGCGGTTTCGGCAACAAACAGCAACATTGCATTCCAATCAACACCTGAACTTGAAATGCAGGCACCCCTTCAAGACGTACCAGACATTTATATTGAAACAAATTCTACAAGAACAAAAGATGGCCTACTTATCATGGTTGTAAGGACTGTAATACGAGTTAATGGTACAATCGTTAAAGACGAAACAGAAATTATAGTCACGAAATAAGTTTTAAGCACCTAAGTATATTTATATTATGAGGTTTCTAACAATAATAGCAATACAATTCATATCCCTTTGGGCTTTTTCACAGCCCAAAGGGATAAAATGTATATATTCATCATCAATGGAGGTCAACAAGGGTGTTTATGAGATGGAAAATGAGATTGCAAAAAAGATGGTTATACGCGATATTCAGGAAGACAAAAAGATATATTCGCTAACAGCCGTCGGCAACAAATATCTTTTTACGAAAGAGCCCGAAAGTGTTGACAAAGTGCCGCTTATGGTTGATGAAAGGAATATTTACGTAGACCTTGACGACAGCATAAAAGTTACCCAGAGTGAATTCGTCAACAAGCTATACCTTGTAAAGGGACATGCCAACAGACTCGACTGGGACGTAGAGGAAAAAACTGAAAACGTACTCGGAAAGACCTGCTATAAGGCAACGCTCAGGCAAGACCCGCGCATCACGGCGTGGTTTACGCCCGAAATTCCTTTTGCGTGCGCCCCTCTCGGATATTACGGACTGCCCGGACTTGTGGTAAGGATAACCACACCTGCATACACTCTCAGCCTTGAAAGCATGACGGAAGTTGACAACATCGAACTGAAAGAGCCTACGGAAGGAACGGCCATAACTGAAGAAGAATATTCAGAAAAAGTTGACCACAACTACAAAAAGCTGTTAGACAGCGCGGACAAGGTGACATACATGAAATAAATTATTGTTTAAGCGCATCACACCAAGCCTTGTGGCGATGAAAAGAAAACTTTTGCTTATTATCATATTTTATATATGCATGTCGGCCCATGCCCAGACTATAATCAGCGGTCACGTCAAAGACTTGCAGGGAGAGGCCGTGGCCGGCGCCACGGTGCTGCTGTATTCCGACAGCCTGCTGACGCCGCCGATGAAGGGCTACGCCATAACCCGCAAGGACGGCTCTTACAGCATATCGCCAAAATCGGGCGGCGACATGTGGGTGCAGGCAAAGTGTCTGGGATATAAAGACCGCAAGGTAAAGGCAAGAGTCATGCCCGAAAGCACCGACATTGTGATGGAGCACGACGAAAGGTCACTGAGCGAGATTGTCGTGAAAGGCACTTACACGGGAATAAAGATGGCCGGCGACACCGTGAAGTTTGACACAGGCCACTTCAGCAACGGCTTTGAAAACAGCGTAAGCGACATACTTGAAAAGCTGCCGGGCGTAAGCGTGAGCGAAGGCGGCAACGTGTCTTACGGCGGAAAGGCCGTGGACAAGCTGCTGATAGACGGGCGCGACCTGTTTACGCGCGAGTCTGACGGCCTCGTGATAAAGAACATGCCCGCCGACGTTGTTGCAGGAGCAGAGATAATTAAGAACTATAAAGACGGTACGCCGGGCAGCAACTACGGGCGCAGGGACAACACCGCGCTGAACATCAAGACCAAGGGCCTGGGCCGACTGTCGGGATATGCCGACGCAAGCGGCGGCTACAAGGACAAATACAACGCAA